>WNGJ01010920.1_pt1 | contig 16446 bp, 12 predicted proteins | sample 5400611 | NCBI WGS metagenome assembly WNGJ01 (sample SAMN13153375, study PRJNA577476) | soil metagenome | isolation source: 40 cm soil or saprolite under Garry oak tree replicate 1 | place: USA:California | collected 2016-06-15 | reverse complement strand
GCTGCTGGCGACGCGGTCGAGCATGTGGCGCGGACGCTGCTGCGCCGATACGGCGTCGTGTTCTGGCGCCTGCTGACGCAAGAAGCCTCCTGGCTGCCGCCCTGGCGCGATCTGCTGCGGGTCTATCGCCGGCTTGAGGCGCGCGGAGAAATCCGCGGCGGACGCTTTGTGGCCGGCTTCTCCGGCGAGCAATACGCCCTGCCGGAAGCTGTCGGTCTCTTAAGAAAGACGCGCCGTCAGCCAGTCGCCGACCAATGGGTCTCGCTCTCCGGCGCAGACCCGCTCAATCTCGTCGGCATTCTGACGCCGGGGCCTCGATTGGCGGCACTGACCGGCAATCGCCTCATCTACCGCGACGGCGTACCGATTGCGGTCCTCTCGGGTGGAAAAGTGCAGTTTCTCGTAACCCTCGACGCCGCCGAGCAATGGGAGGCGCAGAACAGGCTCCTGCGTTCAGCCGCGCCACCACTGATGGCAGACTTGGCATAGGGTCATGCGGATTGAAGTCGAGAGCGATGCTGGCGACAGCGGTATTGAGAAGCCGAAGCGCATTCGGCTGGATGGGCGCGTCGTCGAAATCATCGAAACCATCGATCGATGGCCGGGACGAGACTATTACTACTTCAAGGTCAAGGGCGACGACGGCAATCTCTACATTCTTCGCCTTGACGAGGCTCGCCACGACTGGGAACTGACGATGTTTCAGAGCCCACAGGCGCAGGATCTTTCGGCCACCCGTAACGACGGGCGGAAACGCCGCAAAGGTATGAGCTGATTCACGTCCCAGGCGGTTGTGGGCCGGACTGCACCGGATTTCCCGGATTGCGGCGTGCGAGCAGTGCAGGAATGAGGCCCACGAGGCTCGCGAGCACGCACCAATAGGCGTAGCGGAAATCGGCTGCGACCCCGAACACGCCAAATGACAGAATATAAACAACCCCTGAGGCCGCGACGCTGATGGCGAAGGCGCCGGACGGTGTTGCGCGCCCTCGCCAAGCCAGCGCCGCGACCGCGGTGGCGAAAGCCAGCCACGTCCCCACCCAAAACAGAGCCGTCGATTTGAGCACGTCATGCAGGGTCACGACGCCCAAGAAATATTGATTTCGGGCGAGCGGCACCCGGTCTACGAGGTGCATCCTCTCAAGTTCGAGCGTGGGGTTAGCTCCGGCAAGAAATGCCCACAGAAAGCTGAGGCGGTGGCGGACATAGACTATCGGATGCGTTGCAACAGCGCGAAGCCACGACCCGGCGAGCCGCGGCGTGCCGAAGACGACGTCATCCTTGCTTTCGAGCCGGACCATGACGAATTTGCACGGGGACCGGGTCCAGTAGCTGTCCCAGCGGGCCGGGTCGTAGCATTGGGTGATGAGCAGGGCGTCCTCATAACCGTCCTCGCTCCACGACACTGGAAATTGGTTCTCCTGCGTAAAATAAGTGATGGCGCCGAGATCGAAGACGACGAGCGAATGCAGCGGGTTCTCGCGGTGCACGTTCAGAATTCCGTAGTAGACGATCTGAACGAGCCCATAGCCGGCGAGCAGCGCCGGAATGAACAGGAGCGCCACCCGCTTCCACGCGAAGCGCGCAGGCCATGCCGCATAGGCGATGAGCAGCGGCGCGGCGACAATGGCATTGGGGCGCAACAGAACTCCGAAACCGACGAGAACGAGCGCCACGCCCCGCGCTGTCCAATGCAATCGTCGCCGCCGATCTGTCACGAAGTAGATGATCGCCGCAGCGAGCAACCATGCGGTGCCGAACAAGATATCGCGCCAGATCATCGGGAGGAACATGAAGGCTGGAGGAGCGAGCGCGAGCAATACAACGGCGATTGCGAGGCGGCCGGAGAGATGAGCCACTGTCAGTGCAGCGACGGCGAAGCCCAGCCAGTACAGCGTGGCGGTCAGAAGAAACATGCTGCCGGTGTCCGGCGAGATCGGATCTATCAACCACCAAACGATGGTCATCAGCGGCGACTGCCAGTCGCCCAAATGCCAGGTCTGGACGTAGGACCGGACAAAGGTGGCGTCCCGGGTGAGATAGCCGGGGTAGAAGACGAGGATGGTCAACGCAAAGCCGGCACACGCCATCACGCAAACGAGCACCATTGCGCTGCGAGCTGAGGCCATCGCGACCGTCAATGGCTGTCGGGCTGACGATCGGGAAATGGTCACGGGCGGCTGGTGCAGTGAAAGACTGTCCGGGTAGCGTTCTGCGGGCCTCACGGCTGTCTCTCCACCGGCAATCTCATAGAACGTTACCCTGAGCGCGAGGGCGCTTTGGAAGCGCCGGATAAAATCAACGGTCCGAGGGATAATCGCTGAGTTCGGAAGGATTATAGCCGACGATATGGGTTGGGATGCTCAAGTTTCTCGGGTGCAAAGGCTGGACTGACCTGGGTGTCTGCTGTGAGCTAGATTCGCCGGTGACGACGCGCCACAACGACGATCGGGCTTAACCTGGCGGGTGGATTCGAGCGCGAATCGGACGCATCCGGGCTGTTGGCCAAAGCCGAAAAAGGCTACCATCGATACCGGTTTAGGCTTCATGGGCAGGGGAAGCACACTGCAAGGCAAAGGAGAACATCATGCGCGAGAGGTTCTCAGGCTCGATGACAGAGGTGGTCACTGCCGCTGCCATCGCCACTGCGATTTTGGTGTCCATCGATCCTACGTCGGCTCAGGCTCCCTCTCCCTACCCTCCCCCCAAAGCGGGTGAGGCTAGGGAGGGGGCGGCGCTGAAAACCCCCTGGGGCGAACCCGATCTACAGGGCATTTGGACCGACGAATCCGACACGCTCTTGCAGCGCCCCGCCAGGTATGCGGACCAGGAATTTTTCACGGAGGTCCAACGAGCCGAATTGGATAGAGCGCGATCGGAGGTGCTCGGCCAAGATAGGCGCGCGGAGCGCGGGACCGAGCTCGATCTCAGCGGCGCCTACAACTCGGCGTTCGTGTCCTGGAAGCGCGTCGGCGCCCGCACGTCGCTGATTGTCGCTCCGCCCAATGGCCGGATGCCCCCGCTGACGCCGGAGGCTCAGAAGATTGCTGCCGCCGATCGGGACTTTCGTCTTGCCCTGCTGCAATCGACCGATGCCTGCAGGGAGAAGTCGCCGGCCTGTAACGGCGGGAAATACGAGCCGACGCGGTCGCCGCGATTCGCGGATCTTCCTCCGCGCTACAACACCGCGCGCATGAATCGCAACGATGGTCCGGAGGACAGTTCGTCGGCGGAGCGTTGCCTGACCGGCGGGCTCCCCCAGTTCGGAGGTGGAGTCGGCAGCTTCCGCCGGATCGTGCAGACGCCCGGTGGCATCGCGATCTTCTATGACGTGGGCCAGGGGCAAGGCTGGCAGCGCAACATCGTCATGGACGGACGTCCGCACCTGCCGGCCAACATCCGCCAGTGGTATGGCGACTCGCGTGGCCATTGGGAGGGCAATACCCTCGTGATCGACGTGACGAACTTCAGTCCGAAGACGGATTATCAAGGCTCGCGCGAGAACCTGCATTTGCTCGAGCGCTGGACGCGCACCGGCCCGACCACGCTTGAATACGTCGTCACGATCGAAGATCCGACGGTGTGGACTAGGTCCTGGACCGTCAAGCAAGAGTTCACCAGGCAGAGCGACCAGGAGAACAGACTTTATTACGAGCCGCGCTGTATCGAGGGAAACTATGGCCTCCCGGGGCTGTTGCATGGACGGCGCGTGGAGGACCTCGCGTTCGCGGAGGGACGAGGTCCCGATCCGGCAACAAGGAACAGCATAGGGGGCACGGGTGGTTTTATCCTTGATCAAGATCCGTTGCGGTAACGTACTCGAGACTTGGTGCAGTTTCGCTGTGGATCAGAAGTTACCAACAAAAGGGAGGACTTAATGAAGCACCTGTTAACGACCGCATTCGTAACCGCCGCGTTCGCGCTGCCGTTCGCTGCCACCGCACAGGAGCGCTACCCGGCGCTCAATCCGGACCAGCTGAGTCCGCAACAGAAGGCCTACATCGAAAGCTTGCAGAAGCCGCCGCGCAATAACACCACTGCTTTGAAGAACCCGCCCTTCAAGGTCTATATGCGCAGCCCCGAGCTAGCGACCAAACTGGAGGCGATGTCGGATTACGTGCGTTGGGGCACCGGGCTAGAGCCCCGGCTGACCGAGCTTGCGATCATGATCACGGCGCGGCAGTGGTCGAGCCAATGGATCTGGCGCGGCCACTACCGGGCGGCCGTGCGCGGCGGCCTCGATCCGAGCGTCGGCGCCGACATCGCCGCCGGCAAGCGTCCGGAAAAAATGAAGGAGGATGAGACGATCCTCTACAACTACGCGACCGAAATGTATCGCGACAAGGCGGTGTCTGACGCGACCTTTGCGGCAGCCGTGAAGCAATTCGGCGAGAAGGGCCTCATCGATCTCGTCGCCACCATGGGCTACTACGACACGGTGGCGATGACGCTCATCACCGCCAAGGCCGTCGCTCCCAAAGAAGACGACGTGCCACAACTCGCGGTGCTGGCGAGATAATCGCGCGTTCCGGTCTTATTGAACCACTTCTTCGGAGTCATGGCCGGGCTTGTCCCGGCCATCCACGTCTTTTCAGTTGAAAGCCCGGACGAAATACGTGGATGCCCGCGACAAGCGCGGGCATGACGCTGAGAGGGAGTAGGCGGGCGCCGCCGGCCCGTGGCGTGCTTTTCGTCACTTATAGTCGTCGCACCATTCGGGTTGGTCGGCGTAGTAAAACAAGCATTCCTGCTTCGTAATGGTCCGGGCCTTTCCGACGATGCGGGCCTGAAGATATGTGACCACAGCATCGATCTCGTCCGGGGTCAGGGCGCGGGGCGTCGGATAGAGGTCGCTCGGCGGCGGTCCCAGCGCTTGCCCGTTGCAGGCCCGGACCTTGTAGGCGCCTTCGTCGAAGGCTGGCATTCCAGTGCCGGGGCGTCCGCAAGCGATGGTCTGCTTGAGCGCCGCGGCATCGAGCCTTGTGGTTCGCAAATTGGCGCCGGTTGGGGCTTCGTCGCGTTGCTTTTCGCCGTCCGCGAAAGCGCCGTGGCAATCGGCGCATCCGCTGCTTCGCCACGTCGTCAGACCGACCTTGACCCGGTCTTCGTTCTGCGCGTGCGCGGCGGTTGCCTGCACTACAAGGCCGACCGCAAACCAAAGAGCGGCACAATGCATGAAATAGGCGCGAGTATGATCCACATGAGCTCTTGAGGTCGGCTTCTTCGTCATGTCAGTCTCCGGTTGGACGGGCTGGTCCGCATGGCACGGTGTTTGCGGATCGGAATCTTCCACGATCTCCGGGCGGCGCGTGTCATCGTAGAACCCCAATGCCGAGAGAACAATTCCTGCTGAGCAGGATCCCGCCAGCGTCCATAGCACTCCCAACCTGAAACGGAAAATCGCCAGGACCGCGGTCGCAGCGAGGGCAAGCGCCCACGGGTCGGCGCTCGCCGGCAGCGGTGCGTCGAACGACAGTCCGCAGACCGCAGCCGTTATCGCCGAAAGAGCGCCGGCCAGCGCGTTGCTGTCGCGAAGGGTCTCGACGAATGGGGCGCCAAGAAAGATCCACGGGAAGCTTGAGACACGTCACGCTCCCGGTCTCTTCGAATGCCAGGTATGGGTTTCGTCCGTGGCGTCTCGGCACCATCGATAGAATGCGTCGTAGAGCGTCATCCCGGCCTCGAGTTGCGCGAGGTCGTCCGCATACATGCGCGACAGGCCCAGCGAGGCGGCGAGCAGACCGGCGGCCTGCGGTGCGGCGTCCATACGGCCAGTGTCCGCCCCGCGCACGATCGCCGCGAGGCGGAGGAGCGGCTCGGTTGCAAGGCCGAACTCCTCCACCATCACATCGAAGGTACAGGTCTCCCCGCGGTGGCTCCAGAATACGCCTTCGACGTCGAAGGGCGTGGCGGAAAACCGCTCCGCCACGCCTTCCACCTCCGCGGGAGCGACGAACAGGAACACGGCGCAGGGGTCTACGAAGCGACGGATCAGCCATGGACAGGCGATGCGGTCAACCTTGGGTCGGGCCCGCGTCACCCAGACGGTGCGTTTCTGGTTGTCCAGCGGGGGCATTCTGGTGGTGGTCACCAAAGGCAGGCCGGCCTTGCGCCAACCTTCAAAGCCGTGCTCAAGCGCGTCAGCCGCAACCCCGGCATGACGCATCCAGGCCGCCGCGCCCTCGCTGAGCTTGGCGCCCCTTTGGCAGATTGCGATAGCGGAACGGCCGCTAAATTCGCATGTCCATGCGGACACATCGGCATGGGGACGGCGGATCGAGCCCGGAATCAGGCGTGGATCGGCCTCGTAGTCGTCATCAATCCGCACATCAACCAAAGCGGGACAATTGGGAGTGCCGATGAGGCGGGCAAGTTTGTCGGCGGAAATCGTATTCATCGAGGGCATGGGAGCGTCCTTGCGTTGCAAGCGGGACGCGATTCTTCAGCAATTCGCCTCGTGGGGAGATCGCCCGTCCCCATGCGGCGAGAAACTAGGCGTCGAGAAGGGATTGTCAAGAGCGAGAACTTCAACCTTACTTCATAGTGCTGTCACCCGATGCGTTGAAGCTGACCCATGCGAAGCCGCATTTTTGGACCCGCCACGCAATGGTCTATGGTAATGTGGGAGGGCGTTCCGGCGCTTTGAGATTTTACCGCCCGTAACTGGCGGACAAATTCAAGGGGGAAGCAACATGTTGATTCACCGCTTGCTAGTTCATTGGTTGACCGTCGCCTTGATTGCAACTGCCGGGTTCGCCGGCGCCACGCCGGCCGGCGCAGCTGTCGAAATCCAGTGGTGGCACGCCATGGGCGGGGAGCTTGGAGAGAAACTCGAGAAGCTTGCGACTGACTTCAACGCCGCCCAATCAGACTTCAAGATCATACCGGTGTTCAAAGGCAGCTACCCCGAAGCCATGACGGGAGCCATCGCGGCCTTCCGCGCCCGCCAGCATCCCGCGATGCTGCAAGTGTTCGAGGTCGGCACCGCCACCATGATGGCCGCCAAGGGTGCCGTCTATCCGGCCTACCAGCTGATGAAGGATCAGAACGAGCCGTTCGATCCCAAGTCCTACCTCCCGGCGGTCACCGGCTATTACACCGACCGCGCAGGCAACATGCTGTCGGTACCGTTCAATTCCTCGACCCCGATCCTCTATTACAACAAGGATGCGTTCCGAAAAGCCGGCCTCGACCCCGGTGCGCCACCGCGCACCTGGCCCGAAGTCGAGGCGGCGGCGAAGAAACTGCAGGCCGCCGGGTTGCCCTGTGGCATTACCACCGAATGGCCGTCCTGGGTGCTGGTCGAGAACCTGTCCGCCTACCACAACGTACCGCTCTCCACCAAAGCCAACGGCTTCGCGGGCCTTGACACCGAACTCAAGATTGATGGCCCGGTGGTGACGAAGCAGATCGCAACCCTCACGGAGTGGCAGAAGACCAAGCTCTACGACTACGGCGGACGCACCAACAAGGCGGTGCCGAAATTCATCGCCGGCGAGTGCGGCATCTTCATGGGCTCGTCGGCCACGCGCGCGGCCGTGCTCGCCAGCGCGAAGTTCGAGGTCGGCTACGGCATGCAACCCTACTGGCCCGACGTCAAAGGCGCGCCACAGAACTCAATCATCGGCGGCGCGACGCTGTGGGTGCTCAAGAACCGGCCGGACGGCGAGTACAAGGGCGTCGCGAAATTCTTCACTTTCCTGTCGCGCGCCGAGACCCAAGCGTGGTGGCACCAGAACACCGGGTACCTGCCGATCACACTCGCGGCCTACGAGCTTTCGCGCACGCAAGGCTATTACGATCGCAACCCCGGAACCGACACTGCTATCCGGCAGATCACGCTCAACCCGCCGACCGAGAACTCCAAAGGCCTGCGGCTCGGTTCGTTTGTGCAGATTCGTGATGTCATCGAGGAGGAACTGGAGCAGGCCTTCGCCGGAAAGAAACCCGCCAAGATAGCGCTGGAGAACGCAGTCAAGCGCGGTAACGACCTGCTGCGCCAGTTCGAGCGGGCGAACAAGTAAGCCGCCGTCCGTAGCCTCTAGCCTCGTGACCGCACGGCGTTCGCGCCGAAGATAGATCGAATAGGCTTCCTGGTTCGAATCTATTTTCGCTCCGTTGTCGGATCGAACGAGCGGCGTGCGTCCTACAGACAGTCCAGCAGTGATCTGGATTGAATCTGGAGATGGAGCATCATGTCGCCAACTGCAGCAACTACCAATACGATCCGGCTTCACCGTGTACTGCGTGCGACGCCTGAGCGGGTCTACAAGGCGTTTCTCGACGCGGACGCGCTGGCCAAATGGCTGCCTCCGAACGGATTCACGTGCAAGGTGCACCGGATGGACGCCAAGGTGGGGGGCACCCACCAGATGTCGTTTACGAATTTTGCCACCGGCAAGAGCCACTCGTTCGGCGGGACCTATCTCGAACTGAAGCCTCACGAGCAGATCCGCTACACGGATAAGTTCGACGACCCGAATTTGCCGGGGGAAATGCACGCGACGATAAACCTCAAAAAACTCTCCGTCGGCACCGAATTGAACATCGTGCAGGAAGGCGTCCCCGGCATCATCCCGGTCGAGGCATGCTATCTCGGCTGGCAAGAGTCACTGATACTCCTTGCAAAACTTGTCGAGGCTGACGTCCCGGAATCGGGCTAAGTCACGCCAAGGGCTTACCACGCGAATGCAAAGCGCGAGGAGTTCGAAGAGACTAAGCGATGCTCACGAAACGTGTGACGTTTGGCGGCGTCGTGCTGCCGGTGCTGCTGGTCACGCCGCAGCTCGCAATCACACTGGTGTTCTTCGTGTGGCCGGCGAGCCAAGCGATCTACCAGTCGGTGATGCAGGAAGACCCGTTCGGCCTGAAGCGGGAATTCGTCGGCCTCGCAAACTTTGAACGCCTGTTCACTAATGAAGCCTATCTTCAGTCGTTCGGCATCACCGCGTCGTTTTCGCTTGCGGTTGCCGGGCTCGCGCTGGCGGTCGCGCTTCTCCTTGCCGCCATGGCCGATTGGCTCATCCGCGGCGCGCGCGTCTACACGACGCTCCTGATCTGGCCCTATGCGGTCGCCCCTGCGATTGCCGGTGTGCTGTGGTGGTTCCTGTTACACCCGACTACCGGCATCTACGCCTATGCGTTGTCGCGCCTCGGCCTCGACTGGAACCCGCTCCTTAACGGCACCCACGCATTCGTCCTCGTCGTGGCGGCCGCCGCGTGGAAGCAGGTGTCCTACAACTTTGTATTCTTCCTCGCCGCCCTGCAGTCGATCCCGCGCTCGCTGATCGAGGCGGCAGCGATCGACGGCGCCGGACCGGCGCGGCGCTTTCGCACCGTCATCCTGCCGCTGATCGGGCCGACGACGTTCTTCCTTCTCGTCGTCAACATTGTCTACGCGTTCTTCGATACGTTCGGCATCGTTCACGCCACGACCGGCGGCGGTCCGGGCACCGCCACCACCATCCTGGTCTACAAGGTGTTCAAGGACGGGTTCGAATCGCTCGATCTCGGCGGATCGGCGGTTCAATCGGTCGTGCTGATGGCCATCGTGATGGCGCTGACGCTCGCGCAGTTCCGGTTCGTCGAGCGCAACATTCACTACTGAGGTTGCCATGGTCGAAAACAGACCCGCCTTCACCATCGCGCTTTTGTCGCCGCGACCCATCCGAGTGCTGATTTCCTCTCCGGGCGGCTGCCGCTGTGGCCGGGTCCGGATTTCGTAAAGAACTACGGCACAGTGCTGTCGCAGGGCGTTTCCAATGCCGGCGCGCCGGCGATCGCCGGCATGCTGGTGAATTCCTTGGTGGTGGCGGTCCTGATCGCAGTCGGCAAAATCGCGGTATCGCTGCTGTCGGCTTTCGCGATCGTCTTTTTCCGGTTCCCGTTCCGGGTTGCGGCGTTCTGGATCATTTTCCTCACCCTCATGCTGCCGGTCGAGGTTCGCATCCTGCCGACCTTCGAGGTGGTCGCGCAACTGGGCCTCCTCAACAGCTACGCGGGCCTGACCATCCCGTTGATCGCGAGCGCGACGGCGACCTTTCTGTTTCGCCAGTTCTTCATGACGATACCGGACGAGCTTGCGGAGGCCGCACGCATCGACGGCGCGACCGCGATGCGCTTCTTCCGCGACATCCTGTTGCCGCTGTCGCGCACCAACATCGCGGCGCTGTTCGTGATCCTGTTCATCTACGGCTGGAACCAGTACTTGTGGCCGCTGCTTGTGACCAGCGATCAGTCCTACTACACCATTGTGATGGGTATTCAGCGGATGGCGCGGGCGGCCGACGACACCCCGCTTTGGCATCTCGTTATGGCGACCACGATCCTGGCGCTGCTGCCGCCAGTGGTGGTCGTCGTCGCCATGCAACAGCTGTTCGTCAAGGGATTGGTCGAGACCGAGAAGTGACGGGGGCAAGGTGGCCGAGGTCGCGCTGCGCCAGGTGAGTAAGACCTATGCGGGGGGCGTCGTTGCAGTCCGTGACGTCAGCCTCACGATTCCCGACGGGAACCTGTGCGTTCTGGTGGGCCCGTCGGGCTGCGGCAAGTCGACGCTGCTGCGCATCGTGGCGGGCCTCGAAGCCATCACGGCCGGCGAGGTGCTGCTCGACGGCGAGGTCGTCAATCATCGCGAGCCGGCCGAGCGCGACATCGCCATGGTGTTCCAGAATTACGCGCTGTACCCGCATATGAGCGTCTACGCGATCGATGTGCGCGTGCGCGAAGCTGCCCGCATGCTGCAGATCGCGGACTTTCTCGACCGCAAGCCGCGCGAGCTTTCCGGCGGCCAGCGCCAGCGCGTCGCCATGGGTCGCGCGGTGGTGCGTCGGCCGAAGGTATTTCTGTTCGACGAGCCGCTGTCGAACCTCGACGCCAAGCTGCGCGGCTCCATGCGGGTCGAGATTCGCCGGCTGCAGCGTGCGTTCGGCACCACGTCGATCTATGTGACCCATGATCAGCTCGAGGCGATGACGCTTGCCGACCTGCTGGTGGTGATGAATGCGGGCCGGGTCGAGCAGATCGGGCCGCCACTCGAGATCTACGAGCGGCCGGCCACGACGTTCGTGGCGACGTTCATCGGAGCGCCGCCCATGAACCTCATTCATGTCACGGCATCCGAGGCGACCGAACTCGCCTGCGGCGTTCCACTGCCCGAAGGCGGAGTGATTGGCGTGCGCCCGGATGAGCTTGCGCTCGCCGGCCCCGATGTCCGGCCGGCGGCCGGCCTGGCGCTCAATTTCGCGGTGACAGCGATCGAACGCATCGGGCCGGAATGCCTGATCTATGGCGCCCCGGAGATCGGGCGCGGCGATCTCGTTGTCAGGGTGTCCGGCGCATCGGCCCCGACGCCGGGCAAAACACTCCGCGCGGTCGCTGCCGCCGACCGGCTGCACCTTTTCGCGACGTCCGGAACGAGGTTGAGTTCGTAGATTTAAGGCGTGACGGTGCCGCGAACTCCTCCCCTCTTCCTCGTGGGGCAGGGTCGGGGGGTGGGGTCGGGAGAGGCGGCACAGCAGTCCCACGCCCCCCCATAAAGGGGCACAAAGGGGGGAGAAGCTCCGCGATTGAGCCTTTTAGACGGTACCAGGATGGTAGCGGAGTTGCTCGGTCGGCATTTTGCGCCATTGACATCTGCGATCCTGCGGCGCGACAGTGTATACTTCCGGGCCTGAAATTAATGCCCTTGGCGTGAACGTTCGACTGAATGCGTTGGATTCGAACCAACCGGCAGCATGGTGCATGGTGTGCGCTGCTCGCCATGGCGATCCAAATCATTGTCTCGTTCGGGCATGCCCACCGCATTGAGGGCTTTCGCCAAGGCGCATTATTGCCGCAAGCGACTGCGGGAATTTACAATCAATTAACCAACGACCCGGGCGACCCGACCTCAAAGCCAGTCAGGCTGGTATTCGATTATTGTGCGATTTGTGTCGTAAGCAAAATGGGCGCGTCGATGATGCCGGCGGATGCACCGGCGTTTGGCGTACCAGTCGACGTCAGCAGCGTACAATTTTCGCCCCATGCCGAAGCCGCGCCACCGAGGTTGGGGCATCTCCTCTTCCAGGCCCGAGCGCCGCCGTCTGCTTGACATCATTGATTGAACGGCCCCTGGCGTCCCCAAACTTCATGGCGTGACGTCGCCCGCGCGACAAACCCTTTACCGCCATCCTGGATGGGGACCCGGCCTCAGCCGAGCCCGGAGGCCACGGCGCGTAGTCATCGTCAATGGGGAATGACAGATGGCGCAAAGTCAAGTTTCAGATCACGGCAAGTACGTCCGTTCCGGGCACGCGCTGACGTGGACCTGGATCGCATTCGCGGTGGCCGCGCTCGCGGCGGCTCTCGCCATCGGACTCTTCAGAACCGGCGTCTATCGATCTGCGATCGAAGCAGTTCGTTCCGCAGTGAATGGATCGGCGAGCCGCTCGCCCGTTGCGGCATTGCAGGAAGAGGCCCCGATGCTGATCCGGGAGGAGACGCGTATCAGCGTTCCTGACGGGTCACCCCTGAGGGGTAAGCTCACGGTCGGCGCGGTGGGACAACGGGAAATCCAGCGCAAGCTGGTATTGCCGGCGGTTGTGGAGGCCGACCCCGCGCGCACCGTGAAAGTGCTGCCGCCCGTGACCGGCCGCGTGACCGACCTCAAGGTTCAGCTCGGTGAACGCGTCGTGCAGGGGCAGGAGCTTGCGATCATCGACTCCGGCGACCTTGCTCAGGCCTATTCCGACATCGAGAAGGCGAGGTCCGTGTTGACGCTCACCAAAAAAGCGCTCGACCGGCAATTGGGTCTGGAAAAAGCCGGAGGGACAGCGATCAGGGACCGGGAGCAGGCGCAAAGCGATTACGATCAAGCCGTCGCCGAACTCGATCGAGCCGAATCGCGGCTGCGCGCCATGGGCGTGCCGGCGGGTCAGAAGGAACAATCCCGGCTCCTGACGCTGAAAGCTCCGGTCGCCGGCAGCGTGATCGACCTCCAGGTGGCGCGGGGCGCGTTTCTCAATGATGCTACCGCCGCAATCATGACAATTGCGGACCTCGGCACTGTCTGGGTCACGGCAAACGTGCCGGAAAAGGACACCGCATTGGTGACGAAGGGGCAGGACGTCGAGGTCGTTTTTCCCGCATATCCGGGCGAGGTTTTCGCCGGCAAGGTACTCTTCATCAGCGACGTTCTCGATCCCGATACCCGCCGCACGAAGATCAGGATCGCCTTCGAGAATCCTGACGTGAAGTTGAAGCCGAACATGTTCGCAGACGCCACCTTTCTGGCGCCGCGCCAGACGGTCCAGGTCGTTCCCACGCAAGCATTGGTCCTCAAGAACGAAACCGACCGGGTGTTCGTCGAGGTGGCGCCGTGGACGTTCGAGGCGCGGCCCATCGAGGTTGGTTTTCAACAAGGCGACCAAGCCGTCGTCGAACGCGGCCTCAGGGGCGGCGAACGCATCGTCATAAAGGGCGGAGTGCTTCTTAATGATTGACTGGTTCGTGGGCTATGCCCTCCGCAAGCGTCTTGTGGTGGCGATGATCTGCGTCTTCGTCTCGATTTATGGCTACTATTCCTGGACCCAACTTGCCATCGAAGCCTACCCCGACATCGCCGACACGAGCTCGCAAGTCGTTACCCAGGCCCCCGGCATGGCGGCCGAAGAGGTGGAGCAGCGCATCACAATCCCGCTCGAACGCGAACTCAATGGAACGCCGGGCCTGCTGTTCATGCGCTCCAAGAGCACGTTCGGCCTGTCGTTGATCACCATTGTCTTCCGCGACGGCATCGAGAAGTATTGGGCGCGCCAGCGCATCAATGAACGTATCCAGGACGTCGAGCTGCCGCCCGGCATCACGGCGGGCCTCGACTCGGTGACGTCGCCTACCGGTCAGATCTACTACTACACGCTCGAATCCGATACCAAGGGCCAGCGCGAGCTTTCCGAGTTTCAGCGCTGGACCGTCATTCCTGCGCTAAAACAGGTGCCGGGCGTTGCCGACGTGTCGAACTTCGGCGGTATCACAACGCAGTTCCAGCTGGAGCTCGATCCGCAGCAGCTCATCCGTTTCAACCTGTCCTTGGCAAATGTCGAGGCCGCCATCAACGCCAACAGCGGCAACGCCGGCGGCAGTGTCGTGGCCCGCGGCGATCTCGGATTCGTCATTCGCGCAATCGGCTTTGTGCAAAGCCTTGAGGACATGGGCGCCGTCGTGGTCACGCAGCGAAACGGCACGCCGATCTTCCTGCGCGATCTAGGCCGGCTCAAGCTCGCCAACCTGGAGCGGCACGGCATCGTCGGCAAGAACCGGCAGAACGATGTCATCGAAGGCACCGTGCTGTTGCTCAAAGACGACAACCCTTCACGAGTCCTGGAAGGCGTCCGTGCCAAGGTTGCCGAGCTCAACGAGCGTCTGGCGGCTGACGACGTGCAGATCGTGCCCTACTACGACCGCTCGGACCTCGTCGGCCAAACCGTCAGCAATGTCTCACATACCATCTTTCAGGGCATCGGCCTCGTTCTCATTGTGCTCATTCTTTTCCTCGGCAGTCCACGCAGCGCCCTGATTGTCGGCATCACCATTCCGTTTGCCATGGTGACGGTGTTCGTCCTGATGAATTTCTTCAAAATTCCCGCAAACCTGTTGTCGCTCGGCGCCATCGATTTCGGGATCATTGTCGATGCCGCAATTGTGATGACAGAAGCGATCCTGCGACGTCGCGAATCCAAGCCCGACGAACCGCTCACCGAGGGTGATGCAGGCGCTGCCGCCCATCAAGTTGCGCGACCGATCTTCTTCGCGACGCTGATCATCATCACGGCTTATTTGCCGCTGTTCGCCTTCCAGAGGATCGAGGCAAAGCTGTTTTATCCTATGGTCTATGCGGTCGGGTTTGCGCAGTTCGGGGCGCTGCTGCTTGCGTTGGCGTTGGTTCCCGGCCTTGCCTATCTCGCGTATCGCAAGCCACGGCGCGTGTTCCGCAACCACGTCCTCGGTTGGATCGAGGCCGGATACCGACGAGCACTGCGAGGCTCGCTGCGTCGGCCCAGGATTGCCTACCTGATCACCGCCGGCGCCGCAGTCGCGGTCGTTGTGCTTGCGATCACTGTCTCTCGGGAATTCCTCCCCAATCTCGACGAAGGCGGACTCTTTCTTCATGGCGAAATGGTCGGAGGAATTTCCCTTGCCAAAGCAAGCGAGATGGATGCCGAGTTGCGCAAGGCCGTGTTGGAGTTTCCGGAGGTGTCAACCGTCGTAAATCATATCGGTCGCAACGACGAGGGCACCGATCCCAATACCCCCTCGCATCTCGAAATGCTTATCGTACTTCACCCCTACGACGCCTGGCCGTCAGGAGAGTCCAAGGAGGATCTCATCCGCCGCATGAAGGCGCGGCTCGCCGAGCTTCCAGGGTACGAGCTTGCCGTCAGCCAGCCCATCCTCGACAGCATCAAGGACAAGATTTTTGAGCCGCACAGCCAGCTTGCGGCAAAAATATACGGCGACGATTTCAATGAACTGCGCCGCATCGGCAATGACGTTGCCAAGGTGCTCAAAGCTACGGCGGGCACCACCGAGGTGCGGGTCGATGATCGACCGCCATTGCCCCAGATCACCATCACGGTCGATCGCGAGGCTGCGGCGCGATACGGCATCAATGTCGCGGACGTCACGGATCTCATCCAGACCGGAATCGGAGGCGGCGCGGTGAGCCAGGTCTTCATTGGCGAGCGGCGGTACGACACGACCGTGCGCTTCCCGGAGGCGGTTCGCAGCAGTCCGGAAGCGATCGGCCGGCTGCCGCTCACGTCAAGCGGCGGTGCTCTTGTGCCGCTGTCCCAGGTCGCGCGCATCAAATTGCAGCAAGGCGAAAGCACGATCAATCGCGATATGAATCGCCGCTACCTCATGGTGAAGTTCGATTCCACCGGCCGCAGCCTGCCGGCGCTTCTGGGGGATGCCAAGCGAGCTGTCGCCGACAAGGTTTCGTTGGATCCGAAACGCCATCGCATCGAGTGGATCGGACATTTCGAAGACGAGCAGCGGGCAGAGGCGCGGTTTGGCCTGATTCTTGGCCTGATCCTCGGCCTCATGATCATCCTGCTCTACGCCGAATTCGGTCTCCTGCGCCAGGTGATGCTCGTTCTCGGCGTCGTCCCGCTGGCGACGCTCGGCGGGCTCGTTGCTCTGCATGTTACGGGCGTTACCCTCAACGTTGCATCCGGAGTCGGCTTCATTGCGCTGTTCGGCGTTGCCGTCATGAACGGGGTCATCATGGTGGCCAACCTCAATCGCGTGCGCGATGTCGGCATTCCGCTCATGGAGGCAGTGGTGACCGGCGCGAGCGAGCGCCTGCGGCCGGTCCTCATGACCGCAACCGTTGCTACGGTCGGCATGCTCCCGGCCGCGATGGCAACCGGAGTGGGCAGCGACGTGCAACGCAGCCTCGCCACGGTTGTC
>WNGJ01010081.1_pt1 | contig 16446 bp, 19 predicted proteins | sample 5400611 | NCBI WGS metagenome assembly WNGJ01 (sample SAMN13153375, study PRJNA577476) | soil metagenome | isolation source: 40 cm soil or saprolite under Garry oak tree replicate 1 | place: USA:California | collected 2016-06-15 | reverse complement strand
GCAGACGACTTCGGCCTCGGCATTTCTCTCAATCTGGACGTTGTCTTCTCCACCACCGCTCGGAATCTCCGCGGCGGTCTCTGCTCTCACTAGCCTGGAGCGGAAGTATCCATGTCCCCCCTTCGCGGACGCGATCACTTGCAAAGCCTCGAACTCTTGGATATCGTCTGCCTGCCCAAGATACAAGGCTTTGCAGTTTTGGCTCTCGATGACTTTTTGAGCTTTTCGGAATCCGTTCGCGCGATGTTCGAAGGAACGCAGTTTTGGGTCATTGAGCAGATGGATTGGAAGCCATTCAGAAAGCCGGGTGCCAACCGGACTTGATTCGCCTGAATATCGAAACTGTTATGCGGGGTGAAGCCCGTGCCCGAAGTGCAATCCGCAGGATCTTGCGATGCTGTGACGCTGATACCGGCGGCGTCTGCGCGAGAATGCAATACTTTGCGCAAGGTGACGTCGGTTCAGCACTCGCCGCTGTTCGCCAACGTTTCCCCTGCCGACTGCCGGGAAATCGTATCTGCGGCGCGCGAGAGCGAGTTCCCGCGCCGCGACACCATCTTCCTGGAAGGCGATCCCATCCGCCAAGTCGTCCTTTTGACTTCCGGCAGCGTCAAAGTCATGCTGCTCGGTCAGAAGGGCGCGGAGGTTATTCTCCGGCTCGCAGGGCCAGGTGACGTAGTAGAGATAACGGGGCTTCCCGCCCAGTGTCGTCACTGCTCCACGGCACAAGCACTCAGTGCTTCCACCGCCCTGATCTGGGAGTCCAGCGCATTCCATGCCCTGGCAGAGCGCTTCCCCGCGCTGCAGAGCAATATCATAAAAGTGGCTGCACAGCGCCTCGAAGAACTCGAGGAGCGTTACCGCGAGATTTCCACGGAAAAGGTGGCGACACGGCTGAGTCATCAACTGCTGCGCTTGTTTAACCAACTGGGGCGTCGCGTCAACGGGAGTGGCACGCTTGAGATCAACCTTTCTCGCGAGGAGTTGGCGCAAATGACCGGCACGACTTTGTTTACCGTAAGCCGCCTGCTCTCCGGGTGGAAGGAGCGCGGCGTGCTGACCGCAAGACGCGAATGCGTCTATGTACACAACATCCAAGCTCTTCGCGAATTCGCCGACAATGAATGAACGATTCTGAGGTGCCGCTCTAGCGGGGTTTCTCTGGTCCATTTCTCCTGACTCGGTGTCAGCATCGCTTCCGATGTCCAGGTCTCAATCCTCGAAACGGGTAGCTATTTTGCCTTTTGGAGCTAGAATCACCCGATGCTTCGCGAAATGCGAATTGAGGATTGCTTCCATTCATTCTTCACCGATTGCCGCTTCGCCCGCCGCCAACTCCAGAAATCGCCAATCTTTACGACAGTTGCCGTCCTCACCCTGGCTCTCGGCATTGGGTCCAGCACGGCGATTTTCAGCACCATCGATGGAACTCTCCTCCATCCCTATCCTTACAAGAATGCAGAGCGCTTGGCGACGTTCTCCGTCTTCTCGGCCGAACAGTTTCGCGCTTGGCGTTTCCCTGCCAGAGCCTTTGTTGATTTCAAGGGACGCAACCATACATTCGACGATATGTTCGGCCTGGTCTACCGCGAAGTGCGTTTCACCAGTGCCAATGGTAGCGAGGAATTCTCCGGCGGCTCAGTCACTCCCGGAACGTTTGAAGCGCTAGGCATTGCACCTTTATTCGGCCGTGGCCTGCGTGCCGACGATTACAGGCCTGGGGCACCTCCCGTTTTCGTCATCAGTTACGGCCTTTGGACCAAACTCTTCAATCGCGCCCCCAACGTGCTTGGCAACACCTACAGGCTCAACGGTGCTCCCGTGGCCCTTGTGGGCGTCATGCCAGCGCGTTTTCAAATCGGCGGGTGCGATCTTTGGCTTCCTCTCGACATAACCAGAGACACATTCGTGCCGGGTGCGGGAATCGAGTCTAACGAAATCTGGACCGTCGGCCACCTAAAGATTGGTGTTAGCCCTGAGAGTGCTGCCGCGGATCTCCAAGTTATCGCTTCACCGTTTCAAGCCGACGACCGTATCTACTTTCCTCCTCATTTCAGAATTGTGGTCAACACGCTCAACAGTCAGTCCGTGGGCGACAACTTCAAACTGGGCCTGCTCGCGCTCATGGGCGCGGTCATGATCTTGCTGCTCATTGCTTGCAGTAATGTCGCGAATCTCCTCCTCGCGCGTGCGACAACCCGTGAAAGGGAATTTGGCATTCGGTCCGCCGTTGGCGCCAGTCGCACGCATATCATCAGACAATTGTTGGTTGAGAGTTTCGCGTTAGCAGCGGTCAGTTGCGCTCTCGGTTGCATTTTTGCCATTTTCGGATTGCAGGTAATGGTTGCCCTGATTCCTTCCGGGACCATTCCCCCGGGAGCGGCGATCACGTTCAGCTCCTCCGCCTTGTTATTCTCACTTATTGTCACCGTCTTCACTACCGTTGCATGCGGGTTAGCACCGGCCATCCACGCCCTTCGGACAGACGCGCAAATCGCGCTCTCCGGCCCGGGGAAGGGAACCGGCGTGGACCACCGTCAAGGAACGCTGCGTTCCGCCCTCGTCGTAACCGAGGTCGCTCTCTCTGTCATTTTAACGATTTGTTCGGGGCTGATCATGCGGAGCCTCTTCGCGCTGCAAAGCGTGAACATCGGCTTCAACCCTACGAAGGTTGTTTATGCGCGAATCTTGTGGCCTGAAGGTCAATACGACTCTGTGCAGAAGAAAAGTCCTCGATCGAGTTACACGATTGCCTGGGGTCTTTGCTGCCACGGAAACGTCATCTTACCCACCCCATAGCTGGGGCTGGACCACGGTCATCGTTCAAGGCAAAACGCCGCCGCAAAACAGAAACACGGCATCGATCATGTGCAGCGAGGGATACTTCCAAACTCTCAACCGGTCCCTCCTTCGGGGCAGGCTGTTCACACGGAAGGACATCGAGGCGGCCGGTCACGTGGTCGTTGTCAACCAAACTTTCGCCCGCTATCACTTCGGTGAAGAAAATCCAATCGGGCAGCAAGTTCGTTTTAGCGATTTTGAAACGCTTGAGGACTGGCACGGCGAACCTTACTTCGAAATCATCGGTGTAGTCGCAGATACACAAAACACGGGCCTCGAAGAGTCGCCAAGACCCGAAGTCTATCTCCCCTCCACGCTCACCGGAAGTGGCCCGCACAATCTCTTGGTCCGAACCACCGCCTACCTCCCGGCAGTCATCCAACAACTCCGCACCGCGTTCGCAGACCTAGATCCGAATATCGCCGTCGGCGAAACAGGTACCATTGCCACCCTACTCCAACACGATTACTTCGCTCGGCCACGCTTCCTCCTGACTACGCTCGGCACTTTCGCGACCATCGCACTTCTCCTCGTTGCCGCCGGCGTCTTCAGCGTCATCTCCTATGGCGTCGCGCTGCAGACACACGAAATTGGCATTCACATGGCTGTCGGCGCCGATTCAACACAAATCCTCGGCTTGATTTTGAAGAGAGGAATACGTCTGATCGTTGCCGGCGTCGGCATCGGGCTGTTCGCCAGTTATTTCCTCACGCGCGTACTGGCGAGTGAAGTTTGGGGCGTTTCCGCAACAGATCCTTCTACTTTTGCCGTGGTGGCCTTGCTTGCTCTTTTCGTCGGCCTGCTAGCGTGCCTGCTACCCGCCCGTCGCGCTTCCCGTGTCGATCCCTTGGTCGCTCTGCGATCCGAATGAGGTCCGTTTCCCGCAATTCCTTGGTGCTTCCCGAACGGTCCACACTTCCAAAATTGGCAATTCCCCTTTGGTCGACATTGAGACATTGAGCCAGCGTTCGAGTCCACAACAGAAACAACACTCCAATATGAGAGGAACTTTCGCCATTGCCAGTGCGCACCAACTACAGCGGCCACACTGAAACTCGGCGAACCCTTAGGGATTCCGCTCTCATCGATGAATGCTTCCATCAGCACTACTACAACTTGCCTTCCGTCCCGACAGATGACTAGCAGGAATGACGCCGACAAGATTCCCAGCTAATACGGATTGTCTAGTTCCTTTTCCAGTCGGTCCACCCGGTCTTCGAGTGCGCTCAGTTTTGCTTGCTCTGTTCGCAGTTGCTCCTCGGCTTCGATTTTTGCGGTCTGCCTTTGTTGTTCTTCTGCCGTCAAGCCTTCCAGTTCTGTTTTGAGTACAGAAATCTCCCCTTCGGCGTCTTTTCGCTGGGCTGGAGGAGTATCACTGTCGTCTACGAGCTTTTCAAAGTGCTTAATAGTGGCCATGAGATTTCTCTGGCGCTCTTGCATCGTTACGATACTTGACCGCAAGTCATTAAGGTTCTGTGAAACACGTGAAACCGTCGCTTCCTGAACCTGCAACCGGTAAAGGAGAACTTGGGCTTTGAGCGCATGTCCATTCGTGGCTTGCAAATCCTTTCTCGATAGCCGGACCTCTGCAACGAAGGCTCGCATACCCTCCGGTTCGTTTGGAGTGCATTGGGTGGATTGACTTAAACCGGGTACCGAGAGAAACAAGAAACATAGGACGAAGAGCGCAGGACGCATGGTTCACCCTCCGAAGAATTTCGACTATAAAATCGAACCCAAAAGAATTATAGGTTCGTCCCTAAGTAGCGTCCAAACGCAAGGGGCGTAATAATGCGATGAAGAATGGCTCGGGTTAATCGCCTAACGACTCTGCCACGAAAAGCCGAGTTCATCGAGATCGCTGTCGAATCGGTCAACCTGTTCTCGCGGAGGCACAAATCGTTCAACTCCAATATCCAGACCTTGTCGAAGCCCTTGGCGAAACTCCAGACGGTACAGTTGTCGATGGCGAAGTCGTGGCTTAAGACGATTCAGGCCGTCCAAATTTTCGCCTGCTCCCAAGCTTCCGCAGTGAAACATCCCGCGTCTACGACTTCGTCTTCGACCTTCTGATTTGCCAGGACCGTGATTTGACCAGATTGTGTGGGTTGAAAGTTTGAAAAAGAGAAAAGAAAAAAGAGATGCCAAAAGCTCATGTGGAGCACATTCCCATTCTGGCTAGAAGACCATCGGGCGAGAAGCCTGCCCACGGACGCATCGGGATAGCAACCCGCAACGCCGTGTTAAGCGATCCTATCCACAGGCGCCTTCTTGGTTGAGATAACAATACACTCACCCTTCCCGGCTAAACCAGTAGAAGGTAGTTCGATCGCTTGAGGGATAGACAGCGGCCGGTGGTGCCTATCCCATCCTGGCAAATAGCTAGAAGAATCGCGATTACGGAGTCACCTTGACGCTGAGGGTGAAGGAGTTCTTCGCGACCGACGTTATCTTTCCGGAGACGGATAGCGGGGATGCGGTTTGGGTTGTTGACGCGGTTTGCGCGTTCCCAACGGCTGGGGATAGCGCCGAAAGTGCGGCGACAAGGATTAGACTTGCAAGAATGGAAAAAATAACACGACGCGAGTTGCTCATAGTGGGGACACTCCTCCTCTGTATTTTTGACCGGGCATTCTCTCTGGGCAGGCGAGTAACCATACTTACGGCGAAAGTGAATGGCGCTGGCAACTTCTTCCCCGTCTTAAGGTTACGGGAACTATAGCTTTCCTGGGAGATGGGGGCTAAGGCAGTACTAGGCCGGGAAATACCTTCCAGTCGATGGGTTGAAGATACCCGCAAGGGCGAAGCCCAGGTGAAACGAGTCCAAAACGACCGGGATCAATGTGTGCCGGATTCCGATGACTTCCCGCTAACTCCTGTACCGTGGTTCGACGGCGGAGCGACAGGGGAATCGGTCAAAGAGGGCCTGAGAGAGGCCGTCAGAACGTACGACTTTCCATGGTCTGTGAGGCTAGTAATCAGGAGCTCATAGCGGAAGCCGTCCGGGTGACTTCGGCTCCTCAGGAGCGCCAGTATGCCTCGCACTTCCGAGTCAGGGTGAATCACGATTTCGCCCGACGAAGCCAGGCCCGATACGACCGTCCCATGAAATTCGGTCCCATCGCCATTCACGGCCGAATCGATGGAATCAAGCATCTTGACGCGAAGCAATGTTCCTTTTGGCAAGCCGTCTACACCATCACCGCTGGTGGTGTTAAGCCGAGCGTGAAGGTAAAACGTCAGTACCGTTCCCGCTGAGACCCGCACAGGTCCCACTTTGAAGGCCTGACCGTAAGTGGCAATTGTCAACGCAGAGAGGAGGGACAGCGCTGCTGGTACGATACGTTTCATGGGCTGGGGCCTCTCGTATCTTTAAACAGCAAGAGCTCTAGATTTCGCAGACTTCGTAACCCAAAGATGACTTTAAGGCCGCGACGTGTCGGTGTCAACGGTACGTCGACGCACGATGTGTTCTATGCCCCATCCGGGGAACCTAGGAATGTCGCCTGCGGAGCCTCGTTTGTGGAACAGCCAGCGCGACCGAAGGATCTCTCGGCCTCAAGCTGCACTCTTCGACGAGATCCTTGACCGCGTCGACTGTCACGCTGTACCTTTACAGCGGTACAGCAGACGGCATGTTTTATAAGCTCACACCAACGACCGGCCAACCTCTCTACCTGCAATTGATGCAACAAGTTCGGCACGCTGCCGAAACCGGCGCGTTACGTGACGGTGACCAACTGCCGGGCATCCGGACTCTCGCCGAGGAATTGGTCGTTAGTCCAAATACTGTCGCGAAGGCCTATTGCGAACTGGAACACGAGGGCCTTCTCGAGTTGCGCCAGGGCCTCGGAGCCTTTGTGTGCGTGAAACGTCGCACCCGATCGTTGGAGAATGACGTGAACTTGGCGCGCCGTCGGATTCGAGATCTTATCGAGCAACTACGCGAGGATGGCCTTTTGGACGCGGAGATCCGCCGGGCGTTCGAAGCAGAGCTGCTCTACGCGGCCGAGGCCGTGAGAAAACGATGACGAACGAGGCTGTAATCCTGACGCAAGGGCTCACCAAGTCGTACGGTAATAGGGAGGCCGTCCGAGCGCTGAATCTCTCGGTAGGCCGCAATCGGATTACGGCGTTTCTCGGCCGAAATGGCGCTGGCAAGAGCACGACGATCAAGGTGCTACTCGGCATGGTCCGTGCCACTGCCGGCGGCGGAACGGTACTTGGAAAACAAATCACAGACAAAAAAGCGAATCTTGACACGCGGCGCAGGGTTGCTTACGTTGCGGAAGACAAGCCTCTATATGGCTACATGACGGTTGAGCAGACGATAAGTTTTGCCCGTTCCTTTTACTCCGATTGGCGGACAAACGTCGAACGCCAGCTGCTTCGCGACTACGAGTTGCCGACACGCCAGAAGATCAAACAACTTTCGAAAGGAATGCGAACTAAACTGGCCCTATTGCTGGCATTCGCTCGCCGTCCCGAGTTGCTGATCTTGGATGAACCAAGCGACGGGCTCGATCCGGTCGGGATTGAAAATCTTCTGCAAACCCTTGTCGCCCAATCGGCGGATGGGGTAACAGTTTTCTTTTCCTCGCACCAAATTGCTGAGGTTGAGCGCGTAGCCGATCACGTCTGCATTCTTGAGAAGGGTTGCTTAGTAGTGGATGCGCCGCTAGACGAACTCCGTCAGTCTTACCGGCGCATTGATTTGGTTTTTCCATTTCCCGCGCCAGAGCGTGAGTTTCGGATTTCAGGCGTCGAGAGAATCCGCACGAGCGGACATCAAATGAGCGTCTTGGCCAGCAGGAATGCGGAGGCATTGGTTGAGCGTGCGCACCGTTTGAACGCCGTTTCCGTCGAGGTTGCTCCCGTGGGACTGCGAGAGATATTTCTGGAGACCGTCAAGGAGAATTGAATCGTGCTTTGGTACAGGTTCTGGCTTGAGACGCGAGCCAGATTTCTCACCAGCCTAGCAACTGTCACGATCTTCTGTGGAGTCTTCGTCTATCATGCTGAAGGTCTGTTACGCCCGCAATGGAAGTCAGGCTTCAACCGTCTATTGTTCATCAATCAGCAGTTCCTTGTGATTATGTGGATTTTGGCGTGCGTACTTTTGGGGATGGGCGGAATCGTTCGAGAAAAAGCGGTTGGGACATCGTCACTGACCTTAAGCTTACCCGTTCGCAGAGCCACGGTGTTGGGCGTTCGCGTTGGAGTGGGGTTAGCGGAGGCAATTGTACTGGGCGTAGTACCTTGGCTAACGGTTTTTGTAATTTCTGCTTGGGCAGGAATGCCAATTTCGATTACCCAGGTCGGATCTTACATTGTGCTGTTGACCGGAGGCGGCCTGGTTTATTTTGCGATGGCCGTTTTGGTTTCATCGTTGGTCGTCGGTGAATATACAGCTCCAGCTGTAGCGTTTGGAGTGGTGCTCCTTTCTGTATTGGTGTTCGATAATTGGATCCCCCGTTTCAACGCTTGGCGGCTGGTGACCGGGGATTTCTCGATCGATAGAAAGACCTTTCTTCTCGGAAAACACCTACCGTGGCCGGGGATCCTGGCCAGTTTGGCGGTGGCAGCTCTGATGGTGCTGGCCTCAATGCTGGTCGTGGAAAGGCGGGAATTCTGAGACTCTAAACGGCGTGGAAACAAACTGCCTTTCGCTACCATCCATGCCCGTCTGCGGATCTGACCGGGAATTTCCCGGCCATCGGGACTTTTACTTCCAGGCTTCCATCGAGTCGGTCGCCCTTCTCGACGCAGGATATAACCACGACAGCCACTGCAATGCTCTGTCGATGGGACTTCCACCCATTGGATTGACTTCTAGCCTTGCTGCACGCCCGCGAAACTTCATGAAAGCCGTCGAGTGTCAAGAGTGGCGCATCGACACCGCTAAGTCCTGTGTTTTCAGCTCGGCTGTCAGTATAGCCAAATGTCTTTCGAGGCTCGGTACTAGGCCTAACTCGGTGATTTTCCTGCTCCAGAAGGAAAATACGTGTTAAGAATTCTTCGGCTATCGCGTCTCAGATATGGAACGGCCAGGAGGGGTGCTTGGCAGCCGCGATAGAAAACCTCATGGTGACCCAGCCGGCTAGGGAGCTTGAGGCGGTTTTTCGGGCGCATCATGCACGTGTCCTCCAAGCCGCTTACCGGGTGACCGGGAGCATGGCAGACGCCGAAGACGTCGCGCAATCTGTCTTCTTGCGGCTGGCGCGCGGCGACATCGCTTCCCGCCGCATCACCCATCTCGAGAGCTATCTTCAGCGCTCCGCGGTCAATGCGGCATTGGATTTGCTTCGTGCGCGGCGCGATCGAGAGACAGTGCCGGTCGAACCCGCGGACACGCTGCAGGCAACTTCCGCAATGTCCCCTGAGCGGGCTCTTTCCTCTTCCGAAACTCGCGAGCAGCTCCGCCGCGGGATTGCCAATCTGCATCCGCGCGTTGCGGAGATGTTCACGCTGCGCTATCTCGAAGGGTTGGACAACCGCGAAATCGCTCGCTTGATGGACACGTCGCAAGCGGTGGTGGCGGTAACGTTATTCCGGGCACGTGCGCAATTAAAGAAGGGATTGCGTGGGTTCAGAAAAGGTGCGCTATGAAGATTTTAGGTCTTTTTGACACAAAGCGGGACTCCTGTCTTGACCAGGCCATCTCCCAGGTTCGCGAAGATCAGCCTGACGCAGAATCACTTGCTGCATCCGCCCGGAGGGTGTGGCAGCGGATCCAAGCGGGCGAAGGAGACCTGGCGACCGCCGAGTCCCGGCATGTGATCCAGGGTTGTGGCGATATTCGTGCCCTGCTTCCTGCGTTTTACAAACACGAACTGCGGCCTGCTCGCGCGGCCATTGTGGAAGACCATTTGCGTGAATGCATTTCTTGCCGCGCCGTTGTTCATGGACGAGGGTTTGAAGCCGATGCCGCTGCGAATTGGCAGCTGGAAACGACAGCGAACGTGGCCCGTCGGAGCTCCTCCTGGCCGTTCTTTGTTGCAGCCGCAGCGGCCGCGCTGGTTGGTTTGGTGTGGGCGGGGACTAGCTGGTATTTCGCCGGGCCGCCGGGTATTCGCGCGCGAATCGCTTCCGCTGACGGCCAAGTCTTCGCGGTGAGCGCGAAGAACACTCGCATGTTGAAATCCGGGGACAAAGTCGACAGCGAAGAGTTCATTCGTACCGCGGCCGGATCGCACGCGACCGTGAAGCTCCTGGATGGTTCGGATGTGGAAATGAATCAACGCTCCGCATTCGCCGTCAGCGCGACTCGCCGCGACACTACCATCCAACTCGATCAAGGCGGCATCATCGTGCACGCCGCCAAACGCCGCCGTGGTCACCTGTACGTGAGCGCGCCGGATTGCCGCGTGGCGGTCACGGGCACGATGTTTGCCATTAATGCCGGCACCAAGGGCTCGCGCGTGACGGTGATCGAAGGCGAGGTGCACGTCCGTCATTCCGGCCGGGAAAGTATTCTGCACTCTGGCGATCAACTCGCCACCACGCAGGCCGTGGCGTTGGTTCCGGTGCGCGAAGAAATCGCGTGGAGCCGTGATCTCGATCACGAACTGGCGCTGCTTGGAGAGTTCTCGAAGCTCCGGGCAAAATTCGAGCAAATTCCCACGCCTCCGGCTCGTTATGAGAGCAACATCCTCCCTTTGCTGCCTCAAGATACAATCCTGTACGTCAGTATCCCTAATCTTGGCGAAGCTCTCGAACAGGCGAATCAGGTCTTCCAGCAACAGTTGGCTGAAAGCCCGGTGCTTCAGCAGTGGTGGGGCGGGGTGGATCGTTCTCCGCAACGACTGGAAGAGTTGCTTGCACAAGTCCGCGCGCTCAGCCGGTTTTTGGGGGATGAGGTCGTAATTACCATGAGCGGCGGCTCGAAGGACGGCCCTGTGCTGCTGTCGGAAGTTCGCGATCCGGGACTCGAAAATTTTCTGCAGAACCATCTCGCGGGTGCGTTCACAGTCCGTGACGGAGTGCCGGACCTGCACGTCGTGAATCCGCAATCCCTCGCGTCCTTAGCGGATAACACCCATGGGGTGGTTATGCTTGTGCGCCAGAATATGTTAGTCGTCGGCGGCGACGCCAAATCCGTACGCCAGATGAACGCGCAAATCGATGGCGGAACAAAACCGTTTGGTAACACCGATTTTGCTCAGAGAATCCTGAGCGTTTATAGCGGCGGCGCCGAGACATTGGTAGCCGTCAATTTCGCGACCATCCTGAACACTCCGGAGAACAGCACCTCGATGGCGTTTCAAACCAGCGGCTTCAACAATGTGAAATATCTGGTTGCGACGCGCAGCGACACGCCGAATCATGGCGACAACCGGCTAACGTTGGAATTTGCTGGCGCGCGGGTCGGTATTCCCTCCTGGCTGGCAGAACCGGCTCCGATGGGTTCGCTTGACTATGTTTCCGCCAATGCCGAAGCGGCTGTCTCGCTCGTTGCGAAACAGCCCGCATTGATGTTCGATGATCTGCTGAGCGTGCTTAGCTCCGATCCCCATTTCAGCAGTAATCTCGCGGAAATGAACGCCAAGCTCGGGTTCGACCTTCGCGACGACCTCGCCGGCGCATTGGGCGGGGAAATGACCCTCGCGCTGGATGGGCCGCTGCTCCCGACTCCCTCGTGGAAGATGATCGTCGAGGTCAACAATCCGGGCGCTCTCGAACTCCTGATCGAAAAGTGGATCGAGCGCAGCAATCAAGATGCACAACGATCGAATGCGCCCGCGCTGAGGCTTGAACAGCAACAAATCCGAGGCAGGACCTTCTACACCATCCACATGCTCGGCCCCGGAATGGCAGCAGAGTGCGATTACACCTTGGGCGACGGCTACCTGCTCCTGGCGCCATCTCGCGCGCTGCTTTTGGCAGCACTTGATACGCACGCCCGCGGCTCGTCGCTGGCTCGCTCCGCTTCTTTTCGCTCGCTCCTGCCGAGCGACAGCCAAGCGAACTTCTCCGGGATGCTGTATCAGAACTTGAGCCCCGTCCTGAAACCCCTTGCTTCTCAGGTCACTTCGCAGCAGTTCGCGGTACTTCAACAGTTGGCCGCGGATTCGAAGCCGAGCGTGATTTGTGCGTACGGGGGAACGGACCGAATCGAAGTCGCTAGCAACGGCACGCTCCTGGACCTGAATCCGGGTCTGATGACTCTATTCCACCTGCTCGGTCGGGCGGACCATGGAACTTCCCTTAGCCGCAATCCGTAGTAACTATTGACCATGGCCCCGACAATAGAGCTCGACGGGCTCGAGGTCCAGCTCGGTGGGAGAACGATTCTCCGCAGCCTGACGGGCGTTCTGGACGGCCGGGCCATCGGTCTGCTGGGCCCGAATGGCGCCGGGAAATCCACACTCATCAACACGATTCTGGGCTTCCACACGCCTTCCAAGGGTAGCGTTCGCGTACTTGGTCTGGATAGTCGCAGAGACGGCAAGGCACTGCGTGCGCTGGTCGGATACATGCCGGAGACGGACGCCTTCATCGCCAAGATGTCCGGCGTTCGTTTCGTCCAGTATATGGCCGAACTCTCCGGTCTTCCTACGGATCAAGCCATGGAACGCGCGCACGAAGCTTTTGTGTACGTCGGATTGGGTGAAGCGCGCTATCGCATGGTGGGAACGTATTCTCTCGGCATGAAGCAGTTGACAAAGCTCGCTCAGGCCATCGCGCACGGACCTAGGCTGCTCATCCTCGACGAACCCACCAATGGCTTGGACCCGCCCGCTCGCAAGCGGCTCCTCGAACTCATTTGCGAAATTCGAGAAGCCAGCGACATCTGCCTCTTGCTCTCCTCGCACCTTCTACGCGACGTCGAGGAAACTTGCGACCAGGTGCTGATCCTGCGAGACGGCCGCATCGCCTCGATTTGTAACCTTGCGGAAGAGCGCCGCACCAAGCGCAAGTTTCTGGAGATGGAAACCTGCGGGGCGGAACCCGCATTCGCCTCGGCCCTCCAGGGTCTCGGATGCGAGTGCGCGCTCTTTGGAAACGGCCGGATGAAGGTGGTTTTGCCGGACGCGGTTGAGATCCGAGACGTCTACAAGGTTGCTGCGGAACGTGGTGTTCAGATTCGCCGTATGAATCAGCGGCGCGACTCATTGGAGGACATTTTTCTCAACGCCATGGAGCAATCAGGAGGGAGCAATGGCCGTATATAAGCGCCGCTACCGGCCCTACCACGGCCCGCTCACGCCGGAACGGTCTCGCTTTCTGGTGCTCACGCGCTACGCCTTCGCCGGGTTGTTCCGCTCCCGCGTATTCGTTTTGCTATTCGTTCTCGCACTCGTGCCGACGTTGTTCTTCGCCGCTTACATTTTCCTAGCCAACAACAGTGCCGTCCAACAATTCCTTCAATTCCACGTCGCCGGAGGATTCGCGGTCGAGAACAAATTCTTCTTTACGCTGACCATGATACAAACGCAATTGGCGTTTCTATTGAACTGCTGGGTCTGCCCGACCCTGGTCGCGGGGGACTTGGTAAATGGAGCCCTTCCGCTGTTCTTGAGCCGGCCGTTTAGCCGGCCCGAGTACGTGCTTGGGAAGTGCGCCGTGATCGCGTTACTTCTCTCCGTGGTCACTTGGGTGCCTGGCCTGATCCTGTTTTCCCTCCAGGCAGGACTGGCAGAGGGCGGCTGGACCTGGTCGCATCTGTGGATGGTGGTCCCCATCGTATGTTGTTCGGCGGTTTGGATTTTGATGCTCTCGCTCATTTCGCTGGCCGTTTCGGCGTGGGTGAAGCTACGCATCGTGGCTACTGGTGTTATCTTCTGTGCGTTTCTCGTGCCTGCGGGACTCGGCGCGATTTTCAACACGATCCTGGGCACCTACTGGGGAAGCCTGCTCAATTTCTCCGAGCTGTTCAGGTTAATCCTCGTCAAGGGCTTTCGACTGGAATCTGAACTCGTCGGTCGCGCAGGTTTGCCGCAAGTTCCGCTTTTCGCAGCGTGGATCATGATGATTCTGGTGTGTGTATTATCCCTGTATATCCTGGATGCGCGTTTGCAGGCGCGCGAGGTTGTGCGCGGATGACGAGTCCGAATCGCCAAATCGTGTTCGATAGCGTCTCTAAGTTTTACGGGGAAGTTCTGGGCGTGAATCGCGTGAGTTTCGCGCTCGATCCGGGAATTACCAGCCTTGTAGGCCCGAACGGCTCCGGCAAGACCACGCTTTTGAACCTGCTCACCGGCCTGATCAAGCCGACGCGCGGATCCATTCACGTGCTGGGGTTAACCACGGGTCAACCTGTGGAGTTGTTCCGGCAGGTTGGATATTGCACGCAATTCGATTCCTTCCCGCCAGGGTCCACTGGTTATGATTTCATTTTTTGGCCCCTGCGGCTCCATGGTTTTGGCCGTGAGCAGGCCGCAAGGTTGACCGACGAGGCCTTGGAGCGGGCCGGCATGACGCAGGTCGCGCGGCGCAAGGTGGCTGGATACAGCAAGGGTATGCGCCAGCGCATCCGTCTGGCGCAGGCCATCGCCCACCATCCCTCAGTGCTTGTTTTGGACGAGCCTCTCAACGGGCTGGATCCCATCGCACGCGCCGAGGCCATCGCTCTGTTCGGTGCACTTGCCGTGCAGGGAATGCACGTCATCATTTCCAGCCACATTCTCGAAGAAGTCGACCGGATCTCCGATCGTGTCGTACTCATGAGCAGCGGCTACGTCGTGGCGGAAGGCCAGATTCGTGAAGTGCGGCAAGAGGTCCGCGATCATCCGATGCAGATTCTGGTGCGTTGCTCGAATGCCGCGCGGCTGGCATCGGCAGCGTTCGAACTGAATCATGTCGTCGAGGCAAAGATAGTGAACGACGGCCGCGGCGTTCTGATTCGCACGCGCGATGCCGAGCAGTTTTATCTTCTGCTCAACAAGATCGTGTGCAGCGGTCTGATAGAAGTGGAGGCAGTCGCCCCGGCCGATGACGACGTCGATTCAATTTACCAATATTTGATCGGATGCAACGGTGGGCCTATATGAATGCACGCCTCATCACTCGGGCCAAGGAGTGGACACAGGAACAACCCTGGGAGCTTTACGCAACCCAGATCTTCGTTCTCATGCGCAACGAGATCCGCCGCAACCTGTTCACCCGCCGCCGGCTGTGGGTCTATCTCCTGGCCGCGATCCCGGTTGTGATTCTTCTCGTCCAGCGCGCCTTTGCCCGCAACACCGCCGAACCCTTCTACATCGAGAGCGCAACTCGCGTGCTCGCACGCATCGTTCATCTTTACTACGTCAGGCTGGGCATCTTTTTCGCGTGCATGGGTATCTTCACCTGGCTGTTTCGCGGTGAGAAGAGAAGTACTGGTCATCGGGAAATTCCTGGCGGGCACGTTAATCTCCATCTTTCTTTTCGAAAGCGCTGTTCTCGCTTGCTTTTACTTGACCTACGACCGATTTGGTGCGGCCGGCTGGTCCTACATTTTTGACGGGCCGGGCCTTCATCAACTAGGCGCTTATCTGCTGGTGACGGCCTTGACGTGTATAGGATATGGTTCTGTGTTTCTTGCCCTGAGCCTGCTTTTCAAAAATCCGATCGTCCCGGGGCTCGTCCTCATGGGCTGGGAGACAATCGCTCCGATATTGCCCGCGTGGGCCCAACGGCTGAGCGTGACCTCCTATCTGAGGCATCTATGTCCGGTCGAGTTGCCGGTCGAGGGACCCCTGGCGATCTTCACGGTGGTCGCCGAGCCGGTCGCACCCGTGCTCGCCATCCTGGGTTTGCTTTGCCTCTCTGTCGCTGTCCTCGTTCTTTCTTGCTTTCTCATCGATCGCATAGACATAGAAATTACCTATACCGCGGAGTAGCGCGAGTCCCGTTTCCGAGCTATTCGTTCGGCGGTCGCCACCACACCCAGCAATGGAGCAAAGCGATGCGGAGTCGGCGCCGACATGTTTCCCATTCGCGTTCATCCCTTCTGTGTTCAGAGGCGGGAGAGTAGCGATTGGTGGAGGTAGTCGAACATGCATTTGACCTTAGACCCTGTTGGGGCGCAGCATAACTGGTACATGTTTTTGCGGTTTTACACGCCATCGATAATGCAGACAATTAGAACAGGTCGTGGGAAACCGCTGACGGTCAGATCGCATCGTACGTTCAAGGAATTCGGCCAGCCAGGGAGGTGAACCGTGGCTGCTAGAGTGCTTCTCCTTGTCACCCTTCTCACCGGCCATGCGATGCTTGCGATGGCCATCCCCCAGCAGGCGTTAACTAGCGTGCAAAAAGAGACGGCGGCTTCCGCCGGAGACTCATCAAAACAAGCCGACGATCAAACTGCGGCGGCGCCAAAGATGGATCCGAAGGACAAGAGGGACACCAAGCCGCAGCAGAAAATTCACGTCCGGCTTGGTACCGTCTTGTTTGGATTGGGGTATTCGTATTTTTCCGGACCCTATTATTATCCGTACCGCGTGTTCGGCTTTTATCCCTATGGAGTGGCATATCCTGCTTTGTTTTGCGACCCGTTTTGGTGCGCTTATCCTTCTCTCCTAAATCCGGCTTATTCCGGTAGCTTGGCGTACGCCGAAGATAAGGGACAAGTCAAATTGACGGCTGATCCGAAGACGGCGGAAGTGTACATCGACGGCG
>WNGJ01006819.1_pt1 | contig 16449 bp, 15 predicted proteins | sample 5400611 | NCBI WGS metagenome assembly WNGJ01 (sample SAMN13153375, study PRJNA577476) | soil metagenome | isolation source: 40 cm soil or saprolite under Garry oak tree replicate 1 | place: USA:California | collected 2016-06-15 | reverse complement strand
AACACCAGCGTGGCCCCATAGCTCTACCATTACCGAAGAGCAGTTCTTTGCCGGCAGTTACTCAATTACCTACAATCTGACGGGGTGGCCCGCAGTGGCTGTGCGTGGTGGCACGTCGCCAGAAGGGTTGCCCATTGGAATACAGGTAGTAGCGAGACCCTGGCGCGAAGATGTCGCGCTGGCAGTTGCGCAACACCTCGAGACTGTTTTAGGTGGTTGGCAGCGTCCTAACTTATAGGAGTGCACATAACGTGAGTTCGGGTTAAGCCCCCCGGCAGAGCGAGCAGTTGCAACCCGAGCGAGGGCTTTTTGGGCTGATAGCAGGAGGCGATCAGCCCTGCGACCAGGTTGACCAGGAAGTTGATGGGGCTGCGATGACGGGAATGCTCGAGAGCGCCAGTTCGATCCTATAAAAAAGATTGGGAGAAACGGCAGCTATGAGTGAAACTAGCAGGTCCTACAATGAGATTGACGACTACATTGCTGCTTTCTCCGATGAGGAACGCCAGGAGTACGCTGCTGCAGAAACGGCTCTCGACCTTGCTAGTATGCTCTATCGTATCCGGCAAGAACAAGGATTAACACAGCGTAATGCTGCAGAACGAACTGGTTTAAAGCAGCAAGCCATTAGTCGCTTAGAGAAAGCTGCTTCCAATATTCAGCCAGGGACGCTACAACGCTATCTCGGTGCTTTAGGATATCATATCGAGATCAGCGTCATAGACAATCGTACTGGCAATGTAGCGGGAAAGTCTTCGCTTGCTCATCCTCTCGCTGGGACCAACGCTCTTTGGCTACCTGTTATTTACGGTGAGCCTGCGGTATCTCTCTGCTCCGATCGCCAGTATCTTTCATACCCTCGAACCGGTCATGACGGCACTGCTTGCCTTCTTTCTCCTGGGTCGCATACTGACCGCCCTTCAGTGGCTCGGCCTGGGTCTGAATTGTGGTCAGCGTGACGGTAATGCAGCTATCCGCGCTGCTGCACAGCAGAAAAACGCCCCTTGTCCCGGACCGTGTGTCTGTCGGTGAAGCGAGATAGGTGTCTCGTAGCATACCCATACCGCACCTCGCAAAGAGATCATTGATTGGCTACCTCATGATCCCGGAAATAGGAGCGCCAGGGGCTGTCTCAGCCAAGGAAGAACTCTTGCAATGCAGGGGCGAGCACATCGTCAGCCGGGCCGTGGTCCTGACCTTCCAGTGTACGGAGCTGCGCATGGGGCATCGCTTTGCTCAGCGCTCGCGCTGTCTCATACATAAAGGGATAGCTCGCGCCACCGTTCATGACGAGTGTTGGCGAGAGGACGTGCGCTGCTCGTTCGATGGGCACCGAAGCGTCTTTGCCCAGGATGGCGGTGTGGTCATAGGCAAGCGTCGGCGCTATCGCCTCAAACATTGGCCACGTCGGGGCATGACGCATGGCTTCAATCTGCTCGGCCGGCATCCCAACATACTTCATAAACAGCGCTACAGCATCGCCCCGGCGATCGGCTGCTAACAGCTCTGTCAGTTGTTGGATGTATGCTCTCCATTCAAGCTTCGCCTCACTCTCATCATTGCATGGGACCTCATACATGGCAAGCTTTTTGACTTTCTCGCCGAGCTGTACGGCTGCTTCAAGAGCAAGAACTGCCCCCGAAGAATGACCAAAGACGAACGCTGATCCACCAGCCTCGGTGATCAGGGCGTCGATGTCTTCGACCTCGCGCTCGACCGCGTAAGGCAGTGTGTCCCCACTCTCGCCCCGGCCACGCCGGTCGTAGGCGAACACGCTGAAGTGCGGCGCAAGGTGTGCTGCCAGGGAGGACCAGTCTACACGCGTGGTCAGTGCGCCAGCCACCAGGATGAGCGCGGGTCCCTGACCCGACTGATCGAAAGCGATGGGAGTGCCGTCTTTGGAAATGACTGTTCTCATGGTGTTTCCTCTCTTGTGAACCAACTTCTGTTTCCCTCTTGTAAGTAGAAACAGTGTACCACCGTGGCCAGAAAAAAACTTCTCCTATCGTGCTCTTTCTGAACGGATGTCCCAAGTAGCCAGCACAATCCGTCTCTTCCCTATTCTCTTCACTCGCCATTCCCAGGGGGGACGATTGAGCCCTTCGTAGCGATCAAAAATGATCGGCGGTTGGACCTGTTGTCTTGCTCGCTTCTCCAATAATGTATCAGGCAAGCTAGCCCGGCTGGCCAGGAACTGAAACTGGAAGTGATGTTCTCCTTGATCTGTATAAGAGTCGCGCCCGGTATTGAGAAAGACATCACTGGCCCATCCTTCAGCAACGCTGGCCGCCTGGGACTGCGTAAGAGCGTCCACTGCCAGCCTCCCTCTTCACTCACGCTGACGCTATACGCATCGTTCGTGACCAGCGCAACCTCGTGTTCCTGAGAGAGCGTCATCTTTGACCAGCATTGCACCGGCCATTCGACGGGCCTGTCTGTGACGTGCATGCGGCGCTCAACGGCGCCCATCGCCTGACCATCTCGCCAGGCCAGCGGAGTCTCTGCCAGATGAACCGGCATTTGTAATAGTTTGAGATGGTCGCAGAAATGCACGTCAAGCTCGATGAACAAACGCGGTTCGTGGCGTAATAACGAGAGTGTCCAGCGCACCCGCGAGTGACCGAGCCAGCCTTCAAGGCGGATGCGTGCGCGCAGCGGCCCGCCTTCTTCCACTATCCACTGCTCTGCCTGGGAGGAGAACAGAGACTCAACAGGCCGGGTGAATGCATCGCTTTCCATAACCCAGGTATCGGTCCCATCAGCGCGTAGATGCAAACTGATACCACTGGCACTAAGCAAAGGACGCTCATCTAGCCATACTTGACGTATGCCGTGTTGATCTACCTCCACGCGCATACGACTGTTGGCCAGATAGTCGGGGGAGACATCCAGGTCTGTTTCAAGAGGCGAGAAAGATGGCGGTACATCTGTACGAAGGAGCAGTTGTTGTGCCTCTCTGGCCTCAACCCTTAATGGGAAAAGAATGCGATGCGTCATCAAATGCCCGACAGCCTGTATGCGTTGAAACGGCACGGGCTGTCCGCGCAAATCGCTCAGCCAGCGCTGTCCCCAGGCATCGAAATCGAGTGAGGGTTCTGCCTCGATAAGCCCTTCCCAGGGCTCGTCGTCAGCGTTGAGTACGACCATTTGTTGTTCGTTGATAGGCGGCAAGACCTGATAAAAACACATGACATGCTCCAACTCTGGTGTCACTGCCTGTGCAGCTCCCAGAATCTGTTCCGAGAGATCGGCTCCAAAGGTGACGTACGCGGGCACAATCCGCATGCCCATGACTTCTCCGCCACCAGGGCCGCGCCAGCGAAACACATTGGCAGGCAAGTCTACCTGGAGTGGTGTGGGACGGTGGAAGACATACCCCACGCAGCCCGCCGCTTCCAGGATATCGGGTAACGTTGCTGGATGACCGAATGTATCGACATTATAAGCAATCGTCGGACGAATTCCAAAACGCTCCAGAAAGTAGCGCTGCCCATAGAGAAACTGGCGCTGCCATCCGATGGCTGTTGGCAAGTTGGCATCGGGTTGAATCACTTGTCCACCGGTGATATGCCACTGACCCCGATCGATCAGACAACGAATCCGCGCAAAAAGCTCCGGATCGAGGCGTTCGACCAGGCGATAGAGCCACGCCTCTCCCCGTGTATAGAGAAACTCCGGGTACTCATCACAGCGGTCAGCAGCGGAACGAAAGGTGGCAAGCGCTTCATCGGCGCCCTGTTGCTAGCGCCAGAGCCAAACGGGATCAAGATGGGCATTACCAATCATGTGTACAGTCAACATTCAGTATCCCCACAGAAGAAAGCATCCTTTATTATCGGTATGCGACCAGGCTCGCATGAGCGTCAGGCAGAGGAAACAGCGCGCTTACCATCAGCCCAGGCGAGCAAAAGAGCGCGTGTTTAGCCCTTCGACGACTTCCATTTGTCGAGCTGGCTCTGGATCTCCGTCATCACTTTCTCAACCCCAGCATCGTGCAGTTTGGAAAGATAGGTCTGTAGTCCAGCGTTCGAATCGACGCGCCCCATGATCAGAGGATAGCCATACTGCTGCTGAGCCAGCTGCACCTGGGCCAGCTCTGTTTTCACTTTGGTCGGATCAAAAGCAAAGCCCAGAGCCTGCGAGGGCCTGGCCGTTTGATTGTCCTTGAGTGAGAGCGGCCAGGCTCCAACCACATCCTCAGATGAGTAATAGTCGTTGAAAATATTGCCAAACATCCACGAAGACTGCGGATTATAGCGATCATTGCTTGCCGTAACTCCCGTTGGGAAGCCAACCACGTTATTCTTCTGATCCGTAATCAAATGGTACACATCCAGGTCATTATTGAATGCCTCGATGACCTTCATCGCGGCCTGAGGGTTCTTCGAGGTACTGGAGATGTTGTTCATCGTAGCAATAATGCCACTGGTCGTGAGGATCAGCGGTCCCAGCCCTTTTGCAACAAAATCGTAGCCATACGTCTGCTTGAGTTGGCCCAGCGAGTCACGATGGACTACATCAATTTCCATCGCATATTGACCCGCGCGCCAGTTCGCCGTCACCTGATCGCCGGGAAGATCCACGGGATAGTAACCCGCCTGGAACCACTGATTCATAGTACTCCGGGTTAATGGCGATGATGCCCGCCAGGTAGACAATGCTCCAGAAGCCGGCATTTTTCCAGAGATTGACGAGGGTGAGAATCACGGGCCAGTATTGTGGCGAGGCATACCAGTTGATCGCAGGCATCCCCAGACCCATGAGCAGATGATTCACCAGACCGTTGCTCGTGTTGAGTAACGCGAAGACAAAATAGTTGATGATCACATACGAAAAGAGATCTTGAACGTCACGGGATGAAGCGCTCCACAACGCGACTGGTGGCGAAGACGCCTTATAATGCTCTTGCGGAAGTTGCTCTATCACCCCGACAGGTTTCGGCGAGGGTGGAATAGCCGGTCGTTCAGGCTCCATTGGAATGACTCCTTCTTTATCGAATCCAGAAATGACACCGGAACGTATCTCGTACCATCGCGACTGGAATGACAAGAAAATAATGAGTTCTAAGGCAGGACATGAGGATGACAAGACATCATTTGTATAATGATGCCACACAACATAATCCTGTCGAAAGCGTGCCGTTTTGAGGCAACTGGAAATGGTGGTGCACGAGGAGGTTGTGTTGCAAAAAAATCTGTGAAATGGGGTTGGGAGCGTGAAATCTCACTTTCCTGTTCAACTTAGGCAGCCGCTGCAAATAGGCTGGCAATAAATGCCTGTGCTGGTTTATGGCTCATAGCAGAATTTCGAAATAGTCATATCCAGTGATAAAGTCAAACAGCGCACCGCCCCTCCAGCCTTAAGAAACTCACTCACTGGCGACACGCAAACATCATATCCCCACTGCTCGAGGATGCGACCGACGCGAGGAGGGCATGCCGGCATCACGATGACCTTGCCCACAACCACAGCGTTCGCACAGAAGGTAAGCGCTTCATCCAGCTCGAGCACGAGCGGCTCGGGCACGAGTTGTTCAATGATTAGGTTACTCGCACGATCCCACGCAGCCGGGTTAATGATGGCATGTCGATTATCAAGCGGAGAGAAGCTGATGTCTAAATGGTAGAAACGCGGATCAATGAGCTTGACCGAATGCACGGTGACACCAAGCAGCCGAGAAAGGACAGCATGAGAGGTAAGGTCCGAACGGAATCCATAACCAGCCAGCAAGCTGCCGCCAAATGGGAAGGCATCACCACAACCCTCAAAGTAGATATCGCCGTCGCCAACCAGTTCTGCTACTTCACAGCCACGAGCCTGGAACCACTGCGAGGTGTAGATTGATTCGGGCTGCCGCTCAGCATGGCGAAATCTGCTCAAGATCAGACGCTGACCATCAACAAGGCCCGCGTTGGCGACGTAGACCATATCAGGCAGCTCTTTCACCGGCTCGATCATTTCGACTTTTGCCCCAGCTCGCCGGAGGTTGGCCACAAGGTGGTGCCACTGTTCAATGGCAAGCTCGAAATCCGGACGATTTTCTCGATGCATCCAGGGATTGATCTCGTAGAATACCCCGAAGTAATCGGGCGGACACATGAGATACGATTTGCCCCATGATAACGGGGTTGGTTCAACTGAAGTGCTTGCTTGATTTGCTGTTTTAGATTGGTTTGAATTGTCCATTTGCGATCTTTCTATGACGATGAATAATTGCTCTTCCTTCAAATAGAACGTGAGTCAATGATCTACGTAACGGAATCCCTGGAGGGGCATATTATCGTATATGTATGTTATACTAGTGGCACGAGACCCTGTTGTCTAAACTGGAGATAGGCCAACAGAGCCGATGACCACAGCCTATACACCTGGCGCGCAGGTTGATCATTACGATATTATTCGTCTGCTGGGGCATGGGGGTATGAATCGGGTGTATCTTGCGCGTGATGTATCCAATCAACAAGAAGTTGTTCTCAAGTTCCCTAATGATGCTTTAATTGGGAATATTGCTGTCTTTGAACGCTACAAGCGCGAAGCCGAGATCGGCAATCGCCTGCATCACCCGTATGTGCAGCACCTGCTCAATACCGATGAAAAACGCTCCCAGGAGTACCTGGTGGTGGAGTATATCAAAGGACAAAATCTGCGCACCGTACTCGAAGAGCATGCCCCCAATCCATTGCCGGTTGCTGAGGCGGTCCGCATCACATTACAAATTTGTGATGCCATGGTATATTGCCATGAACAAGGCATCTTTCATCGTGATATTAAGCCAGAGAACATCATGATGCAGGAGGATGGCAACATCAAAATCATTGATTTTGGTATCGCTCTTCTCGAAGGGGCGCGGCGTGTGACCTGGCGCGGCCTATCCGGTACAGTGGGAACCCCCGATTATATGTCCCCGGAACAGCTCAAGGGCGAGCGTGGTATGGCTGGCTCTGATATTTATGCTGTCGGTGTGATGCTGTATGAAATGCTCTGTGGTCAGACTCCGTTTGAGGGAGAAAATATCTTTGCTATTATGAACCAGCATGTCTCTCAGGATCCTCCCTCAATCCTCCTCAGGAATCCGCAGGTCTCGCCGGCGCTGGCTACCGTAGTGATGCGGGCCATTCGTCGTGACCAGGATAAGCGTTACAGGTCGGTGAGTAATTTCCTGCATGATCTGCGCAACCTGGAAGAGGTCAAGCCAGTACCCTATGAGCCAGAGGCACCACGTCTCAACAAGTCTGGCCGAACCGCGATCACGGCCACTCTCCTTATCATCGCCATTTGCCTGCTCATTATCGCGCTGGGCTTCCTTGTGCAATTTGTCCATACTATTGGCCATTAGATTGCGACTTCGCTCTGGCTACGATGCAACATACCAGGAGAAAAAGAGAATACTGATGCAGATTCCATCCCCTCAACCTATCTCTATTATTGGCGATGTCCATGGCCAGCTGAAAAAGCTTGTCAAGCTGCTGCAGGATGCGCAACTGGTAGATGCTGAACTCTCCTGGAAGGCTGGCACAGCTACGCTCTGGTTTATGGGCGATTTTGTCGATCGTGGACCTGACAGCATTGCTGTACTGGACCTGGTGATGCGCTTGCAGACCGAAGCCGCCGCAGCTGGTGGCTCTGTGGCGTCGCTGCTGGGCAACCATGAGATGATGTTGCTCGCGGCCTATCGTTTCGGCAGGCGCTCAACAGGTCTGGGGAGCAATTTTCTAACCCGCTGGAAACAGAATGGCGGAAAACGCAAAGATATCGCCAGTTTGACGCCGCGCCACCTCGAGTGGATGGCTCATCTGCCCGCGATGGCGCTGGTGAATGATTACCTCCTCGTGCATGCAGACGCTCCCTTCTATATCGAATGTGGACGCAGCATTGATGAGGTAAATGCAGCCTTCAACAAGCTGTTACGTCGGAGCGATGCGTTAGCCTGGGAAGAAATGTTGGAAGCTTTTGCCCGTCGTGGAGTGTTCATGAACACGACTAATAGTGAAGAGTTCGCCCGCCACTTTCTGAGCATCTTCGGCGGGCGACAACTGATACACGGTCATACTCCCATCAGTTCCATGCTCCGCTGCTCACCAGAAAAGGTAGACAGCCCCTGGATATATGCAGGTGGGCAGTGCGTCAACGTTGATGGCGGCATGTTTCTCGGCGGACCCGGGTTTGTGTATCAGTTCCATGCTCCTGGTGGATCAAACACCCCCACATAAACATTGTATAATTTACACACTCATATGTTTGCTTTCCCCAGCAAACTATCGAAAATGTTTCACCTCTTCTCTGTGATTACCCGGCTAGAACATAAGCGTTGTGCATAGTGCATAAAATAATAGGATTAGATTACTCTATTTTGTATGTAGTACCTTGAGCCTAAAAAACCATATACTGATACAAGGAGCAAAATGACTTTTCCCATAAAAACTCCTTTGCCATAAGGTACTATGCGGGCACTTCTGGTACACGCTGCTCGTGTATCGACTCGTCGCGGCTCGGCGTAGTCGGCGCGGTGAAGCGCAGGAGCGCGGCACCGAGCGCAGACGCGCAGGCGGCGAAGAGAGCCGCGACGAGAAAAGCGATGTGGTAGCCACCGTTGAGGGCTGCGAGGTGGCCGAGGCCTGTACCCACCAGGCTGTTCGTGCGAGCGGTGGCGAGGCTGGCCAGGATGGCGAGACCCAGCGCGCCACCCATCATGAACGAGGTGTTGACGACTCCCGAAGCAAGCCCGGAGTCCTCCGGCGCAACGTCACTCAGAGCGGCCAGCAGCACCGGGTTGAAGGCCATGCCGGCTCCGAGTCCAAGCAGGATCATGCCTGGGAGCACGTCTGTGGCGAAGTTCCCAGCGACTGGTGCCCGTGCGAAGAGGGCAAGGCCGACTGCGGCCAGCAACAGCCCCAGCGCGAGCGGCAACCTGATTCCGAAACGCGTGACAAGCTTAGCAGAGAGGCCGAGTGAGAACGCTGCCATAATCACGTTAGCCGGCAGGAAGGCCAGGCCAACCTCGAGCGGGCGGTAGCCGAGCACGAGCTGGAGGTAGAGCGCCGAGAGGAAGAACCAGGCGAACATGGTGGCGGTCCAGAGGACACCGATGACGTTGGCGGTCGCCACATTGCGCAGCCGGAAGAGGCCCAGCGGCATGAGCGGTGCGCGCACCCGCACCTCGATGCCGAGGAAGAGCGCGAGCAGGGCTACCGCCGCAGCCAGCAGGCCGATGGTCTGGCCGGAGGTCCAGCCTGCCTGGTTGCCATTGACGATGGCGTAGACGGCGAGCATGAGCGACGCTGTAACGGTGAGAGCACCTGCGATGTCGAGGCGCGCGGCAGGTGCGGAACCGCGGCCGGGAGGCAACAGAACGAGGGAGAGTGCGACGACGGCGACGCCCACCGGAAGGTTGACGAGAAAGACCCAGTGCCAGTTGAGCGCATTCGTTAGAACGCCGCCGAGCAGTACGCCGATGCTTCCGCCGCCAGCAGCGACGAAGCCGAAGAAACCCATCGCCTTCGCTCGCTCGGCTGGCTCGGTAAACAGGGTCATGATCAGTGAGAGGGCGACCGCCGAGACGACAGCGCCGCCGAGTCCCTGGATCGCCCGTGCCGTGACGAGGAACCCTTGCGTCCTCGCCAGGCCACAGGCAAGCGACGCCAGTGTGAAGAGCGTGATGCCGATCAGGAAGAGCCGACGGTGGCCGAAGAGATCACCGAGCCGACCGCCAAGCAGCAGAAAGCCGCCGAAGGTGAGGAGGTAGGCGTTCACGACCCAGGCAAGCGAGGTCTCGGAGAAGCCGAGATCCTGCCGGATCGACGGAAGCGCGACGTTCACGATCGTCGTGTCGAGTACGATCATCAGAGCGCCCAGGCAGAGGACGATCAGCGCGAACCAGCGCCCAGAGCTTCGCCCGGTGGTGGGTGCGAGGTCAGCAGTTAGTGTTTCTTTATGACTCAATGTATTTGCTTTTACGAGTTTCATTCCTTTACTCCACGGAACTTCAGATGTGTGACGCCAGTGGACTTTATTACCCTGATTCTTTCCAGTTCACTGTACTCAGTGCCTGAATACTCAAACAATCGATACTCTTAGCTTATTTCTTAGGCCCGTACTTGACCATCATAGCAGACTGAAAAGAAAAAAACTTCTTTTATCGTACTCTTTTTGACCGGCTGTTCTTCTTGCATTTACAGCAAGGGCAATCCCATCACCAGGGGTGGGTCAGTCAGACGCGGCGAGTGCAGGACGAGATCGGGGTCGCCAGACACCAGCCCCTGGCGGATGACCAGTGGGCTGGTGTTGTAGCCGAGCAACAACTTCTCGCCAGGCAGTAGAGACGAGTGGAGGTCTGCGGCGACTGGAAAAGCGGCAGCCCGCAGATGGTAGACGCCGTCAGGAACATTATGAAACAGATACCAACCCGGCGAGCTGATTCTGGTGCAACTCACCGGTCTTCCCTGGGGAATAGGACTGGTGAACAGACCCACATAGATCGTGCCCCGAAAGGCCGCCGGTGCGCTGATCTGGCCCAGCAGCGCGCGTTTCCCCGGAATGCCAGAGGACGTAATAGGGGAGAGATCAGCAGGCTCTCCCGCAAGCGGCTCGAATGCCTGAGCCCGTTGGCGCAACAGGCGTGGAGATAGACCCACCAGGTGCGTGAAACGGCTAGTGAACGATCCCATGCTGCTATAGCCGACCTCAAAGCAAATATCGGTCACACTGAGCGGAGTTGTTAACAGCAAACGTCGGGCTGCCTGCAAGCGCAGAGCGGAGAGAAATTCGCCAGGGGGAATGCCAATCAGGTGACGAAAGACGTGCTTGAAACGCGAAGGACTCAGATAAGCCACCGAGGCCAGGTCTTCGAGGGTCAACACTTCATGCAGATGGGTATGCATGACCTGGATCGCGCGTTCAACTGCTTGCTTCTGGGTGGCAAGGGTTACACGCCGGGCTGTATCTTCATAGAAGACGGTTGGTGCGGTTTGCATGGTGTCCTTCCTTTTCCAACAGAATGCTCTTCACAGGTTTATTCTTTTTAGCCTGGTCGTAGGCGGCAAACCAGGAAGAGCAAGACAACGGGCATCAAACATGGAAAGAACTAGAACACTTGTTTTTCCTGATGGAATGAGGTATGCTTGAGGCGTTGTGTCACCGGCTGCCAGCGTATCCGACGCCGGGCTGTTCACCCAACATGAGATCGGAGAGGAGGATTCTGATGACTAAGCGTCAGATGGCCTTTGGAGTCATCTGCTTTCTGATAGGTATCCTGGTCGGTTGAGGGATGAGTATGAATGAGACCCTGATGGTAAAGAGATGCCCCTGGTCCTTATCCAGTCAACAATACCTTGACTATCATGATAAGGAATGGGGTGTGCCCGTTCACGATGATCGCAAGCTTTTTGAAATGTTGATCCTCGAAGGGGTACAGGCTGGCCTGAGCTGGGCATTGATCCTGAAAAAGCGGGCTGGCTATCTCCAGGCGTTCGATGGCTTTGACGCGCACAAAATTGCGCGTTATGATGACCGGAAAGTCCAGGAGTTACTGGCGAATCCTGAAATCGTAAGAAACAGGTTGAAGATTCAGGCGGCCATTCAGAATGCGCGAGCATTTCTAGAGCTTCAATCCCAATATAGCAGTTTCGATGCCTTTCTCTGGAGATTTGTCAATGGGCAACCCTTGCAGAACGCCTGGCAAACCCTGCAGGATGTTCCCGCAAGTACCAGGGAATCAGACGCGATGAGCAAGGAACTCAAGCGTCACGGTTTCACCTTTGTCGGCACGACCATTTGCTATGCCTTCATGCAGGCCGTAGGGATGGTCAACGACCACATCGTCGAGTGTTTCCGCTGGCAAGAGCTTCAACGCCCTGCTCGATAGTCAACGGTGCCTGAAAGATGCATGATATGGCTCGTATCGTTATAACCACTTTCGGCTCGACCGGCGACCTCAACCCATTCGTCGCGCTTGGATTAGCCCTGCGTTCAAATGGACACGACGTGCTTTTCGCGGTTGAAGCCAATTTTGAGCAGCGGGTCAGTTCGCTGGGATTTCCTGTCCGGGTGCTCACGGGGGACCAGGCGGAAGCCTTAGGCCCCTATAGCCACCAGATTTTTAACAGTGACCAGCCGCTGACCTCACTCAAACTACTGGTAGATCGCTATATCCTTCCGACCCTCCCTTCTAAAGTAGCCGAACTGCGCGAGATCTGCCAGGAAGCGGATCTGCTCATCTCGGTCGCGTCCCAGTTCGCCGCTTCTATCGTGGCCGAGATGCTCCAGATTCCCTGGATATCAGTGATTTTGACACCCTCAACGCTCCCCTCGGCTTCAATCGCGGCGCAACCCACGCGCGTGCCATTGCCCGCATCGTTGCAACGCTTGAGCAATCGCATCTCCTGGTTTCTCGGAGGGATATTTCTCCGCCGGATTGTAGACAAACCGGTGAACCAGCTCCGGCGCGCAGTGCATGTACCGCCTCGTTCCAATCTTATGTGGACAGGCAACCTTTCACCCAGGTTCACGGCCCTGGCTGTCTCTTCCGCGCTTGTGCCTCGACCGGAGGACTGGCCGGAGTATGTTCAGACGACGGGCTTTTGCTTCTGGGATGGGTCGGAGGACTGGCAGTTTTCTGAGACGCTCAAAGCGTTTCTTCATGGAGGAAAGCCCGTCGTCGCGGTAACAGCCGGGACCGTCGCCCCCGGCGAACGGGCGCTATTTGTTCCCTATTATCAGACCAGTATAGAAAGCATCCTCGCGTGCGGCGCGCGAGCGGTGTTAATCAACGCTCCTGAAATGAGTGTCTCTCCCGAGCAGCGTGAAGATGTGCTGCACATTCCCTTTGCGCCCTTTTCCCAGGTCTTTCCCGCGTGCGCTGCAGTGATTCATCACGGAGGGATCGGGACTATCGCGCAGTGTCTCCGCGCCGGGGTTCCGTCCCTGGCCGTGCCAGGGGGCATGGATCAACCCTTCAACGCGGCGCAAGTGGTGCGGCGCAAAGCCGGATTGTGGATACCCCGGAAACGCTATACGCTCAAGCGAGCCGAGCAAGCCTTGAAGGCGCTCTTATTTACCCCAACCTATCAAGAGCAGGCTCGTAAGATACAGGCCCGGATCATGCAGGAAGATGGAGTGGCTGCATTATGTGACGCGGTTGAGCAGATCCTGCGTGATAAGACGAAGAACTGAAGTCCGCAACTTTGTTGTGCGCATCAGATTTTTGTCAAAGGCGCGCTGGAAAGGCACCTGTCTGAAGTGGCAGCGATGACCGCACCTGTCGGGCGGCAGCGACCATATGCTCCAACGCTGGGATGACTTCTTCCCACGTGCGTGTCTTGAGACCACAGTCGGGATTGACCCACACGTTCGTCGGTGGTAAGACCTGCAGTGTCGCCCGCAGCATCGCCTCGATCTCGTCAACACTGGGCACGCGTGGCGAGTGAATGTCGTACACGCCAGGGCCGATCTCTTTGTCATAGCTGGTCTGGCGGAATACCTCAAGCAACTCCCCTCCTGAACGGGAATTCTCGAGCGAAATCACGTCGGCGTCGAGGGCGGCAATGGCATCGATGATATCGTTGAAGGCACTATAGCACATGTGCGTATGGATCTGCGTCGCGGATCCTGCACCAGAGGTCGCCAGTCGAAAACAGGCCACGGCCCAGGCCAGATAGGCATTCCACTGGCTACGACGGAGCGGCAATCCCTCACGCAGGGCTGGTTCATCAATTTGGATCGCACGGAGTCCAGCACGTTCCAGGTCAGCTACCTCCTCGCTGAGCGCCAGTGCAATCTGGCGGCACGTCGTCTCACGTGGTTGGTCGTCGCGAACGAAGGACCAATTGAGCATGGTTACCGGACCAGTCAGCATCCCCTTGACCGGTTTGTCGGTCAGCGACTGCGCATAGGTACTCCAACGGACCGTCATCGGCGCGGGACGAGCGACGTCGCCATAGATGATTGGTGGGCGTACATACCGTGAGCCATAGCTTTGAACCCAGCCATGATGGGTGAATGCAAAGCCGGACAATTGCTCGCCAAAGTATTGAACCATATCATTGCGCTCGAACTCTCCATGGACCAGCACATCGATCCCCAGTTGTTCTTGCCTGGCAATGGTCTCAGCAATGGCCCGTTCAATGAAGCCTTCATACTCCTCTTGCGTGGCCTGTCCCGTCTCGAAGCGACGGCGCATCTGGCGAACCTCAGCAGTCTGTGGGAATGAGCCGATCGTCGTCGTCGGCAAACAGGGTAAGCCCAGGCGCTCTGATTGGATCTGTCGGCGTTCGGTGTAGGGAGGTCGATTTGTGGCATGATGGCTGACCAGCTTTTCCTGGACAGAAGCATCGTGCGCCAATAGCGAGGTCGCTCGGCTCTGCGTCAGGGCCACGCTCTCTTCAAGTGCCGTGGCTACGGCGTCGCGTCCCTCGTGCACAGCGCGGCCCAGGATGACGACTTCTTCCAGTTTTTGCTCGGCAAACGCGAGCCACTGACGCACCTCAGGAGCGATCTCACTCTCACGGCTGGCATCATAGGGGACATGCATCAGTGAGGAAGAGGGAGCAACGATGAGGCGTTCGCGCGGGACAATCGTCGTCACATCATCAAGCAGATCGAGCGTTGATGGCAGATTGGTGCGCCAGACGTTGCGCCCATCCACGACACCGGCGACCAGGACCTTGTCGGATGGCAGGCCATGATGATGCAAGAGATCACGGTTTTCAGGGCCGCGTACAAAGTCAAGTCCGATCCCATCAACAGGCAACGTTATCAGCGTCTCATAGCTTTCACCTACATGGCCGAAAGAAGTCGATATGAGCAGTTTCGCCTTTCCTTTCTGTGCGGCGAGCAGCTCGTAGGTCTGTCGAAAGGCAGCCAGCTCTGACGGGGTGCGATCCTGGACGAGACAGGGTTCATCGAGTTGGATCCAACTGGCACCCATTCCGGCGAGCCGGGAAATGATTTCACCATAGAGGGCGCTGACACCGGCCAGCGTCTCATCCAGGAGATCCAGGCTTTCGTTGTGGGCTTTGCCTAACAGCACCAGACTGAAAGGGCCGATGAGCAGCGGCCTGGCGGGAATATCCTGCGCTTGCGCCTCGGCAAATTCGTCAAAGAGTTTGGTCGAGGCTACCTGAAAGCGCTGCCCTGTGTGCCATTCAGGAACGATGTAGTGGTAATTGGTGTCGAACCATTTCGTCATCTCCATGGCGGTGGCATCCAGGCCAGCACGTTGAACGCCACGAGCCATGGCAAAGTAGGTGTCTAGATCAACCAGTCCTCCTTCCCAGCGATACCGCTCCGGCACCGCCCCGATCAGGGCGATCGCATCAAGGACCTGATCGTAGAAGGAGAAATCATTGACCGGAATGAGGTCGATGCCTGCGTCGCGCTGCGCCTGCCAGTGAGCACGACGCAACATCGCACCTGTCCTATACAGATCCTCTTCTCCTAATTTGCCACCCCAATAGGCCTCGCACACCTGTTTTAACTCGCGCTTGCGACCAATGCGTGGATATCCCAGCGTCGTCGTGCGTACCATCGTCAACTCCTTTCCTTGGGAAAAGCCAGGAAACAGTCTTTCCCGGCTGTTTATAAATCGAATGATCGTTTTATAAACAAGCATCACTATGATATCATAAGAAGGGGAAATTACCAAAAGGAGGACCCAATCATGCCACCACGCGTAGGAATACATGAGGCTGCACGTCGCGCTCAAATCTTACGAGCGACACGAACCTGTATCGTGGCACTGGGCTATGAGCGCGTCACGGTGCGTGACGTGGCAAAAACGGCCGGGGTCAGCACGGGAACCATCGTCCATTACTTTGGGGATAAAGACACCATGCTGGAAGCCGCTCTGCTCGATAAAGTGCAGGAGACTGGCATCGCGTTCCGTGCAGCGCTGACTGGTGCCCAGACCGCCTGGGAACGGCTGGAGCGCCTGGTGACGGCGAGCGTGCCTGAAACCGAGGAGGTCCGCGACGAGTGGCGTTTATGGCTGACTTTCTGGGGTGAAGTCACGCGCAATGACCGGCTGCGTGCGGTGAGCGAGCGACAACATCGACGTTGGACGCGTTTTCTGGCGCGCATCATCGCAGAAGGAAGCGCTTCCGGTGAATTCGCCATGGTTGACCCAGATATCACGGCAACGCAAGTGGCGGCGCTGATCGATGGATTGGCTATTCAAACGACGCTCCAGAATCCTGCGCTCAGCCCTGTGCAGATGCGCCAGGTCTGCCTTGGTGCGCTACAACAACTCCTCTATTCGAACCAATCAGCGCAGCTCATGAACACGTAAAGCTGGACATGCTGCTCGATCCAGCCACGCAGCAGACCATGGGCGCCAGATTTGCCGCCATTGGACCTCACGGGCAGAACCTGCTGGCGCAAACTGTAGAAGCAGTGACACTCCGCATGGGCTAAAGCCCAGCAGCTTCTTATGTAAACGCTACTGAGAAAATGAGCCGA
>WNGJ01005599.1_pt1 | contig 16449 bp, 14 predicted proteins | sample 5400611 | NCBI WGS metagenome assembly WNGJ01 (sample SAMN13153375, study PRJNA577476) | soil metagenome | isolation source: 40 cm soil or saprolite under Garry oak tree replicate 1 | place: USA:California | collected 2016-06-15 | reverse complement strand
CTTTCCCCGCCGATGCGGAACATGCCGAGGTCGATCAGCCGGACCACGCTGGCCACGACCCGGTCGCGGGTCAGGCCGCGGTGCCTCAGGTCGTTCGCGGCGGCCGTCCGCAGCCCGGGCAGCGCGCCGGCGAACCGGAGCATGTGCCCGAACTTCTGGGCGTCGCGCTGCTCCCGCCAGAGCTGGTGGTAGAGGTACTGGAGCCGGCCCTTGCTGTCGGTGCCCGTGGCCTGGATGTGGCCGAGCGGGTCCGGTGAGATCCAGACGTCCGCCCAGCCGGGCGGTATCCGCAGCGCCCGGATCCGGTCCAGCGTCGCGGCGCCGGTGATCTGGTTGCCGGACGGGTCGAGGTAGAGGAAGCCGTCCTCGTCCCGGACCCGGGTAATGCCGCGACCGTGCGGGTCGCTGCGCACCAGGCCCGGCACGGCGGCGGCCAGCGGCGATGCTTCCAGGCTCATGAGGACACAGGGTAGGCGGCCGCGGCCTTTCTCGCTCATTCCAGGTGACCCGCCCCCGGGGACTGGCTGCCACAGTGGCCGGTGTCAGTGCGGTCGCCTAGGTTGGGGTCACGGGCGGTCACGGCTCGGCCTCCGCCGGGATTACGGCCTGCAGCGCGGGGGGCGCGGATGATGCGGGATGCCCGCGCCGGAGCAGGCGCTGCACCCAGCGATCGACGAACTGGTCGAGCCCGACCGCCTGGCTTCGTACCGCGTCGAGGGCCTCGGTGGCCATCCCCCCGGACGACCGGGCGATCAGCGCACCGAGGTCGGTCTTCTCGACCAGGGCGTCTGTGTCTATCCGGCTCACCAGGTCGTTGACGTCGACCCGGTCAAGGAGCGGTTTGAGGTCCACCTGGGCCAGGAGCGCGTTCACGTCCACCTGGCCCAGCAGGGCGTTCAGGTCGACCTTCTTCAGGACCTCGTCGATATCGACGCGGGCCAGGATGGCGTTCAGGTCGACGCGGGCGGCGAGCTCGTTGACGTCCAGCGCGCCGACCAGGAGATCGACGACGCGCTCGGTGACCTGCTGGGCGAGGGCCTCCACAGGATTTCGCCGGCCTGACGACAGCAGCCGGTCGCGCGGATTCACGCTACAAGTATCCTTCCGCGGCCGAATCCCCGAAATCACTCGCGCCGGATGAGGGCGACTCTTCTCCCAGGCAGCACACTCAGGAGTCTCCGGGCGGCACTCAAGGCGGCGATGACCGCACACCGTTAGGGGCGGCGATGGACGGCATGGTATGGATTCGCGGCGCGGCCTTCTTGATGGGCTCGGACCAGCACTATCCCGAGGAAGCCCCGGAGCACAAGGTCACGGTCGGCGGATTCTGGATCGACGCCGGCCCGGTCACAAACCGGGAGTTCGGCCGGTTCGCGCGCAAGACCGGGTACGTCACCGTGGCCGAGAGAGCACCGGATCCGGCGGATTATCCCGGCGCCCGCCCGGAGCTGCTCGTCCCGTTCTCCTCGGTTTTCGTGGCGCCGCCGCAGCGGGTCAGCCTGACCGATCCGTACAACTGGTGGAAGCCCGTCCGGGGCGCGGACTGGCGGCATCCGACGGGGCCCGGCAGTTCCGTCCGGAGTCTGCCGGACCATCCGGTGGTGCATGTGGCCTGGGCCGACGTCCTGGCTTACGCACGGTGGGCGGGCAAGGGAATCCCCACCGAGGCGGAGTGGGAACTGGCCGCCCGGGGCGGCCTCGACGGCGCCGAGTTCGCCTGGGGAGACGAGCTCAACCCGGACGGACGCTGGATGGCTAACACCTGGCAGGGCGAGTTCCCGGTGCAGAACACGCAGGACGACGGGTACGAGCGGACCTCACCGGTGGCGGCATTCCCGGCCAACGGCTACGGCCTGTACGACATGATCGGCAACGTCTGGGAGTGGACCTCGGACTGGTACGCCGGCCATGTCGCGGACGCTCCCGTCTGCTGCGGGGGCGGGGACCGGGGTGGCCGCCGCGAGCAGAGCGTCGACCGGCGGGATCCGGCACGTATCCCCCGCAAGGTCATGAAGGGCGGCTCCCATCTGTGCGCGCTGAACTACTGCCGGCGTTACCGCCCGGCCGCCCGGATGGCTCAGCCCATCGACACGTCAACCTCGCATCTTGGTTTCCGCTGCGTGGTGCGGGAGTAACTGCGTCACGAGGGCATGGTCTCGGCGGTGCGTCTGGCACGGTCGGTTGCGCGGGGCTACGACTAAATAACGTTTAGCCATATGTGCTCGTAACGTGTATTACCATGATCGCGGGCATATAAAGTTTCGGTGCTGCCGTCACTTGTGTCCAAGGGGAGGGTACGTGCGCACCCACCGCTACCAGATCACCATTTCCGGTGGTCTGGGCGCAACTGCCCGCGAGGCGTTCGCGGACTTCCGTATCGAACCCAACGGCATCAATACCGCGCTCATCGGCGATCTGGACCAGGCGGCCCTCTACGGCGCGCTCAACCGCATCCTGGCGCTTGGCCTGGAACTAGTGGCGTTGGCCCGACTGAACGATGAAGTCGCCTTAGGCGCGCGCCTTGCGGCACGTCTGCCTCAAGCCGACGGTGGAGCCTGCCTGACATCGACGAGTTCCAGGCCCAGCGCGCGCACACGATCCAGCAGGGCGTGCAGACCACGCTGGTCGAATTCACCGGACAAGACCGTGATGGTCGGCTCCACACGGACAATTGTGTCAGCGAACGCCTCACGCGCGTCCGGGCCGAATGAGCCGATCACCCTGATCTCATAGGTGTGCCTGGTCACCGAGGCCCTCCTTGCGGGATCGGGTCGCTATTAACCCATCCTCGCGGCGATCCGCCCGGCGAGAATCATCCGCCGACGGTGATGACTCCGGGGTACGCCGCGGCGAGTCACGCCATCTCACCCGTGGAGGGTGACTCGCCGCTGACACCCGGCTGGTTGGATCGCCAGCATGATCGTTCGGCTGGCGATCCGGCTGGTGGTCCTCGCCGTGATTATCGGCGTCGTAACGCGGATTGTCCCAGGCATTCATCTGCACGGCGGCTTCGTATGGCTGCTCTGGATCGCGCTGATCTTCTCGATCGTGAACCTGCTGCCCGTTTTTCACCGGGGCAAGCACGCCCACCCTGCCCGTGCCGTTCACGACTCAGCCTGAGTGCGCCATGGCCATGGATACCTTCATCGTGCTCGCCGCGAGCTACGACACGCTGGGGGCGGCGGAAGCCGACTATCACGCGGTGCGCGACTTCTACCTCACGTCCGGGCATCGGGGCCGGGCTGCTACTTGGCGGGGCGGGGGGCGCCGGTCTCGGCGCCCTAGCCGGGCACGTTACCGCCGGGTTGAGGCGGGCCGATCTCAAAGATCTCGGCGAGCTGCTCGACGAAGGGCACAGCGGGCTGGTGGTCGTGGCCGCCAGCGACCTCGGGGACGGGGTCGAGCGCCACATCAAGCGGGCCCGCAAGGTGACGAGGAAACAGCTAACGGCCGACGAGAAGGTAGTGGAGAGGGATATCGAGGAGGCGACGTCTGCCCCGCGCCAGACCCTGGAGCAGGCGGTGGCGGAGTCGGAGGCCGCGGTCCGTGAGGCCGAGGCGGAGGCAGCCGAGGCGGAACGGGCCGCCGGGCAGTATTCGGCCACCGGCTCGCGGCCCGCGGCCCGTGACGACCTGGTGAGCAGGCTAGATGATCTGGCAAGCCTGCGCGAGAAGGGCGTGCTCAGCCAGGCGGAATTCGAAACGGCCAAGTCCAGGCTGCTCGGCGGGTGATTCCTGGCCCGCCTGGGCGTATATACAGATTCGCGGCGACCAGCCAATCACCCGGTACGGATGATTTCCGCGTCATCGGGCGCCACCGTATTGAGCACGTCGCGGAATAAGGATGCTGCCATGAACAATAGCGGCAAGCGCAACAATGGTCCGCAGTTCCAGGCGCCCCACTGATCACCAGCGCTTCCATGGTGGGCGCCGGTACCCTGATCGTCCTGGCCAGCCTGGCAGAACGGTCCCGGGCCAGCGTGACGAGCGATTCCTGACCTTCGGTCAGCGGCCATCACTCACCGCGTCCCTCGTCCGCGGACGGATCCCCGGCGCGGAGCTTGCGTACTTCCAGGACCTGTATGCCGAACGTCTCGAGCCGCGCGAGCAGACCCTGCAGGGCTGCCTGATCTCGAAGCTGCCCATGTACAACGGTCTCTACCGGCTCCACCGAGGCGCTGAGCCGGTCGAAGTCAAGCAGAGCCTCGGGCGGGAGAACGCCGGCTACGCGGATCTCGTAGTAGGACGATGACACCACGGCCCCCAGCGGGTCGGAATCAGAGTGAACAGATTCCCACCGTCCTGCTTCATTACCACGACTGCCCCACTCACAGTGGATGAATTCCGGTCACCCTGACGAGGTGATGATTCCTCACCCTTTTTTCATTAGACCGGAGTCAGGCATAGCGGACGGGCTAGCTCGCGGCCGGGTCACCGTCAACCGGCGCAGGCCGTACCGGAGAGGGGACGGGAATGCCCAGTACCCATGTGCGCGGGGCCGCCCGCGGGCCAAGGCAAGCCGGCGGCGATCCGGTCCTGATGTCCAAGATCACCATGCCGGGCCTGCCGGACTGGGCGATCACACGGCCGCGCATCGACAAGCTCATGGAGAAAGGTGCGCGAGGGACGCTGACCTCAGTGACCGGACCGCCGGGAGCCGGCAAGACCATGGCCATCGCATCGTGGGCCGCAGCCAGGAGCGTTCCGTATACGCCGGCCTGGATTACCCTCGACGACTACGACAACCGGCCCAGGGTTTTCTGGTCATACGTCGCGGCGGCCCTGCGGAAGGCTGGCATCGCCGTGCCGCGTATCCCGCCCGGGCCAGGCCGCGACGCCATCGATCACGCCTTCCTGCTGCGACTCGCATCGGTGCTGGCCGGACAGGATCCGCCCGTGGTGATGGTCCTTGACGACCTCCATCTGCTCACCCGTCCGGCCATCCTCGATGGGCTCGCCTACCTGCTGAGGAACGCCCGACCCGGCCTGCACCTGGTAGTCGCGGCCAGGTCGGACCCGCTCCTGCCGCTGCAGCGGTACCGGCTCACCGGAGAGCTAGCCGAGATCAGGGCCGCCGACCTGGCCTTCAGCGTGGAAGAATCCGGCTCGTTGCTGGCGCATCACGGCATCCGGCTGCCTGCGGCAGCCCTGGAATGCCTCACTGAGCGGACCGAGGGCTGGGCGGCGGGGCTGCGGCTTGCCGCTCTATCCATGCACGGGCGGTCCGATCCGGGGAGGTTCGTGACGGAGCTGGACGTCGAGGACAATGGCATCACTGGTTACCTGGTGGACGAGGTTCTCAGCAACCAGCCCGAATCGGTCCGCGACATGCTGCTCCGGACCAGCATCCTGGACTGCGTCAATGCGGAACTCGCCGGTGTGCTGGCCGATGACCTTAAGGCGGGGGATGCGCTGCCGGCCCTGGCGCGGGCCAACGCGTTCGTCTTGCCGATCGGCGGTGGGTGGTATCGCTACCATTCGCTCTTCGGCGAGCTGCTACGTCTCAAGCTGCGCCTCGAGCACCGCGGGCAACTGCCCGACTTGTACCGGCGTGCGGCCCGGTGGTACCAGCGCCACGACGGCCTGAACGAGGCAGCGCGCTACGCGGCCGAATCCGGTGACTGGCAGTTCGCCGCCGACATCGTGGTGGATGAGCTTGCTGTCGGGCGGCTCATCGACGGCCGGGACAATCGGCCGCTCGCCGATGCGTTCCTGGCAATGCCGCGGGAACCGGGCTGGACGCATCCGCGGCCACTGCTCGTGCTGGCTGCGACCGCCCTGCCCGGCTCCGCGGGCGAGACAAGCGTCACCTCGCTCGCCGCGGCGGAGGAAATGCTCGGGCGGCTTCCCGTCGGCGACGAGATCCCGGCCCGGCTGGCGGCGGCCCTGATCCGGCTGGCCCTTGGCCGCCGCACCGGGGATCTCCGGGCCGCCACCACCGCGGCCGCGCGGGCGGAGATCCTGTTCGGGCAGTTGCCTGAGAGCGTGCGTGCCCGGCATCAGGAGCTTCGCGTTCAGATGCTTGCGGCCCGCGGCACCCTCAGGCTCTGGGCCGGGGACCTTGACGCGGCCGCCGCCGCCTACGGAGCGGGTATTGCGGCCTCCACTCCTGCACACGCGGACGAGCGGGCCGATTGCCTCGGGCACCTAGCTCTCCTCGAGGCCCTGCAAGGGCGACTGAGCCGGGCCGTGGAGCATTCCGCGGAAGCGGCCGACGCGCTGCTGAGTTCCCGCGGTGATCAAGCCGGGCATATCACCGCGGCCGCCAGTGTCGCGCTGGCTGCCGTGCACCTACAGCGGGCCGACATGCAGGAGGCGCAGGCCCAGCTGAAGCTGGCCGAGGCCGCCCTCCGAGTCTGGCCGGACAAGCTGGTCAGCGCGGTAACCTGCATGGTCGCGGCGCAGCGCCACCTGGCCGAAGGCCGTGCCGCGGCCGCGACTGAGCTGATTCGCCAGGCCCGCCAGGACTGGTCATCATCACCTCCCGGCTGGCTCGAGCTCGAGTTGACCATCCTCGAGTCGCAGGCATGCCTGGCTAGCGGCGACATCCAGGCCGCCGTGGCGGCGGCGCGTCGTGCCGACCCGGGGTGCGTATCCGACGCCGCCGCCGCGCTCGCCTACGCCTGGCTGGCCTTCGGGGATCATCAGGCGGCCCGGCGCGTTCTGGACGCCGTGGAGGAGACCGTCGACGGGGAGCCTCAGCTCAGGAGCGTGGCCGGGCTGCTGGCCGATGCCCGGCTCAGCTACCGAACCAGTGACAGCGCTCGTGGCCGACGGTCCCTGGAGCGCGCACTTCAGCTGGCCAGGCCAGAGCAGGTAAGGCTCCCGTTCGCCATGGAGCGCTCCTGGATACGGCCTGTGCTGCGGCGGGACGCGGAACTGGCCCGTGCCTACGGCGACCTGCTCGAGCCCGGCCCGGCTGCGTTCTCCCACGAGGGGCAGCAACCGGAGGGCGCCGCGGCGCCGCGGGTGGTCGAGAAGCTCAGCGAGCGCGAGCGGGAGGTACTCACCCACTTGTCGGAGTTGCTCAGCACAGCTGAGATAGCCGCCGAGATGTACCTCTCGGTGAACACGGTCAAGACCCACCTCAGGAGCATCTACCGCAAGCTGTCCGTGGCTCATCGCAGTGAGGCGGTCCGGTGCGCGCGGCAGCTCGAACTGATCCCGTGACCAAGGTTCACCACCGACGGGCCGGATATCACCTCATCCGGTCTGGGTGAGGCGGAGCGCCGTTCGGTCAGGCTTAATCTCACAGTGACAGTCGAAGGCAACGCGTCCGACCGGTCCGCGCCGCCCGTGGCCGACGGCGGGCCGCCCGCGGACCAGCCGCCCGCCCGGCGACGGCGTACAGCCAGGGCGCAGGTCGTCCGGTTCGCCCAGGCCGTGCGGGACAGCGACCAGGCGGCCGTGGACGACATGATCATGCGGCTGAGCCGGGTCCGGCCGTGGCTCGCTCCCCTCGCCCTCGCCGTGGGCGCCTTCGCGATGCTCTTCGTCGGGGTGAAGCTGCTGTTCACGAACTGGCGGCTCACCCTGATCCAGGTGCTGCCTGCGATGTGGATCTGGGCCGCCATGATCGATCTGAAGGCTCATGTCCTGCACGGCAAGTCGTTTCACCTGCTGACCGGGACGGCGGTCGTGGTCCCGATCGTGCTCGGCGTCGCCGCGGTCACCGCGGCGAGCTTCTACCTGAACGCGGTGTTCGCGTTCGCGATCGTCCAGACCGGCCGGCCGCAGATCCGGCCGGCATTCACCCAGGCCCGGGCTCACCTGCCCATTGTGCTGGGATCGGGCGGAGTCGTGGGCGTGCTGCTCGGGCTGTCCACGGTGGTCGTCCCCCGCTGGGGGCTGTTCTGGTTCGCGGTTTCGCTCAGCATCGTGGTCGGCATCATGATGGTCTGCTACGTTGCCGTGCCGGCCCGGCTCATCGGCATGAAGACCGCCGTTTCGAAACGCGACAAGCTGACCGCCACCGCGGTGGGCGGGGTCGTCGGCGCCGTGATCTGCGCACCGCCCTACGCGCTGGGCCGGGTCGGGCTGGTCCTGCTCGGGTCGAGCACGTTCTTCGCCCTTGGCGTCATCCTGCTGGCGGTCGGCCTTACGTTGCAGGCCGGAGCGACCGGGGCGGTCAAGACGGTGAAGATGAGCGCCAAACTCGTCTCCGGACGCGCACCGCCCGACCCGGCCCCGGAGTGATTCACGTCGCTCATCACCAAGGGGCCGGGCAAAGTCCTCCATCACGGATGAGGTCCCGGCCGTACGGCCAGCGGATCATTACTCACGGTCCCTGTGGTACAGCGGCTGCCATGAGCGGCGCGGAAGGATTGACATGCGGTGTTCGGCGAAGGCCCTTGCCCTTCCGGTCGCCATTCTCGGCGCCGGGTGCCTGGTGGCAGGATGCGGAAGCTCCGTGCAGAGCGCGATCAATAACCTGCCCAGCCGCACCGCGACATCCACAGTCACGCCGACACCGACCGCCACGCCTACACCGACCGTCACCCCTACCGTCACGCCGACAACAACCATTACGTCGACCGTTACCTCGACGCCAACCCCGACCCCGCCCCCCGCGACCACGTCGTCCGCCGTTTCCGCCTCACCGGCGGCCGGATCTGGCAGCAGCAACCTCCTCTGGCTGTGGATCCTGCTTGGTGTCGTGGTGCTCGTCACCCTGATCGCGTTGATAGCACGCTCCGCGCGACGCCGGTCGGCGGCGTCGGCCGGCCGGCAGTCGAGGCTCATCGACGCGTACGCGAAGGGCTCGGCCCTGCACGATGCGATGAGCGTCGCGGAATCGCCGGGTGCGATGAACGCGCCCGACGCGGGCGCCCGGTGGGCCGACATCCAGCGACGCGCCGATGATCTGGCGCAGACGCTGTACGCGCTGCGCGAGGCGGTCCCGGATCCAGGCGACCAGGCCAGGATCTCCGACACGCTAGCTTCGCTGCAGGCCGTCCGTTCGGCCATGGATGCCGAACGGACCCTGGGAGGCGCCAGCCCGGAGCAGGCCGAAACCATCCGCAACCGGCTGTACGCCTTCGAGTCGTCCCTCCGCGCTCTGCGGGCCGGTGACGAGGGATATCCATAAAGGGAGGCCGGTCATGTCCGGAACGCTCTGGGCCATAACCCTGTCCATCATTTACGTGGTCCTGCTGGTCACGCTGGGCATCCTCACCTTCCGCAAAGGGCACTGGGTGCTCGGCCTGATCGGCTTCCTGTTCCCGGTCTTGTGGCTGCTCGGAGCGATCCTGCCCGGCCGCCGCCACCACTGACGCCTCGCGAGCGCGGTGAGGGCCGGGTTCACCGCTCCGATGCTAAAGGTGAGCGCCGGCGCCAGATCGCACGCTGGCTGTAGAGCCCCGCCGCGCCCACGGCGATGAGCACCAGGACGTTGAGCAGGAGCTGGAACAGTGATCCCCGTGCTTCGCTCCAGCTCGAGTACGCGACGGACAGGCCGATCGAGGCGGCCGCCGGGATGGTGGTCACGGAGATGAACACGCCGATGAGGGCGTTGGCCCGGGATTCGGTCAGGGATACCACGCCCACGATCCCGGCGAGCACCGCCACGATGACCGAGAAAATATTGGGGGTGTTGATCAGGTCCGCGACCGGCCGCACGCCGTTCAGGAATGCCGCCGGGGTCCGGCCGGAGGCGCGGACCGCCAGGCCGAACAGCAGGGTCACGAGGATGGCAGTCAGGAAGCCCGAGCCCAGCGCGAGGAGGCCGTCGCGGACCTCGGCGCGGACCCGCCTGGTGAGGCCGAGGGCCACGCCGACGATGGCGTTGTACTCCGGGCCCACCACCATCGCGCCGACGATGAGGATGGTCGAGTTGGTCAGGATGCCCACGGCGCCGATCAGGCCAGCCACGGCCAGCAGAATGTAGAAACTCGGCGCATACGCCTCACCCTGGTGGATGACTGCTTCCACCATCTCCCATACCGGGGCGGTCTCCTGCCGTAGCGCACCGTGGTTTCCGGCGGCGGCGACGGCCGGGCCGGAAAGCGTGGCGTCGACCCGCTCGATGCAGATCACGCCGTCGCGATCGAGGCCGAGCTCGCGCAGGGCCGCCAGCACGGGGTTGGCGGCGCGGTCACGCACATCGAACTCCACCGCGTCGCCATCGGGACGGCGCGCGGCCCCGGAACGGACCACCACGTTCTGCACTCCCGGAGCGGCGGCAAGCCGGTCAGTCAGCGAGCCGGTGAGGGCGGCCGGGCTCACCACGCGGACGTGCAGCATCACGAGCCATCCGCGGCCGCGACGAGCAGGACCATGTTGTCTCCCTCCTGCGGTTCCGGCTGCCCGTTGCGGGTCACCGGGGCGAGCTTGCCGTCCGCCCGGACGAGGAAAAGCAGGCTGCCGTCGGCGGCAGCTGCGCCGTCAGCGGGCCGGGTGCAGATCCGGCCGCCGCTGGCGTAGCGCCTGCTGACTTCGTACCTGGTCAGCTGCTGGTCGAACAGGATCTCACCGCCGGTATAGGGAGCGATCACGCCGTGGCTGGGCAGGCGTGCCCCGAGCCGGTAGACCGGGCCCTCGACGCTGCCCTGCAGCACAGTCGCTCCGAGTGCGTTGAAGTCGTCCTCACCCGTCAGCAGGAGGACCGCGGTGATGCCCTCGAGTTGCGCGCCGCGCCCGGCGGCCGCGGCCAGCAGTTCACCCGGCGCCAGTTCCAGGCCTGTCGCCGTGATCTGCCGGCGCTGCTCGTCGGATCCCGCCCACATCACGACGTCCAGGCCGAGCGTGCGCAGCGCGCGCCCCAGGTCCACGACCCAGTCCTCCCCTCCTACCAGCAGCGGCCGGGTCCGGGCCGGACGCACGACGCCGAGCCGCCGGGCCACCGGCACAGCGGTCAGGCCATAGACGGTCACGGTGATGACAATGACGAGGAACGTGGCCGGCAGGATCTTCGACGCACCCTGGATGTGCTGGGAGACGAGTCCGGCGGAGAAGGTCGACGCGGTGGACGCCGCCACGATACCCCGCGGGGCCATCCATCCGGTGAACAGGCGCTCCCCCCTTGTCAGGTCGGTCCTTGCCGTGGCCAGCAAGGCCACCAGCGGACGAGTGACCAGTACCAGGACGGCGATGAGACCGAGCGTGGGGAGCACCAGATGCCGCAGCGACGCCGGGGTGACGGTGGCCGAGATCGAGATGAACAGTACGCCGATGATCAGCTGCACCAGCGTCTCGAAGAACGGCCGCCGGGCGGGGATGTCGAAGCCGCGCAGGTTGGCCACTGCCAGGCCCATGACCACAGCCGCGATGAGCCCGGCGTCGTCGCGGACCACGTCGCAGGCGGCCGCCACGGCCACCACCGACGCGAGCTGGGCCGACGTGCCGAGCACCTCGCCGAGCCTGATCCTGCGCAGCAGGAGCCACAGCAGCGCGACACCGGCCACGCCGCCGACCAGGCCCACTCCGACGCCGATCAGGAACTGTCCGAGCTGGTAGCCGGGTTCCCGGCGGGTGCCCGCCAGCACGGCGTGGAACACGACGGCCCCGAGGATGCCGCCGACCGGGTCGATCAGCGACCCCTCCCAGGCAAGTACCCGCTGCAGCCGTTCGGTGGGCCGGATGAAGAGCAGCAGCGGGCCGACGACGGTCGGGCCGGACACCACGAGGATGGCGCCGAGCATCAGAGCGGCCTGGCCGGACATGCCCAGCAGCAGCGCGGCGAAGACGGCGCCGAAGGCCATCGTGACCGGTACGCCCAGCACGATCAGCCGGACCACGACCCGCCGGGTGTGCCCGTGCAGCTTCCGCAGGTCCAGCGCCATGCCCGCGTCGTACAAGATGACAGCTACCGCGAGCGACACGAGCGGCTGGAACGCGGTCCCCAGCAGGAGCTGCGGGTTGACGTCGGTGGTGATGGCGCCCGCGGCGAAGCCCACGGGCAGCAGGATGATCAGCGCCGGGATCTTCAGCCGGCTGGCGAGCACCTGGGATCCGACCGCGAGCGCCAGGATGAGGCCGACGCCGGTCAGGACCTGGCTGGTCGTCACGGATCGGTCCGGTTCCCGGCGGACCAGTCCTTGACCCCGCCGCTGAGGGTACGCCCGCGCCGCCGACCCAGCATACGGAGCGGCCATGGGGGGATGCGCTCCGCCCGGGGCATCGCGCACGTTCCGGCCCGCTTGGCAAAGGACCGGAAGTAGGCGTTCAGGTACGGATCGGAGTCGGCCAGACCGCATTCGATCACGCGGAGGGTCCGCAGCTGACGCCGGCTCAGGCTCACCGCGCCTCCTCCTGTCACCATGCCGCCGGGCCGTGCCCCCGGGGGACGGCCCAGACGGCAGTGATATCAGCGCCTGTCCAGCATGCTCACCCAACGCCAAACCGGCCGCCTCCCCCCGCGCGGGTGAGCCAGGCGGGTTCCCGGCGCGGCCTCGATCGAGCCGTCCGCAGACCCGGTTAACCGGGCTTGACGCATGAGAGCCAGATTCGGCCGGGACCGTCGTCGGCAACTGGCTGGCCGGCACCGTCGATGGTTTCGAGGTCGGCAAACCTGGAACGCAGGGCGGCCTGGATCTGATCGAGACCAAACGACTTCATCCGCACGGTCTCGGTGAGCAACCGGTAGCGGCCATCCGGCTGCAGCTCGAATACCTCGACGTGCCAGCTGAAGATCCGGTCATCGATCATGGACACCCTGATCAGGAGAAAGTTGTCACCGAACGGCTGCACGATCTGGGGAATGCTGGCCATCGTCATCAGGTAGGTGATGGTGGCGATGTCGAAGACGAACAGGCCGCCGTCGTTGAGGTGGTCATGAACGCAGCCGAAGAAACCATCCCAGGCCGGCCAGCCGAGCAGGTGATTCACGCCCTGGTAGGTGCAGACGATGGCGTCGAACCGGGCGTCCAGTTTGAAGCTGGCCATATCGGCCAGGTACAGCGGGGTGCCGGGAAGTTTCCCGCGGGCTACGACCAGCATGGCCGGAGATATATCCAGGCCGCTCACCTGGTATTTACCGGCCAGCACCGCGGTGATGGCACCGGTTCCGCAGGCCACGTCCAGGAGGGTCGCCGCGCGGCTATGACGCCGCTCGAGGATGCCGCGAACGAGCGCCGCCTCCCTGACGGGATCGCCGGTCACGACGTCATAGTGCGGAGCGAGCAGATCGTAGGCTGACACCTACTCAAGTCTGGCCAGGCCGGCGGGTATGTCATCACACATGGCGGGTGATGACCCGGGGGAAGCGCGCCGCCAGCATGGCCTTGTGGGCGAGGGTCGAGGCCGGCTGCTGCGGCAGGCAGGGGCGGCACGCGGGTACCTGGCGGTCGCCATCGGGCTGGGCCTGGCCGGAACGGCGCTGATCTTGCTGCAGGCCGGCCTGCTGGCGCGGTTGCTGGCCGGAGCGGCCCGCGGAACCGGGGTCGCCGCGCTGGCCGGGGCGCTGGCCTGGCTGGGCGTGGTGGTGGCCGGGAGGGCCGTAGCGGCCGCCGGAGGCGAAGCCGCGGCGTTGCGGGCAGCGGCGGTGGTGAAGTCGGGGCTGCGGCGGCGGCTGTCCGCCCGCGCCCTGGAGCTGGGCCCGGGATGGCTCAGCGGCCAGCAGGCCGGGGAGATCACCACCTTGGCGACCAGGGGCCTGGACGCGCTGGACGCCTACTTCGCCAGGTACCTGCCGCAGGTCGTGCTGGCCGTGGCGGTCCCGCTGGCCGTGCTGGCCCGGGTCGCGACCGCGGACTGGATCTCCGCCGTGATCATCGCGGTCACGCTGCCCCTGATACCGGTGTTCGCCATCTTGATCGGATGGCACACCCAGGCGCAGACCCGGCGGCAGTGGCGGCTGCTGGCCCGCCTGGGCGGGCATTTCCTCGACGTGGTGTCCGGCCTGCCGACCCTGAAGCTGTTCGGCCGGGCCAGGATGCAGGCGGACGTGATCAGGGAGGTCGCCGGCGCGCACCGGAAGGCAACCATGGCGACACTCCGGGTGGCGTTCTTGTCGGCCCTGGCTCTCGAGCTCACCGCGGCGGTGGCGACCGCGCTGGTCGCCGTGGAGATCGGATTGCGATTGCTGGCCGGCCACGTCGGCTATCAGACGGCGCTGCTGGTGCTTCTGCTCACGCCCGAGGCCTACCTGCCGCTGCGCAACGCCGGGGCCCAGTTCCATGCCAGCAGCGAGGGCCTGGCCGCCGCGCGGCGCGCCTTCGAGATCCTCGATACGGCGCCGCCCGCCCCTCCGGGCACGCACCGTGACCCCGGCGTGAACCCGGCCCGTTCGGTCATCATGGTGCGGGAGGTGAGCGTCCGCTACCCGGGTCGCGACCGGCCGGCCCTCGACGGCGTCAGCCTGACCATCCGGCCGGGTGAGCGGATCATCGTGACCGGGGCGAGCGGCGCGGGGAAGAGCACGCTGCTCGGCGTGCTGCTCCGGTTCACGGTTCCAGCGAGCGGGACCATCACCGTGGGCGGCGCGGACCTGGCGCAGATCCCGGCCGGTCGCTGGCTGGACGAGATCGCCTGGGTGCCCCAGCAGCCGCACCTGTTCAGCACCACCGTGGCCGGCAACATCGCGCTGGGCCGGCCCGGCGCGCGGCGCGAGGACATCGTGGCCGCGGCCCGGCTGGCCGGGGCCGATGACTTCATCCGCCGGCTTGATCGTGGGTACGACACCCCGCTAGCCGAGCGAGGCCACACCCTGTCGGCCGGGCAGCGGCAGAAGATCGCCCTGGCCCGAGCGTTCCTCCGCCCGGCCCCGGTCCTGCTGCTCGACGAGCCCACCGCTCATCTCGACCCGGCCAGCGCGGAGCACGTCATGGCCGTCCTCGACACCGAGATGGCGGACCGTACCATGGTCCTCGTTACCCACCGGCCACCGCCGGGCGCCGCCCGGACGATAGTGCTCGACCACGGCCGCCTGGCTGGCCAGGCGCAGGCGGTGCCGGTGTGAGCGCCGGCGGGCGCGATCCGCTGCTGCGGCTGCTCGGCCTGGCCCGCCCGTGGCGCGGTCAGCTGCTGCTCGCGGTGGCGGCGGGCGCGGCCGCCACCGGCTGCGGGGTCGCGCTGCTGGCCGTCTCGGGGTTCCTGCTCGCCCGCGCGTCGCAGCATCCGAACATCGTGGCGATCACGGCGGCCGTGGTCGCGGTCCGCGCCCTCAGCGTCGGGCGCGGCGTCTCGCGCTACCTCGAGCGACTCGCCGCCCACGACGCGGCATTCCGGGTCCTGGCCGACGTCCGGGTCAGCATCTACCGGCGGCTGGAACGGCTGGCCCCGGCGGGGCTGTCCTCGTTCACCTCTGGTGACCTGCTGGCCCGGCTGATCTCCGACGTGGACACCACGCAGGACCTGTTCATCCGGGGCATCACCCCGCCGGCGGCCGCGGCGCTGGCAGGCGCCGGGTCGGTCATCGTGTGCCTGTTCATCCTGGCGCCCGCCGGAGCTGTGCTCGCCGCCGGGTTGCTGGTCGCCGGGATCGGCGTTCCGCTGCTCGCGGCCCGGACCGCCCGCCGCGCGACCCGGCGGCTGGCCCCGGCCCGGGGGCGGCTGGCCTCGACCCTTACCGACATGATCGCGGGCGCGGCCGAACTGCACGCCTACGGCGCAGTGGACCCGGCGCTGGCCTCGGTGACGGCGGACGATAGGGACCTGACCAGGCAGGAGAACCGGAACGCCGCGGTGTCCGGGCTCGGCACCGGCCTGGGTTCGGCCATCGCCGGGCTGAGCCTGTGGGGGGTTCTGCTGCTCGGCGTCGCCGCCACCGGCGATGGTGCCCTGACCCGAGTCCCGCTGGCCGTGCTGACGCTGACCGCGCTGGCCTCCTTCGAGGCGGTCACCGCTCTGCCGGCGGCCGCGATGCAGCTCGGGCAGGCCCGGGCGTCGGCCCGCCGGATCACGGCGGTGCTGGACGCGCCCGTCCCGGTCCGCGAACCCGTCACGCCGCGGCCGGTGCCTAACGGCCCGGTCCTGGTGACGCTGCGGGGCGCCACCGTCCGCTACCGGCCCGGCGGCCCGGCCGCCCTGGACGGCCTCGACCTGGACCTGCCGCCAGGACGGCGCGTCGCCCTGGCCGGGCCCAACGGCGCGGGCAAGTCCACCGTGGCCAGCGTGCTGCTCCGGTTCACCGATCTGTCCGCGGGCACCGCCACCCTCAACGGGCACGACCTGGCCAGCTACGCGGAGGACGACGTCCGGACCAGGATCGGCGGCTGCCCGCAGGACCCGTACATCTTCGACGCCTCGCTCCGCGACAACCTCCGCCTGGCGGGCCCGGCGGCCACCGACGAGCAACTCGACGACGCGGCCGCCCGGGCCGGGCTGCTCGCCTGGATCCGGTCGTTGCCGCTGGGATGGGACACGCCGGCCGGCGCGCACGGGACGGCCCTGTCCGGCGGGCAGCGCCAGCGGCTGGCCCTGGCGCGCGCCCTGCTCGCCGATCCGGCGGTGCTGATCCTCGACGAGCCCACCGCCCACCTGGACCCGGACAGCCGCCGTGCGCTCACCCGGG
>WNGJ01003364.1_pt1 | contig 16452 bp, 18 predicted proteins | sample 5400611 | NCBI WGS metagenome assembly WNGJ01 (sample SAMN13153375, study PRJNA577476) | soil metagenome | isolation source: 40 cm soil or saprolite under Garry oak tree replicate 1 | place: USA:California | collected 2016-06-15 | reverse complement strand
CATGGATCCGCGCCGCCTCGAGCTGCTGCTCGAGCTGTCCCGCCTCGGCTCGATGCGGGAGGTCGGCGAGGCGCTGCACATCACCACCTCCACCGTCTCCCAGCAGATCGCGGCCCTGGCCCGGGAGGCGGGAACCCCGCTGATCGAGCCGGACGGGCGGCGGGTGCGGCTGACCCCGGCCGGGAGGCGGCTGGCCGGCCACGCGGTCACCGTTCTCGCCGCCATCGAGGCCGCCCGCCGCGACCTGGACCCGGCGGCGGCGCCGGCCGGCACGGTGCGGGTGGCGGCGTTCGCCTCGGCGGTCCGCCAGCTCCTACTCCCCGTCGCCCGGATCCTGGCCGGGCAGCACCCGGACGTCCAGCTGCACATCCACGAACACGAGCCTGCCGAGGCCCTGGGCCTGCTCGCCGCGGACGAGGTCGACCTCGCGCTGACCTACGACTACAACCTCTCCCCGGCCAGGTTCGGCCGCAGCCTGCACAGCCAGCCGCTGGGCAGCACCCCGTGGAGCCTGGGCACGCCGTCCGGCCCGGACCGCGAACGTGGCACCGCGCTGGATGTCTTCCGCCGGTACCGGGACCACGACTGGATCGTCAACTCGCGCAACACCGCCGACGAGGAGGTGATCCGCATCGTGGCCTCCGTGGCCGGCCTCGAGCCGCGCATCACACAGCGCGCGGACAGCCTCGACCTGGTGCAGGACATGATCCTGGCGGGCCTCGGAGTGGGACTGATGCCCGCCGCGTGGCCGCCCGCCCGCGGGGTGACGCTGCGGCGGCTGCGCCAGCCGGAAGTGATCCTGCGCTCCTATGCCGTGACGCTCCGCGGCTACTCCGGATGGCCGCCGCTCGCCCTGCTACTCCGGCTCGTCCAGGACGCCGCCGTTTCCCAGGTCCGCACGGTGTCCTAGGTCCGCACGGTGTCCTAGGTCCGCACGGTGTCCTAGGTCCGCACGGTGGCGCCGACCGGAAACGGGCGGCCCGGCCCGCCGTCCAGCACCCAGGCTTGCTGCCTGCCGTGCACCTGCCAGCTGCGGCCGCCACCGGCCAGGTCGACGATCGCCGTGTCCTCGTCGATCCCGATCACCGTCGTGCCGGGCGGCGAACCCGCGGTGGCCCGCGTGACCAGCTCCGGCGCCCAGGATGTCAGCTTGTCGAAATGCAGGGGGTATGGCCCCACCGTCTGAGGCGGCGCTGGTCTCGGTCACTTGAGCAGCTTGTGTACCTCGCGGAACTTCGGATGCCGCGCGTCACGCAGCCACTCGAACAGCACCATCTCCGATGTCACGATCTCCGCGCCGTGCTGCCGCGCCCGGTCGATGGCGGCCGCCCAGTCGGCCGGATCGCGCGAGCCGGTCGCGTCCGCCGCCCATACCACCCGGCGCCCGGCGGCGAGCAGGTGGAGCACTGTCTGCAGGACGCATACGTGCGCCTCGCAGCCGGCCACGACGATCTCCCCGGACCCGGCGGCCAGCAGCGCGGGGAAGCCCGGATCACCCGCCGCCGAGAACGTCGTCTTGACCATGATCGCCTGCGGGTAGCCGGCCAGCGGCGGCACCGTCGGGCCCAGGGCCGCCGGGTTCTGCTCCGTCGCGCGGACCGGCACGTCCAGCAGGGTCGCCGCCTCCGCGAGCCGCACGGCCCGGGCCACGACAGCCTCGTGATCATAAATGACGGGCATGAGCCGCTCCTGCAGGTCGATCAGCAGCAGGACGGCGCCCTCAGCGGTGAGCAGCACGCAACCGACGCTACTTCACCGGACCCCGGACGGCCAGAAATGTCAGTGGTCCGGAGGAGGATAGGACTGAAACGAACATCCAGGTACGGAGAGTTGAGATGGCAGCAGGCGATACCCAGATTACGATCGCGGGGAATCTCGTTGATGACCCGGAGTTGCGGTTTACCCCGGCGGGGCAGCCGGTGGCGCGGTTCCGGGTGGCGTCGACCCCGAGGTTCCTCGACAAGGGCACGAATGAGTGGAGGGACGGCGACAGCCTGTTCCTGACGTGCAACGTCTGGCGGCAGGCGGCCGAGAACGCAGCGGAGAGCCTGACGCGGGGGATGCGGGTGATCGTGTCGGGGCGGCTGCGCCAGCGGTCGTATGAGACCAAGGAGGGGGAGAAGCGAACCGTGTACGAGGTCGAGGTCGATGATGTCGGCCCGTCGCTGCGGAACGCTTCGGCCAAGGTCAACCGGGTCGCCAGGAACGGCGCCGGCGGCGGGCCGGCGGGTCCTGGTGGTTCCGGCGGTTCCGGCGGTTCCGGCGGCCGGTCCCCAGGCGGCCAGGGCGGCGCGGGCGGCGGGGACACCGACCCGTGGACGTCCGACAGCCCGGGCAGCTACACCGACGAGCCTCCGTTCTGAGCATCGCGGCCCTCAGCTGAGGGAATGGCCGTATCTGGTGCGCAGCTCGTGCTTGAGCACCTTGCCCGAGGCGTTACGGGGTAGCTCGTGGCGGCCGGATTGTTCCCGTAGCCCGCCATCAGGCTGGGCCCGCGGTAGACGATCTCGCCGACCTGTCCGGGAGCCACGTCGTTCATCCGCTCGTCGACGACCCGCGCGGCGATGGTCGGGATGGGCTTGCCCACCGAGCCGATCTTGCGGATGCTGTCGGCGCTTAGGAGCAGCCGCCTCCCCGGGCCGCGCAGGCGCCGCACCGTGCCGAGCTCTCATGGTCCCAGGCCGCCTGAAGACGGCGGGCGCCTGGCGTTCGCCGCGCGCCTGCGGCCTTCCTCGATCCAGGCCGGTATCGCCTCCGGGTCAGCGCCGGCCCTACGGCACAGCTGCGCGGCGGACCGGGCGAGCGGCTCGTCCAGCTCGCCTTCCGACGTGCCCTCGAAGATCCCGGCCACCTCGGCCAGCAAGTCAGCCCGGCCGCCCGCGAGCGCGCGGAGTTCGGCGAGCGCGACGGCTTCCTCCTCCGCAGTGAGCGCGCGCCACTTCGCGTGATGCCGTGCCTCGCCGGTGAGCTGAGCCACCAAGATCCGGTCCGCCGCCGACCTCGGCCGATGTTCCCCCATCGGCATAGTGTCGCTGACCTGCAGTGATATCGCTAGCAAGCGCGCTTTCAGCAGGGTGCCACGTCCATGTGCACCGCGAACCGCGCACGCCGGCCGCGATCCCGCGATGCGGGCAGCTGGCCCCGCTCAGTACCTCACTCGGCCACGGCGATGTGACATCGCCGTGGCTATAGCCACCACGATGTGACATCGGCGTGGTTGGCTTCGGGCCTCCTAGCGGAGGTTGTCGCCTCGGTCGAGGGCTGGGCCGGCCTAAGGGTGCATCAGCCGGGTGATCCCGCTCACCGTGTGCCGAGCGTCCTGGCGGGCCAGGGCCGGATACGTAGCTCGCCCGGTCCCGCCGCCCTTACAGTTACTCTTAGGTAACTTCGTCACCCGCGGTCGGCGTTGCGCGCGGGTGGGTTGCGGAGGCAGACGTGCCTGCTGTGGTTTTTGGTCCTGATCGGGCGATACGCCGCTCCCACCCGCGAATCGGCCTGGTGCTCGGCGCGGGCGGCGTGCTCGGCGCGGCCTGGACGACCGGCGCGCTGGCCCGCCTGCAGGACCGGCTGCCGGCCCCCGCCGCCGACGTCGACCTCATCGTCGGGACGAGCGCGGGCAGCGTGCTGGCCGCCGCCTTGCGCTGCCGCGCGTCGCTGGACGAGATCGTGGCCTGGCAGTGCGGGGACGCCACCGGGATCCTGAGCGATTCCGTCGTGCTCGCCGCGCAGGACGGGCCGCTGCCCCCGGTGCCGCACCTGCGCCTCGGCTCGCTGCCGCTGGCCCGCGCGGCCCTGCTGCGGCCGCTTCAGGTGCCCCCGTGGGTGGGGGCGAGCGGCTTCCTGCCGCACGGCCGGGGCCAGCACGCGGCGCTCCGGTCACTGGTCAGCGCGCTGCACCAGCGTCATCACCAGCATCCTCAGCACGCCGCCCGCGCCGGGACCCCGGCGCACTGGGTGGACGGCCACACCTGGATCGCGGCCATGGACTACGACACCGGACGGCGGGTGCTGTTCGGCCACCCGGACGCCCCGCGCGCGCCGCTTCCCGATGCCGTGGTCGCCTCCTGCTCGATCCCGGGCTGGTACGAGCCGACGCGCATCGACGGCCGCCGTTACGTGGACGGCGGCATCCGGTCCACCACCTCGCTCAGCGCCCTGAGCGGCACGGACGTGCACGAGGTCTACGTCCTCGCGCCGATGGCCAGCACCGAACCCGATCATCCGCTCCAGCCCCACCTGCGGATCGAGCGCCGCCTCAGGCAGCTGATCACCCGCGCGCTGCTGCGCCAGGCGAAGGCGCTCAGCGCGCGGGGCAAGCACGTCACCATCGTGACGCCCGGTCCGAGGGATCTCGCCGTCATGGGCGCCAATCTCATGGACCCCAGGCGCAGGCAAGCCGTGCTGGAAGTCTCCCTGCGCACCTCGCAAGACTCGCTCGCCCGGCTGGACCGGGTCAGCCCGCGCGCCGCCTGACCAGCGCGGCCTACAGGCCCATGTCGTCCAGTTCCTGATACAGGTCCGCGCGCGGATGGTCCGGGCTCGTCCGGGCCACCGCGGTGTCCGGCGCCCGGCCGCCAGAGCTGCCGGAGCCGCCGGGGAGCCTGACCCGGCCCGGCCCGGCGACCGCGCGCCTGGTCCGGAAGATCCAGCCCGCCGCGATCCCGCCGATCAGCCCGCCCAGGTGGCCTATCCAGCTCACGCCGGGCGTCCCGGGTATCGCCACCGTCAGGATGTAGGCGTACGACAGCGCCATGACCACCGCGGCCAGTGCGTCGATGAGGTTCCTGTCGATCAGCCCCCGGGACAGCACGTAACCGAAATAGCCGAAGATGAGACCGCTGGCGCCCACGGTGAGCTGGTTGTTGCCCTGGAACAGCCAGACCGCCAGGCCGCTGGTGATCGCGACGAGCAGCGTCACGCCGAGGAACTTGACCACGCCGCGGTAGGCGGCGAGCAGGCCGAAGACGAACAGCGGCCCCGAATTCCCCTCGACGTGATCCCAGGAGAAGTGCAGGAAAGGCGCCGTAAGGATCTCGGGCAGCCGCCCGATGCTGCGCGGCAGGATGCCGTAGTCGAAGTCGAGCCGATAGTGGTCGGCCCAGTTGGCGACCTGGAGCACCCAGATCAGCCCGATGAACCCGACCATCAGGAAGAACGCCTTCCTGGCCTCGGCCACGTCGATCTCGGTGGTCCGCCGCGCCGGGCTGCCCTTGCGCCCCCGGGGCACCGCCGTTCCGCCGGTAACTGAACCCGAGCCGGATTGACTAGTCATGCTCACATTGTCCATCAGCTACGGCGCGCTGCGGCCGTTTGGCGGCCCGGTATTCCCGGACTCAGTGGGCCCGGCGTCGGGCCGGGAGGCTGATAGGGACGCCGGGGCACGAGGTAGGCCCGTTCGGCATCCTGGTCTTGACCGGCGGCGTCAGGTGGCGACGCGCCTCGAGATGTCCTCGCTGAGAGCCTGCGCCTTGGTCCGGATCACGGCCGGATCGAAGCCGGCCGCGAGGGCGGCCAGGGCCGCGTCGAGGTAGAAGGTCAGGTCGGCGTCGGCCCGGGCCGACCAGCGGTCGTAGGCCGCGCGGCAGACGGCCAGGGTGGCACGGCCGACGGCGAGCGGGTAGAGCGAGTCGGCGGGCTGGCCCGTGCGGGTCGCGGCGAAATCGCTGATGGCCCGTTCCCACGCGTCGTAGTGGATGGCGGCGCTGGACTGCAGGGCGGGCACGGAGCCGATCAGGTTCATCCGCATCCGCAGCTCGGGGACGTCCTGCGGGCCGTAGTGGTTGGCCGCGACTACCGCGCGGCGGATGGCGTCCATCATCGGCACCCCGGCGGGCACCTCGGCCAGCGCGGCGCGGATCACGTCCACCTCGTGGTCGAACTCGCTCCACAGCACGCTCGCCTTGGAGCTGAAGTAGCGGAAGAACGTCCGCTTGCTCACTCCGGCCTCGGCCGCGATCTGCTCGATGGTGGTGTTGTCAAAGCCCTGACCGGTGAACAGGCGCAGGGCGATCAGCTCCAGCTCGCGCCGGCTGGTGCCGGGAGGTCGGCCGCGCCGGCTGCTAGCCGCGGCCACCGCCTTGCCGGTTGATACTGGGCCGGTCAACAACTGTCTGCCTCCTCCAGAACGGGCCCGTGGACGAGTCTTGCTTATGTCACAAGGTGACGTTAACATGCGAAATATATTCGTCACTGTGTGACGGAAATCGTGCCGACGCCACCATAGCCCACGTCTGCGCAGCTAGGAGAGTGTCATGAGCGAACGTGCCGCGACCGCTGACATCACCGAGGCCACGCCCCCGCAGGCCGGGGAACCCGAGCTGGCGGACGCCGACCTGCTGGTGGAAGAGGTTTCCATCGACGGCATGTGCGGTGTCTACTGAGGCGCTCGCCAGAGGCGCGCGGGCCGGGTTTGACCTCGACCGCCCCTGGCAGTTGCATCCGCAGGTGTCGGTCCGCCCGGAGCGGTTCGGGGCGCTGCTCTACCATTTCGGCACCCGCCGCCTGTCGTTCCTGAAGAGCCCGGCCCTGCTTACCGTGGTCAGCTCGCTCGGCGACGCGCCCAGCGCGCGGGAAGCCTGCCGGCTGGCCGGCGTGGCCGAGATCGAGCTGCCCGCCTACGCCGCCGCCCTGGCGACGCTGGCCAGCTCCCAGATGATCCGCGCGCGGGTGAACCCATGACCCAGCCCCTGAAGACACTGCCGCTGGTGGAGCAGTTCGCCTACGGGCTGGACGCGCCGATCTGCCTGACCTGGGAACTGACCTACGCCTGCAACCTGTCCTGCGTGCACTGCCTGTCCAGCTCGGGCCGCCGGGACCCGCGCGAGATGACCACCGCCGAGTGCCGGGCGGTGATCGACGAGCTGGAGCGGATGCAGGTGTTCTACGTGAACATCGGCGGCGGCGAGCCCACGGTCCGGCCCGACTTCTGGGACCTGGTCGACTACGCCACCGCCCACCACGTCGGGGTGAAGTTCTCCACCAACGGCGTCAAGATCACCCCGGCGGTGGCCGGCCGCCTAGCGGCCAGCGACTACGTCGACGTGCAGGTCTCGCTCGACGGCGCGACCGCCGAAGTCAACGACGCGGTACGGGGCCTGGGCTCGTACGCCACCGCGCTGCGGGCGATGCGCCACCTGGCCGAGGCCGGCTTCCGGGGCTTCAAGATCTCCGTGGTGGTGACCGGTCAGAACGTCAGCCAGCTGGATGACTTCAAGACTATCGCCGACCGGTTCGGCGCCCAGCTGCGGCTGACCCGGCTGCGGCCGTCGGGCCGCGGCGCCGACGTGTGGGACGAGCTGCACCCCACGGCCGCCCAGCAGCGGCAGCTCTACGACTGGCTGGTGGCCCGCGGCGAGCAGGTGCTGACCGGCGACTCGTTCTTCCACCTGGCGGCCTACGGAGAGGCGCTGCCCGGGCTCAACCTGTGCGGCGCGGGCCGCGTGGTCTGCCTGATCGACCCGGTCGGCGACGTCTACGCGTGCCCGTTCGCCATCCACGACAGCTTCCTGGCCGGGAACGTCCGCGCCCCCGGGGGGTTCGCCGCGGTCTGGCGGGAATCGGAGCTGTTCGCCGACCTGCGCCGGCCGCAGACCGGAGGCGCCTGCCAGTCGTGTTCGGCCTACGACTCCTGCCGCGGCGGGTGCATGGCGGCCAAGTTCTTCACCGGGCTGCCGCTCGACGGCCCGGACCCGGAGTGCGTCAAGGGCCACGGCGAGCGTGCGCTCGCCACGGTCGCCGGGGCTCCGCCGCGTCCGTTCGGTGACCATTCGCACCGGTCCCGTCCGGTGCCGGTGTCGATCGGCGCCCGGCCGCCGGCCAGCCGCCGCCTGCCGCCGGACCGGGACTGCGACGAGAACCCGCTGGCCGGCTTCAGCCCTGGCGGCTGAGCTCGCGGACCTGACCGTGCCGCGGGCGCCGGCGCGCCGCGGCGTGGCCGGCCTGGAGTTCACGGTCGACGCGGGCAACACAATCAGGTAATCCCCATCTAGGAGGCAGGAAAATGACAGGGCGAGTAGCGGGCAAGGTCGCCTTCATCACCGGCGCCGCTCGCGGCCAGGGACGGTCGCACGCGATCCGGCTGGCCACCGAGGGCGCGGACATCATCGCCGTCGACCTGTGCGGCCAGGTGACGACCGTGCCGTACGCCATGTCGACCCCGGAGGACCTGGCGGAAACCGTCAAGGAAGTCGAGGCGCTGGACCGGCGCATCGTCGCGACCCAGGCCGACGTGCGGGACTACGGCGCGGTCAAGACGGCCCTGGACGAGGGCGTGGCCCAGCTCGGCAGGCTGGACATCGTGTCGGCCAACGCCGGGATCTTCAGCTTCGGCACGCTGGAGGAGATGGACGAGACCACGTGGCAGGACATGATCGACGTCAACCTCACCGGCGTCTGGCACGCCGCCAAGGCCGCCATCCCGCACCTGCGCGCGGCCGGCGGCGGGTCGATCATCCTGACCAGCTCGACGGCCGGGCTGAAGGCGATCCCGAACACCGGGCACTACAACTCGGCCAAGCACGGCGTGGTCGGGCTGATGCGCACGCTGGCGCAGGAGCTGGCCCCGGACATGATCCGGGTCAACAGCGTCCACCCCACCGCGGTCGATACCGACATGATCCAGAACCCGGCGACCTACGAGCTGTTCGCGCCCGACCTGGCCGAGGCCGAGCGGACCCGGGAGGCGCTGGCGCCCCGGTTCGGCGGGCTGAACCTGCTGCCCATCCCCTGGGTCGAGGCGGCCGACATCTCCAACGCGGTGCTCTGGCTGGCCTCGGACGAGTCGCGGTACGTTACCGGGGTGACGCTGCCGATCGACGCGGGCCTGCTCATTAAATGACCGATGCTCCTGAGGCCGTCAGCCTGGCGGCCGCCTACGACCGGGTCGCCGCGCGCCTCGTCGGCCGCGAGCGCGAGCTGACGCTGGTGCTCGCGGCGGTGGCCGCGGGCCGCGACCTCATCCTGGAGGGCCCGCCCGGGACCAGCAAGAGCACCCTGCTGCGGGCCATCACGGCCGAGTGGGGCATCCCGCTGGTCTTCGTCGAGGGCAACGCGGACCTCACGCCCAGCAAGCTGATCGGCCACCACAACCCGGCCCGGGTGCTGCGCGAGGACTACAGCCCGGACAATTTCGTCGACGGGCCGCTGCTGCAGGCGATGCGCGAGGGCGGCTTCCTGTACATCGAGGAGTTCAACCGCGCCCCCGAGGACACGCTCAACACCCTGCTGACCGCGATGGCGGAGCGGCAGATCGCGGTGCCCACCGCGGGGACCGTGATGGCGGCGCCCACCTTCCGGGTCGTCGCCTCGATGAACCCCTACGACAACGTGGGCACCACCCGGCTGTCCACCTCGGTGCACGACCGGATCTGCCGGCTGGCCATCGGCTACCAGGACGCGGCGGCCGAGCGCGGCATCGTGGCGCTGCGGGCGCCGCTGCCCGGGCTCGCCCCGGACCTGTACGAGCGGCTGGCCAGCGACGCCGTCGCGGTCACCCGCGCCACCCGCGAGCACCCGGACATCCGGCAGGGCAGCAGCGTGCGCGGCGCCATCGACCTCACCCTGGTGGCCGGGCAGCTACTCGCGCTGCGCGGCATCACCGGCGGGCTGACCGACGGTTATCCCGAGGTGGTGTACGACGCCATGGTGGTCGCCCTGTCGGGCCGGATCTTTCTCGACGAGACCGTCGACGCGACCCCGGAGGCGGTGCTGCGGCAGATCTGGGAGGACCAGTTCATCCTGGCTCCGGCGGCGGCGGCCCCCGGTTGAAGGACAGTAGCAGCCGACTCGCCGCTTCGGCGCCGGTCCACCCGGGCCAGCCGTCCGGCCGCTCCGCTGCGCCGCCGGCCCAAGCAGCTCGACGCCGAACCGCAGCTGCTGGAACCGGGCCGGGGTGCCGCCGGGGGCCTGGTCCTGGCCGACGGTAACCGGAGCGGGCGCGCCGCGCCGCGGCCGGGCAGCGGCGGACCGGCCATCACCGCCGAGCAGGGCACGCTGGCCGGACCGCTGGACGGGGTGCCCCCGGACCCGGAGACGGTCCGGCGGGCCCGGCAGATCGCCACCCGGCTCGCGGTGCCCCGGCCGCGCCGGGACATCACCGCGCGGCGCGGCCTCGGCGAGCTGGCCAGCCTCCGGTACCGGGGCGGCTCGGACGACATCGACCTGGACCGGACCGTGGAGCAGCTGATCGAGCACCCGCTGCCGGAGGAGGACGACATCATCGTCCGCGAGCGGGTCAGGACCCGGCGCAGCGTGCTGCTGCTGGTGGACGTGTCCGGCTCGATGCGGGGCGAGCGGGTCCGCACCGCCGCCGCGACCGTCGGCGCCCTGGCCGCCGAGCTGAGCCGCGACGACCTCTCGGTCGTGGCGTTCTGGTCAGACGCGGCGGTCCTGAGCCGCCTGGGGCAGCGCGTGCCGCCGCAGTCGCTGCTGGATACGATGCTGCGCATCCCGGCTAAGGGGCTGACCAACATCGCCTTCCCGCTGCAAGTCGCCGCACGTGAGCTCGCCAGGGTCCCGGCCAGGGACGCGCGGGCGGTGCTGCTGTCGGACTGCGTGCACAACGCCGGCCCCGATCCGCGGCCGTTCGCGGCGCGGCTGCCACGGCTGGACGTGCTGCTCGACACCTCCGGCGAGCAGGACGCCGACCTCGCCCGCGAGCTGGCCCGCCTCGGCCACGGGCGGCTGCGGCGCATCCGTGCCTACACCGACGTCGCGCCCGCCCTGAGCGCCATCTTCGCCTACTAACTCGAGGAGTCCATGTGTCCGTCGTCGTCGTCGCCACGATCGTCCCGCTGCCCGAGCACCGCGACGAGGTGATCGCCACCATCACCGAGACCGTGGCCAAGGTGCACGAGGAGGACGGCTGCGAGCTGTACGCCCTGCACCAGGCCGCGGACCGGCTGACGATGGTGGAGAAGTGGGCCAGCCCCGAGGCGCTGCGCGCGCACAGCAAAGGCGCGGCCCTGGCCGCGCAGGCCCCCCGGCTCGCGGGTAAGCTCGCCGGGCCGGCCGAGGTCATCGTGCTACAGGCGGTGTCGGCCGGGGACCCGGGCAAGGGACAGCTGTGACGCCCCGCGTCGCGCTCGTCACGGGCGCGGCGCGGGGCATCGGCGCGGCCACGGTCACGGCCCTAGCGGCGGACGGCTGGCGCGTCGTCGCGGTCGACCGGTGCGCCGACGACCCGGTCCTGCCGTACGCGCTGGGGTCCCGCGACGACCTGGACCGCGTGGTCGCGGAGGCCCGTGCGACGGCGCGCGGCCCGGCCGCCGGCCCCGCTGGCGCCGGTGACACGGCCGTCGTCGCGGCCCAGGCCGATACCCGGGACCCGGACGCCCTGGCCGCCGCCGTGCGGCTGGCCGAGGAGCGCTGGGGCGGGCTGGACGCGGCGGTCGCGGCCGCGGGCGTCATCGCCGGCGGGGTCCCCGCCTGGGAGGTCCCGCCCGAGCAGGAGCAGGCGGTGCTCGACATCGACCTCCGCGGCGTGCTGACCCTGGCCCGGGTGGCGGTGCCGGCCCTGCTGCGCCGCCCGGAGCCGCGCCGAGGGCGTTTCCTGGCCGTCGCCTCGGCCGCCGCCACCCGCGGCCTGCCGATGCTCGCCGCCTACTGCGCCGCGAAGGCCGGCGTGGCCGGGTTCGTCCGCGCGCTGGCCGCCGAACTAGGCGGCACCGGCGTCACCGCGAACGCGGTCAGCCCCGGCTCGACCGCCACCCCCATCCTGGACGAGAGCGCCCGGCTCTACGGCCTGCCCGCGGCCGCCGCCTTCGCCGCCCAGCAGCCGCTGGGGCGCCTGCTGTCCCCGGCCGAGGTGGCCGCGGTCATCGCGTTCCTGGCCGGGGACGGCGCCAGCGCGATGACCGGGGCCATCGTTCCCGTCGACGGCGGCCTGGCCCTCTAGCTCTCGAGCGCGGCATCCAGGGTGATGTCGACGCCGGTGAGCGCCTTGCTGACCGGGCAGCCCGCCTTCGCCGCCTGGGCCGCCTGCGCGAACTGCTCGGCGTCCAAGCCCTCTACCTCGCCGCGCACGGTGAGCTTGATGCCGGTGAGCCGGAAGCCGCCGGCCGGGTCCGGCCCGAGCGACACGTCGGCCTGCACGTCGAGCGCCTGCGGGGTACCGCCGGCCTGGCCGATCAGCGCGGACAGCTGCATGGCGTAGCAGGCGGAGTGGGCGGCCGCGATGAGTTCCTCAGGGCTGGTCCATCCCCCGGCGTCCTCGGCGGCCCGCTTGGGAAAGGAAACGTCGTAGGTGCCGATCTTGGAACTCGTCAGCTCGACCTTGCCCACGCCCTGCTCCAGGGTTCCGGTCCAGCCAGTGCGTGCTGTGCGAGTTGGCATCGGTTCTCCTCATCATCTTTGATCAAACAACCGTTCCCCACCCTAGTACGGGGCTGTCCGCACCTGACCAGGTCACGTAGGTTGAGATTCATGGCGGTCAAGAAAAGGAACGGTGCCTCCAGTCCGGATCTGCGGCCGACGATCTTCGTCTTGTTCGGTGCCACCGGCGACCTGGCCAAGCGCCTGGTCCTGCCGGCCTTCTACCGGCTGGCCCTGGAGGGCCTGCTGCCGCGGCAGTGGCTGCTGGTGGGCAACGGCCGCGGCGATGTCGCCCACGAGGACTTCCGCGGTCACGTCCACAGTGTGCTCATCGAGTTCGGCCCGCGGCCGGAGAAGAAGGCCTGGGATGCCTTCGCCGAGCGGGTGCTGTTCGCCGGCGGCGGCTTCAACAGCTCCAGCCCCGGCAGCCTGCTCGACGTCCTGGCCGAGGCGCGCGGCTCGCTGAGCGGCGACCCGCAGCTCGTGCACTACCTCGCGGTGCCCCCGGTAGCGTTCGAGGAGACGACCAAGGCCCTCGGCCAGCACGGGCTGACCGGGAACGCCCGGGTGGTCTACGAGAAGCCGTTCGGCACCTCACCGCAGTCCTTCCGCACCCTGGACCGGGTCGTTCACTCGGTCCTGGACGAGCAGCAGGTCTACCGCATCGACCATTTCCTCGGCAAGGAAGCCACCCAGGACCTGCACCTGCTGCGCTTCGCCAACGAGCTATTCGCCGCGATGTGGAACCGCGAGCACGTCGAGTCCGTCCAGATCGACGTGCCGGAGAAGCTCGGCATCACCGACCGGTCGGCGTTCTACGACGCGACCGGCGCCGTGCTCGACATGCTCGTCACGCACCTGTTCCAGGTGGCCGCCGAGGTGGCGATGGAGCCGCCGGCCAGCCTGGGCGCCCTGGACCTGCAGGCCGCCCGGGAGAAGGTGATCAAGTCGTTCCGGCCGCTCGACCCGGCCGAGGTGGTGCTCGGCCAGTTCACCGGCTACCGCGACGTCCCCGGGGTGGCCGCCAGGTCCGGCACCGACACCTTCGTGGCCGCCCGGCTGTGGATCGACAACCCCCGCTGGCGCGGCGTGCCGTTCTATCTGCGCACGGGCAAGCGGCTGGCGGAAACCAGGCAGCGGGTCAGCCTGATCCTGCGCGAGCCGACCGGGCCGCTGGCCGGGCAGCTGCCCAGCGAGTCGAACGTGCTGTCCTTCTCCCTCGCGGGCGACGGTGAGATCGACTTGTCCCTGGTGGCCAAGAAGCCGGGTCCGGCCCTCGACCTCGACCACGGCACCGTCTCGCTCCCGCTGTCCAGCCTGCCTGGCGCAGACCCGCTGCCGCCGTACGTCCGGCTGATCCACGACGCCCTCATCGGCGACCGCTCGCTGTTCACCCGCCCGGACGGGCTGGCCGCGGTGTGGAAGGTGGCCACCCCGCTGCTGTCGCACCGGCCGCGGGTCGCGCCCTACGCGCCGGGCTCGTGGGGACCGGCCAAGGCGGCCAAGCTCATCGCGCCGGGCCGCTGGCTGCTCGGCCAGTGATATTCAGTTGCGGGGCGAGGGTGACGTGATCCCATAGGACGCGCCGGGAACGGATCCGCGCGCGCTCGAAGCCGACGACGGCGATGGCCAGCACCTCGGCCCGCCGGAAGGTGGGCTCGACCTGCGGAGTCCTCCGGTGCTGCCGTCGGTGTCGGGTTACCGGGAGGTCGGTTTACCGGGAGGAATGTCGGCGGCCGGAGGTAGCGTGGGCCGCGTGCTCGAGTCGTTTCATCCCGCCGTGCGTGCCTGGTTCGAGGGCCGGTTCCCGGCCGGGCCGACCGAGCCGCAGGCCGCGGGGTGGCGGGAGATCGCCGCGGGCCGCCACACGCTGATCGCGGCGCCGACCGGGTCGGGCAAGACGCTGGCGGCGTTCCTGGTCTGCATCGACCGGTTCTACCGCGCCCATGATCTGCACTGCCCGCACGATCTGTACTGCGGGCACGAACCCGGGGCGCCGGACGAGGCGACCGACGGGGCACCGGTTGGCTCCGGGCCGCAGGTGGTGTACGTGTCGCCGCTGAAGGCGCTGGCAACCGACATCCAGCAGAACCTGGAGGCGCCGCTGCGCGAGATCGCCGCGGTGGCCGGCCGGCTCGGGCTGAGCGCGCCGGACATCCGGGTCGCGGTCAGGACGGGAGACACGGCCGCCGCCGAACGGGCGGCCATGCTCAAGCACCCGCCCGACATCCTGATCACCACCCCGGAGTCGCTCTACCTGCTGGTGACCGCCGAGCGGAGCCGGTCCATGCTGCGCAGCGCCCGGACCCTCATCGTGGACGAGATCCACGCGGTGGCCGGAAACAAGCGCGGCTCGCACCTGGCCCTCACCCTGGAGCGGCTGGCGCACGTGGCGGAGCAGCCGGTGCAGCGAGTGGGCCTGTCCGCCACCCAGCGGCCGATCGAGGCCATCGCCCGGCTGCTGGTCGGGGCGGGCCCGGACCGCGACAACCAGGACGGGACACCCCGCTGCGCGATCGTGGATTCCGGCCACCGCAGGCAGCTGGACCTCGCCCTGGAGCTGCCCGACGACGAGCTCGGCGCAGTCCCCACCGGCGGGCAGATGGCCGAGATCCTGGACATGATCGCGGGCCACGTGACCAGCCACCGGACCACGCTGGTGTTCGTCAACACCCGGAGCATGGCCGAGCGGGTCGCCCACCAGCTGGGGGAACGGCTCGGCGATGAGCTCGGGGGCGAGGTGGCCGCGCACCACGGGTCGCTGTCCCGGGGCCGCAGGCAGCGGGTCGAGGCCCGGCTCCGCGCCGGGGACCTGCGGGCCCTGGTGGCCACGGCCTCCCTCGAGCTCGGCATCGACGTGGGACCGGTGGAGCTGGTGTGCCAGATCGGCTCACCGCGCAGCATCGCCACCTTCCTGCAGCGGGTGGGCCGCTCGAACCACACCCGGACCGGGACACCGTCCGGGCGGCTGTACCCGACCACCCGTGACGAGCTGGTTGAATGCGCCGCGCTGCTGCGCGGCGTGCGCCAGGGACGGCTGGACGCCATCGTCATCCCGGAACGGCCGCTGGACATCCTGGCCCAGCAGATGGTGGCCGAGTCGGCCGCCGAGCCGTGGCCGGAAGATGAGCTGCTCGGCCTGGCCCGGCAGGCGGCGCCGTTCCGGGACCTGTCCGCCGAGGACTTCGAGGACATCACCGACCTGCTGGCCGAGGGGATCCGGACCGGCCGCGGCCGCCGCGCCTACTACCTGCACCGCGACCGGGTGAACGGCACCGTCAAGGGCCGCCGCGGCGCCCGGCTGGCCGCGCTGACCTCGGGCGGGGCCATCCCCGAGCTCGGCGACTTCCGGGTCGTGGCCGAACCCGACGAGGTCCAGATCGGCACCGTCCACGAGGAATGGGCGGTGGAGAGCAGGCCGGGTGACGTCTTCCTGCTCGGCACCCACTCCTGGCGCATCCGCCGGGTGGAGCCGGGCACGGTGCGAGTGGTGGACGCGAACGGCGCACCGCCCTCGGTACCGCACTGGCAGGGGGAGGCGCCCGGGCGCACCCGGGAGCTCTCCGAAGAGGTCTCGGCGCTGCGGCAGGTCGTCGCGGACACCGAACCCGCCGAGGCCAGGCGATGGCTCGAGCAAGAGTGCGGGATCGGGACGGCCGCGGCCGACACCATCGTCGGCTACCTGCGGGCCGGGCTGGCCGCGCTCGGGGCACTGCCGACCATGGACGCCATCATCCTGGAGCGTTTCTTCGACGAGGCCGGCGGGATGCAGCTCGTCGGGCACGCGCCCTTCGGCGCGCGGGTGAACCGCGCGTTCGGGCTGGCCCTGCGCAAGCGGTTCTGCGTCACGTTCGACTTCGAGCTGCAGGCGGCGGCCAGCGACAACGCCATCCTGCTGTCGCTCGGGCCGCAGCACAGCTTCCCGCTCGACCGGGTGCCGAAATTCCTCGCCTCCAAGACCGTGGAGCAGGTGGTCCGGCAGGCCGTGCTGACCTCGCCGTTGTTCCAGGCCCGCTGGCGGTGGAACCTGAACACGTCGCTGACCATCCTGCGGATGCGCGGCGGGCGCAAGAACCCGCCGGCCATCCAGCGGATGGAGGCCGACGACCTGATGGCGGCGGTGTTCCCGACGCTGGCGGCCTG
>WNGJ01003363.1_pt1 | contig 16452 bp, 14 predicted proteins | sample 5400611 | NCBI WGS metagenome assembly WNGJ01 (sample SAMN13153375, study PRJNA577476) | soil metagenome | isolation source: 40 cm soil or saprolite under Garry oak tree replicate 1 | place: USA:California | collected 2016-06-15 | reverse complement strand
CCAGGATCTCGACAGCCTCGCGCGAGTGCAGCGTGCGGTTGTCGAACATCGTCGGCAGGATCCCCTGGATCCCAACTGCGGGATTCAGGTTCTCGCGGATCATCGTGAGCGTGTTCTCGAGCTGGACGAGACCGCGCAGTGAGAGGTACTCGCATTGGACGGGAACGATCACTCCCTCGGAAGCAACGAGCGCGTTGATGGTCAACAGACCGAGCGAGGGCGGCGTGTCGATCAAGATGTAGTTGTAATTCTCCTTCACAGGCGCGAGTGCTTTCTCGAGCGCCCGCTCGCGGCCGATCATGCTCGAGAGCGCCAGCTCGGCGCCGGCGAGATCGATCGACGAAACGGCCAGGTCGACCTCCGTGTGATGGATCACTTCGGTGATCGGAACACGGTGCACGAGCACGTCGAACATCGACCGCTCGATCGAGTCGGGGTTCATTCCCTGACTCATTGTCAGGTTCCCCTGTGGATCGAGGTCGACCAGGAGCACGCGTAAGCCCTTCTCGGCGAATGCAACGCCCAGATTCAGCGTCGTCGTCGTCTTTGCGACGCCGCCTTTCTGGTTGGCGAAGGCGATAACCCTCCCCACCGCAGCTCCTTTCGAAATGTCTTCCCGGGTTCCCGGTCGCGGAAGCAGACGTGCCAGCCCCATCAGACCCTTTCTTTCGTCTGATAGTAGCCGAACCCTTTATCGCGTGAAATGCAGGGTCTTTTTCCGCTTCGCGCCCTTCGGGCGCTCCGCTTTCACGGGGGAAACCCGGTTTCCCCCGTGAGCCCCCTCGTTTTGGTCCACAAGGGCAGCGAGGCCGGCAAAGCCGGCCTCTCTTTCCGGCGTTATCTCGAAAGCGTGACGACAGAGCGTGCTACGTGCCCTCGCCGTCCCAGTAGTCGAGCCTCTCAAGGCGCGTGATCAACCCCACGCCTCGGAAATTGATCTTGTTCGAGCGCGGGTAGTAGGCGATGTCGTTCGGATCACGCGTTCCGTAGGCGAGCATCGTCAAGCCCTCTGGCCCGGCGCCGAAGGCATGCGCGACGCGCGAGGAAGCAGGACGGGAGATGACGTGACCGCGGCGAACGGGATGCTCCTCGTCGCCGAGAAGGCAATGGCCGGCGCCGTCGAGGATCACGAACAGCTCCTCCTCGACGGAATGGCAATGCGGGGGAGCGTTCAACATGCCGGGCGCGACCCGGTTGTAGTTGATCCCCGTATGCACCGAGCCTGCAGCCACGCCGAGGTCTCGGGCCTCGACGCTGACGTCGCCTTGACCCCAATGCTCGGGTTCGAGCTCCTCCCAGTTGACGACTCTCTTCGGCCGCTGCGCCGGCGCCGGAAGCTCCGGGTCGGCGAGCGCGCCTTCGAGGTCCCATTGGTGCCGGCCGTCAATGTCGACGATCGCGCCCGCGAGCCGCATGACGCTCAGTCTTGGGAAGTACGCGTAGACGTTCTCGGGCCCTGCTCCGAAAGCGAGGACGTCGAGGCCCTCAGCCCCGGCGACGAGTGTGTGCGCTTCTCGTTCTGGCAGATGGACGAGGCAGTCGCCCGCCCGGATCTCGAACGTCATGTCGTTATCGCGCTCCCGCTGCCACGAAAGACCCGAGCCACCGAGCACGAAGAAGATCTCCTCGTCGCTCTCCGAGTGAAGCGGCGTCGAGCGCTTGCCGGCCTCGACTCGGATCCGGTTCATCCGAACCCGTTCTGCGCCGGCGGCGCTCGCGAGGGGAGTCCAGTCGCTGCTGATCGTGCCGGCCTCGTCGTGCTGGGTCTCGACGTCGTCCCAGTTGACGATGTGATCGGGCATCCACCGATTAGACCATGGGGGCGACTCCAGCGTCGTGTGCCGCTCTGCAGTGCTCCAGCGCCTCGGCCGCGAGCTCCGTCCCGTCCCGCTCGGTCTCGAGCCACGCCTCGCCTTCGCGGAGTAGCTCGCGTACCTCGGCCAGCAACTGCTTTGGCCCCGCGCCCTCGCGCTCGAGCGCCTCGATCCGCTCGAGCCGGTGCATGACTGCCCGCGCTTCGTCCACGAGCCGAACGTAGCTGCCGAAAGCAGCCGGGACCGTGTCGGCCCTGTGACGATTACGCGACAGCTGTGAGGAAAGCTGCCGGTCGTGCTCGCAGGCCGAGCAGGGACTCGTCGAGCGCAGCGACGAGCGCGCCGCGGTCGCCGTGCAGCAAGGTCTCGACGAACGCCCGCCTGACGGCGTCCAGGGTCGAGGGTCTCGCCGGTTCGCCGGCACCGAGTGCGCGCAGGCGCTCGAGGTGGTCGGCCCGGTCGCGGGCAGTCTCGCCGAGTAGCACCGCCGTGCGAACGGTCGCGGCCCACAGGCCGTCGGTACCGCCGAGCAGCGCCGTCAGGGCCTGCCGGAGCTGCTCCGACCGGAAGGGCTCGGTTGCAAAGAGCGAGAGCTCCCAGCGGTCGAGCGCCTCGGCGAGGTCAGGATCCTCCTCGGCGCTCGAGATCCGCTCGAGCAGGTCACCGGCGAGCTTGCCGCGGAAGCTGTCGAGCCGCGAGGCCTCCCCCGCTGGCTGCGTGGCCGCGATCGGGAGCACAGGCCGGATTCCGTACGGCCGCCAGTCGAGGCGCTCGAAGAGGACCGGCCCGGCAGCGACAGCCGCCGAGGTCGCGAGCCGAAGCGCGGTGACCGCGTCCGCGAGCTCCCCGGGCGCGTCGGGCGGCTCGGCCTCACCGGCCTGAAGCGGCCGCTCGAGCTCGAGCACGCAAACGCGGTCCGGCTCACGGCCGAAGGCCGGCGGCAGAAGCCGGACCGCGTCGGGCCAGTGCGCTGCCAGCTCGCCTGCGGCCGCGACGCGAACCCGGATCCCGCGCCGAAGCTCGACCTGGCTTCCGGCGCCGAGGCCGATCAGCGGCGCGACCGCTGCGTAGGCTCGCTGCGCGCCGAACAGCGAACGCTCGAGCTCGGCGTAGGCACGGTCGAAAACCTCGTCGTTCCAGTCGAAGCCGCCGCAGTGCTCCGCGGTCGCGGCCAGCAGAGGCAGCAGGACGGTACGGACAAGAGCGCCGTTGTCGCTGCCCTCTCCCCCTGCGTGCGCCCGCGCGAAGATCGCCGCCGCCGGCTCGCGGCGCAGCTCCTCGACCGCGGTCAGCGCGTCCGGGAGAGCGGCGAGTCGACCGGCTCGCGCAGCGACGTAGCCGCCGACGAGCGGCCGGTACTCGTAGAGCGGCCGCTTGCCGCCGTCGTGCTCCTCGAAGGAGAACGGGATCTCGGCGCCCGCCTCGACCTCCTGCGAGAGCAGGGCGAAGCTCGCGAGCCCGAAGAGGCGAAGCGAGCGGTAGAGGTGTGGAGCGCGTACAGCCACGAGTTGCGGTTACGCCTTCGGCGGCGCTTTTCCTCTGGAACACGTCAGCTCTGGCAGGCGGGGCACCAATACGCGGTGCGGTTGTCGTCGCCCTGCCCGCGAGCTTCGATCGGCGTGCCGCAGCGGCGACAACCACGGCCCGCGCGGTTGTAGACGAAGCGGCGCCCGCCGCCGGTCTCGACGGATGCGGTCATCAGCTCGTGTGCTCTTTGGAGCACCGCGCGGAGCTCCTCGTCGGACATTTCGACGACGGGACGCCACGGCGAGACGCGGGCCCGCCAGAGGGCCTCTGCCTTCCAGATGTTGCCGATTCCCGCGACGAGCCTTTGGTCGAGGAGCGCGTCGCCGGCGGCGCGACCGGGATCGCGTCGCAGGTTCGCGATCATCGCGTCCAGATCGGGCGGCTCGGCGAGGATGTCCGGTCCGAGCCGGCGGACGGCGCGATCGTCGAGCTCGAGCACAGGGCCGTTCCAGAGAAGGGCCTCCCGCTCGGCCCCGCGAAGGACGAGCCACGGACGCCCCACCAGCTTCGAGCCACGTGGGCGCACCTGCCAACGCCCGGACATCCGCAGGTGGCTTCGTAGGACGACTCCGTTTTCGAACCGGAGGAGCAGGTTCTTGCCGGCGGCCTCGACCGAGAGCAGCCGGCGACCGTCGAGGCGTTCGACCAGGCGCTTGACGGCCGCCCGCGGGTGCGGAGTCTCGACCTCGACCTGCTCGCCCACGAGCACCTGGAGGCGCCGCGCCGCCCGTGCCAGGGCATCGCCTTCGGGCATTTACGTCACGGTCGAAGCACGGCCCGGCGCGGCCCGGCGAGGAAGCCGGCCTCGACTAGGAGTGGCATCGCCTCGCTCTCGGTGACCGGCTCGCCGTCGAAGCGCTCGACCGCGAGGCGCTTCCTCGCCCCGCTGCTGCGGACGTGCTCGACCAGGCCGGCCAGAGCCGGCCTGAGCCAGCTCTCGTCGGGATCGCGGAGCGGGACGAGCGAACGGCCGCCGCGCTCGACGAAGAGGGCAGGCTCGCCGCCGAGCAGGACGACCTTGGCTCCGGCGACGCGGGCAGCTCTGGCGCCGGCTCTCTTCGGCCACGCAAGCGTCGCGCCGTACGGCTGCGCCGGATCGGCCGAGGCCAGCACGAGCACCTCCGGCTCTTCGCCTTCGCGCGGTCGGAGCTCACGGAGCCGCTCGACCGCGCCGCCGAGCGCGAACTGGGCACCGCCCAGGCCCTCGACGAAGTAGCCCCGCCTGCAGAGACCGAGCGTCTCGAGCGCCTTCAGCTCGCCGTAGACGGCGCCGAATCCGCCGGGAATGCCCTCCGCGCGAACGCCGTCGCGGGTGACGATGCCCTGGCGCTCGAGCAGGAGCTCGGCGAGGGCGCGTGTATCCAGGGCGGAGTCATCAGGGTCAGACCCCTGACGCGTCCCGAAGAGACGTTCCGTTCGGGACCAGCGGCCCTGCGTCGCGGTGATCTCGGTGGCCCGGCGGCGAGAGAAGCGGCGCGGCCTGCGCTCGGGCTTCGGTACGCCGTACCGGCGACCGGCGCGCAGCGGCTGCCAGGCGTCGTTCGTCACTTCGCCGGCCCAGACGAGATCCCACAGCGCGGGCAGCGCCTGCTCGGTCTCGAGCCTGGTCTCCGCCAGGAGGTCGAACCAGAAGAGGGCGCTGCCGTCGAGAGCGTCGCGAAGCAGGTCGTGGATCTCGCCTTCCGGCCGGTCGGCCGCGCCGACCTGGCCGAGCACCGGAGCGTCCTCGCGAAAGTAGACCGCAACCCGGTCAGCCCCGGCGCCGACCCAGACGACCTCACCGGTGGCACAGAGCTGGTCGAGCTGCGCAGGCGCGTAGCCGGGGACGCGGCGCGGCAGCACCTCGGACTCCCAGAGCGAGACCGGCAGCGCCAGGGCCTGCAGCGGGACGAGCGCCTCGCGCAACGTGGCCCGACGCTCGATCCCGTGCCAGCTCGGGAGGAAACGCCCGAGCGACGCTTGCTCGGCGGGCTCGACCTCTTTCCGCAGCGCCGCCAGCGAGGCGCGCCTGAGGCGCCGCAAGACATCAGGATCGCACCACTCGCGCTCCGTGCCACCTGGCCGCAGCTCGCCCCGGACGAGCAGCTCGTCCCGCTCGAGCTCCCGCAGGACCGATTCGACGTCGATGCCAAAACGCGCATTGGCTGCGGCAGTGGTGAAAGGACCTCGGCCCTTGGCGTACCGGAGCACGAGCCCGCGAAGCGGCTGTTCCCCGGCTTCCAGGTAGACGTCCGGCAGGCCCGACGGGGGCATGACGCCGAGCGCGTCGCGGTAGCGGCCGGCGTCCTCGGCTGCGACCAACCGATCCTCACCGGTGATTCGCACCCGCAGCGCACGTCGCTCCGCCTCGAGCACCGCTGCCTGCGCCTCGTCGAACTCACCGACGCGAAGGTCTCCGCGCAAGCGCAGCAGATCGTGCAGTTCGTCGGGGTTGCGCGGGTCGCCCCGAAGCTGGGCTTCCACCTCGGCGACCGCGTCCGCATCCAACAGCTCGCGCAGCTCCTCCTGTCCGAGCAGCTCGCGCAGGAGCTCGCGGTCGAGTGAGAGCGCCTGCGCCCGCCGCTCGGCCGGAGGTGTGTCGTCTTCGTACATGTAGTTGGCGACGTAGTCGAAAAGCAGCGAGGCCGAATAGGGCGAGGCCGACGCCGTCTCGACATCGACGAGGTCGAGCTGGCGCGTTCGCAGCCCTTGGAGCAGCCGCTTCAGCGACGGAAGGTCGAAGACGTCCTGCAAACACTCGCGATACGTCTCGAGGATGACCGGGAAGGCCGGGTACTTACGCGCCACCTGGAGTAGCGACTGCGCCTTCAGGCGCTGCTGCCAGAGAGGCGTCCGCTGGTCCGGGCGCCGGCGCGGGATCAGCAGCGAGCGGGCAGCGTTCTCGCGGAACCGCGCGCCGAAGAGAGCGGACTCCCCGACCTCGTTGACGACCAGATCCTCGATCTCGTCCGGGTCGATCACGACGAGGTCGCTCGGCGGAGCCGCGTCTGCGTCCGGGAGGTGGATCGCGATCCCGTCGTCGGACCAGATCGCGTTGGCGTCGAGGCCGAGCGACTCGCGTACCCGCGCAGCGAGCGCGAGCGCCCACGGGGCGTGCACCCGAGCGCCGAACGGCGTCAGGATGCACAGCCGCCAGTCGCCGATCTCGTCGCGGAAGCGCTCGACCACGATGGTGCGGTCGGACGGAAGCGCACCGGTCGCGGCAGCCTGCTCGCTCAGAAACCGCAGCAGGTTCTGGGCGGCGCGCTCGTCGAGTGCGTGTTCGTCGCGCAGCTTCGCCATCGCCTTCCCGTCCGGCAGCGCCGCCAGTTCGCGGGAGACGGCGCCGACCGCTTCGCCGAGCTCGTAGGGGCGCCCCACCCCCTCGCCCCGCCAGAACGGCACCGCGCCAGGCACTCCCGGTGCCGGCGAGACGAGCACGCGGTCGCGCGTGATCTCCTCGATCCGCCAGGTGGAGGCGCCGAGCAAGAAGGTCTGACCGGCGCGCGCCTCGTAGACCATCTCCTCGTCAAGCTCGCCGACCCGCCCCCCTCCGTCGACCAGGTGGACGCCGAAGAGGCCGCGGTCGGGAATCGTGCCGGCGTTCGTGACCGCGAGCCGGCGCGCTCCTTGCCGCCCGCGGAGGACCCCGGCGGTTCGGTCCCAGACGATCCGCGGCCGAAGCTCTGCGAATTCGTCCGACGGGTAACGGCCCGCGAGCATGTCGAGAACGTTTTCGAGCTGGACGCGCGAGAGCTCGGCAAAGGGGTAGGCACGGCGCACGAGCTGGTGCAGCTCCTCGACTTCGATCTCCTCATCGGCGCAGATCGCCACGATCTGCTGGGCGAGCACGTCGAGCGGGTTTCGCGGGATCACCGTCTCCTCGATCGCGCCTTCCCGCATCTGTTTCGCGACCACCGCGGCTTCGAGCAGGTCGGCCCGGAACTTGGGGAAGATCCGGCCCTTCGAGACGGCGCCGAGCTCATGGCCGGCCCGGCCGATCCGCTGTAGCCCGCGTGCGACCGACTTCGGGCTCTCGACCTGGATCACGAGGTCGACCGCGCCCATGTCGATCCCGAGTTCGAGCGACGAGGTGGCGACCAGGCAGGGGATCTCGCCCTTCTTCAGGAGCTCCTCGACCTCCAGCCGCTGCTCGCGCGCGAGTGAGCCGTGGTGGGCGCGGGCTATCTCGCGCGGCTCTTCAGATCCGTCGTTCGCCAGCTCGTTCAGCCGGAGAGCTAGGCGCTCCGCGAGGCGGCGGTTGTTGACGAAGACGATCGTCGAGCGGTGCTCGGAGACCAGCTTGAGGATCTCGGGATAGATCGAAGGCCAGACCGAGTTGTAGGAGCCTTCTTCAGGCACGGTCATGTCGTCGAGCGGGACGACGATCTCGAGGTCGAGCTCCTTGGCGCGGCCGGCATCGACGAGTTGGATCTTGCGGGCGCCGGAGACGAAGCGTCCGATCTCCTCCAGCGGACGCTGCGTCGCCGACAGTCCGATCCGCTGGACAGGTCCGGGGACCCGGTCGCCGGACATGACCAAACGGTCGAGCCGCTCGACCGACAGCGCCAGGTGCGCTCCGCGTTTCGTCCCCGCAACGGCATGTACCTCATCCAGGATCAGCGTCTGGACACCGCGCAAGATCTCCCGCGCCTGCGAAGTCAGCATCAAAAACAGCGACTCCGGCGTGGTAATCAGGATGTCCGGCGGGTGACGGAGCATCCGCTGCCGCTCCTTCTGCGGCGTGTCGCCGGTACGAACGGCGACGGTCAGCTCGGAGCGAAGCCCAGCCAACGGCCCGCGTAGGTTGCGCTCGATGTCGTAGTTGAGCGCCTTGAGCGGCGAGACGTAGAGCAAGCGGAGCCCTTGCCCGGGCTCCGCGGTGAGCTTGTCGATCCCGTACAGAAAGGCTGCGAGTGTCTTTCCGGAGCCGGTCGGCGCCTGGATCAGCGTGTGCTCGCCCGTCGCGATCGCCGGCCAGCCGAGCTTCTGCGCAGGCGTCGGCTCAGAGAACGTGCGCTCGAACCAAGTGCGCGTTTCGGAGCTGAAGAGCGCGAGCGGGTCCACCCGCCCAGCCTAGCCTCTGAGTTGGTGCCTGCCTCTGAAGAAAGTGGGCGTCCGTTTGGATTCGGAGCACGGCGGGGAAGGCTTTTGCCAACAGTCCAAAACCAGCGCCGCCGTGCTCAAAAGGGGGGAGTGAGCTTCGCGAGGCGGCGGTTTCCAGCGCCGAGGATGCACGCCCTCTCGCTCGCCAGAAGCGAGTCGTCTACTTGCCGCCGTAGACGAAGTAGGCCGTTAACGCGATCGCCAGCACGATCACGACGACCACGCCGACGAAGAGGCCCACACCCGTGATCACGATCAACGGCGTCCGGGGGCTGCTGCCTTCCTCCGCCTCCCGCTCGAGCTCCTTAGCGGTCTCAATCGGATGCTCGAGCGACTCGACGACCTCCTTCGCCTTGTCGACCGGGTCGGTCATGCGCTCGACAATAGCGCGCGCCACCAGCCGCCTAGGCTTTCTCCGTGCGGGTCAACGTCAAAGGAATCAGCTGCTCAGGAAAGACCACCTTCTCGCGCGAGCTCGCCGAGCGCCTAAGTGTCCCCTACCTCGAGCTCGACGCGATCAATCATGGCCCGAACTGGACCGAGGCGAGCGCCGAAGAGCTGCAGGAACGAGTCCGTGAATTCATGGCCTCTGTGGAGGACCACTGGGTGATCGACGGCAACTACGAGTGGAAGCTCGGCGAGCTCGTGATCGGAGCCTCGGACCGGATCATCTGGCTCGATCCGCCGCTTCGGGTTGCGCTGCGGCGGCTTTGGCGGCGCACGACGACGCGGATCCGCGGTGAGGTCGAGCTCTGGAGCGGCAACCGGGAGAGCTGGCGTGGCGGCTTTCTGGGATGGAACTCCCTCTTTGTCTGGACGTTGCGTTCCTGGGTCAGGCACCGGCGCGAGTGGCCACGCAAGTTCGCCGGCGACCCCCGCGTCGTCAGGCTGCGCTCGGTCGGCGAAGCTCGCCGCTGGCTAGAACGGCAATAGCGTTAGGCTCTCGACATGGCGACCACGACGAAGCCGGATCGCCTCTATTACACCGGCAACGACGAAGCCGACAGGCTGATCGCGCGTGAGCCGTTTGCCCTCTTGATGGGCTTTGCCCTCGATCAGCAGGTGCCGGTGCCGACGGCCTTCAGCGGCCCGCTGAAGCTGAAGCAACGGCTCGGCACTGTTGATCCGCGCAAGATCGCCGCAACCGATCCCGCGAAGCTCGAAGCTGCGTTTCGGGAGAAGCCCGCGATCCATCGCTTCCCCGCCAACATGGCACGGCGGGTGCAGGAGATCGCCGCGATCGTGGCCGAGGAGTATCGCGGCGACGCGGAACGCCTATGGACCGAGGCTTCGGACGGCGCCGACCTGCATCGCCGGCTCTCGGAGCTGCCCGGCTTCGGGGAGATGACGATCAAGTCGCTCAGTGCCGTGCTCGCGAAGCGTTTCGATGTTGCACCGGCACGCGAGCTGGCTCCGACGCACCCGACACTCGGTGACGTCGATTCCGCGGAGGCGCTCGAGAACTACCAGGCGATGAAGAGGGCGCACAAGGCGAAGCTCAAGGCGCAGCGGCAGTAGCGCCGATACAAGCGGAATGCGCGCCGTCCGCGTCGTCGCCGTTGTTCTCGTCGTTGCCGGCTTATCGGGCTCCGCCGCTGCCCTTCGGCTGCCGAGCGCGCCACGCTGCTCCATCTTCCCGCGAACGAACCCCTGGAATCGGCGCGTCGACCGCCTGCCCGTCGCGGCGAATTCAGCGACGCTGATCGGCTCGATCGGGCTCGCTACCGGCCTGCACGCCGACTTCGGCTCGGGAACGTGGGACGGCGGGCCGATCGGTATCCCGTTTGACATGGTCACGAGCAAGACGCGGAGAGCGAAAGTGTCGTTCGAGTACGCAGACGAGAGCGATCGCGTCGGTTATCCGATCCCCAAGCGGGTCCACGTCGAGTACGGGAGCGACCATCACGCGCTGTTAGTCGACCGCGACGCCTGCCGGCTCTACGAGCTCGGCGGGCTGACCCGCTCCGGAGGTCGCTGGCACGCTTGGGCAGGCGCGACCTGGAGCCTGCGCTCGAATCGCGTTCGGCCGGCGACCTGGACGTCTGCGGACGCGGCCGGCCTACCGATCTTCCCCGGGCTCGCGCGCTGGGACGAGGCGAGGCGCGGTGTGATCGACCACGCGCTTCGTTTCACAGCGGCGCGGACGCGGCGGGGCTTCGTCTACCCCGCGCGCCACTATGCGAGCTCGTCCGACGATCCCTCGCTACCGCCCATGGGGCTGCGGGTACGCCTGAAGGCGAGCTTCGACGTCAGGCCATTCCCGCGTCAGGCCCGGATCGTGCTGGTCGCGCTCAAGCGCTACGGAATGCTGCTCGCCGACAACGGCTCCAACTGGTACATCAGCGGCGCCCCGAGTCCCGGCTGGTCGAACGACCAACTCCACACCCTCGGCCGGGTCAAGGGCTCGGACTTCGAGGCCGTCGACGCATCCTCCCTCCGGCCACGCTAGTCGCGGCCGCCTCGCGGCCGAGGGCGCAGGCGGTTCGTTTGAGGACTGTCCACCCGAACTGCCGCCCGCCGACGGGTCTAATGAAACGAAAGCGTGACTTTTCCTTCCGCACCGACGGTGTCGGAGGGCCAGATATGCGATGTTGTCAGCACTGACGCGCTCGAGGACCCGTCCACAGCGGACAGCTCGACCGTGCCTTTGCCCCTGGTCCTGAACCGAGTCGGCGGCGAGCACGGCCGATCCTAGGCCCGCCGCTCGAGATCCTTCAGCGCGACGCGCGCGGCCGAGTAGCCGCACATGCCATGGACGCCCCCACCGGGAGGGGAGGCAGCGGAGCAGAGATAGACACCCTCGATCGGCATCCTGTAAGGGACGAGCTTGCGTACCGGCCGGAAGAGCAGCTGACCGAGATCCATCGCACCCGCATTCAGGTCTCCGCCGACGAGATTGCGGTTGCGCCCCTCGAGCTCGGCCGGCCCCATCGTGTGCCGAGCGAGAACGAGCTCGCGGAATCCCGGCGCGAAACGCTCGACCTGAGCCTCGATCCGATCGGTCAAGTCCTCGGCCGAGCCGTTCGGCACGTGGCAATACGCCCACGCGGTGTGTTTGCCTGACGGTGCCCGGGTCGGATCGAACAGGCTCGTCTGGGCGAGGAGGACGAACGGCCGCTCGGCGGGGCGGCCACGCCAGGCGCCCCACTCCGAAGCCGAGATCTCGTCCACCGAGCCGCCCAGGTGAACCGTGCCGGCCCGCCGGCACTCGGCCGCACGCCACGGGATCGGACCGTCAAGCGCCCAGTCGACCTTGAAGGCCCCAGGCCCGTAGCGGTAGTCACGCAGGTGCCGCGCGAAGCCGTCGGGTAGGCGCCCGCCCGCGAGGCGCAGCAGCTCCCGCGGCGCCACGTCGGCTAGCACGAGATCCGCTCGCGGCAGCGACTCGACCGGGCTCGACGTCCGAAGCTCGCCGCCGAGCTCGCGCAGCCGCGCGGCCAGCGCATTCGCCAACGCCTGCGAGCCGCCGCGTGGGAACGGCCATCCGACGACGTGCCCGAGCACGGCGAGAGCAAGACCGAACCCGGCGCTCGGCCGGCGCTCGAGCGGCAGCATCGAGTGCGCCGCGTGCCCCGCAAACCAGGTGCGCGTCCGCGCTTGGGCGAACCGGTCCTCCGCCAACGTTCTGGCCGCCGACAGCGTCGCCCGAACAGCCTCTGCGAGCCCACGCGCCCCGAGCCGCTCGCCCAACCGCAAGAGGGCGCGCGGTGAGACAGGATGAGGACCGAGGACCACGCGCTCGACCTCGTGCCACGAGTCGACGAGCGGGCCGATCAGACCAAGGTACGCCGCCTCGTCGCTGCCGAGGCCGGCCGCCGTCGCACCCAGGCTGTGTTCGAGCAGCACCGCAGTCCCGTCGTCGAGCGGGTGAGCCGCCGGCGCGTCGGGCTGCACCCATTCCACGTCGAGCTCGAGCGAGCGAAAGATCGGCGAAGCCAGCCCGAGAGGATGAACCGACGAACAGAGGTCGTGAACGAACCCGGGCAGCGTCAACTCGGCGGAACGAAGGCCGCCGCCTAGCTCCTCCGCCGCCTCGTGAACTTCGACCTGCAGCCCGGCCTGCGCAAGGGTGATCGCAGCCGCCAGCCCATTCGGGCCCGAGCCGATAACGACGGCCCGTTTCACCTTGGCGGCAAGACAGAGATCCGAGAACGCGCCGGCACGCGAGCCTTGTAACAGTCTGTTACGAGCTTCGACACGGCCGAAGCGAACCGTATGCGCCCGAACGCCCGCTCAACCTCAACGTTTCTCGGCGCCGCCAGCAAGTAACAGTCTGTTACTTGTTCGGACCCGTGGCACGGAGACGTCGAAGCGCCGGCCCGAGAGCTTGACCGCCCCGAAGCACCGGCTCGAACAGATCACCGTGCTTCGCGATCCGGTCGAGGGCCTCGCGACGGCCGAAATCGCGCGGCCTCACTCGCTCCGTCAACTCCTCCCAGCGCAGCGGCGTCGAGACCGGCGCTCCCGGCTTCGGTCGTACGGAGTAGACCGAGGCGATCGTCTTGCCGTGTCCGTTCTGTCGGTGGTCGACGAGCACACCGCTCCGCTTCTTCTTCAGCCACTCCGTCGTCACGAGCCCCGGATGGGCGTCTTCGAGCTGCCGTGAGAGGCGCTCCGCGAACTCGTAGGTTGCTCCAAACGTCGCGCGACGCGCGATCGGCAGGAGCACGTGGATCCCGTCCGCCCCGCTCGTCTTCACGTAGGAACGGAGCTCGAGCTCCTCGAGCGCCTCGCGCACGAGGTGAGCGACACGCACGGCCTGGGCGAAGCCGTCCCGAGCCTCGGGCGGATCGAGGTCGAAGAGCACGAAGTCGGGACGATCCGGCTTGTCGACCCGCGAGTACCAGGCGTTCATGTCGATGCAATGCATCTGCACCATCCAGAGCAGCGCCAGTTCATCGTCGACGAGCGGGAAGTCGACGAGGCGCGAGCCACCCTCACGCGGCCACGTCCGAAACTGCCGGGTCTTGAGCCAGGGCGGTATGCCCTTGGGCGCCTGCTTCTGAAAGAACGCCGACCCCGAGATGCCCTCGCTCCAGCGCTTCATCGTGAACGGCCGGTCGCGCAGGTGCGGCACGATCGCCGGCGCGACCTCGCGGTAGTACTCGAACAGGTCGCCCTTGGTGACGCCGTCGGCCGGAAAGAGGACGCGGTCGGGGCTGCTGAGCCTGACGACACGACGACCGCTGCGGGCCTCCCACTCAGCCATCGAGCCGAGTCCAGTAGGCGATCGTGCGCACCCGCCAGCGGTACTCCGCCTCGGGCACCAGCTCGCGCAGCCGCGTCGCCAGTGCCGCCCGCTCGGCTTCGGACTGCGCTGCGATCGAACTGACGGACAGCATGTTCGCGAGCCACCCCTCGCGGTCCCGCCTTATCTCTCGCTCGACCTCCGCCTCCCGCAGCGGCCCGAAGGCCGAGGCCTCGAGCGGCTCTCGCCAGGCGCCGGAGAGCACCTTCGGCAGCCCGGGAGCACCGCCGAGCGCGAAAGCCTCGTCGAGTGCGGCTTCCACGGCGTCTCCCATAGCCGGCTCAGGTTCGCCGAAGTCCACGTTCCAGAAGATCGCGAGGCCTCCACGCGGCCGCAGGACCCGCGCGATCTCGGCCACGGTCTGCTGACCGGCGAACCAGTGAAAGGCCTCCGCCGTGAAGACCGCGTCGACCGAATCGGCCTCCAGGGGAATCGCCTCGGCGCGGCCCGCAAGCACCTCCGCGCCCGGAACGACGTCCTCGAGCACAGCCCGCATCGCGTCGTCCGGCTCCACGGCGATCACACGCGCAAAACGAGGGACGAGCGCACGGGTCAGCTTCCCAGTTCCGGCCGCGAGGTCGAGCACGGTCGAATGCGGGCCCAATTCGAGGTCGCCCACCACCCGGTCGATCAGCTCATCCGGCCACTCGGGCCGGCCGAGCTCGTACTCGCGAGCGGTGTTCCCGAACGCGTCCGGAGGCGCTTCCCTAGCCAACGCCGGCGAGAAGGGGCGAGCGTTGCTCTTTGACCATCTCTCGCGCGATCACGAGGCGCTGGATCTGGTTCGTGCCCTCGTAGATCTGCGTGATCTTCGCGTCCCGCATCATCCGCTCTAGCGGATACTCCTGCATGTAGCCGTAGCCGCCGAGGATCTGGACCGCGTCGGTTGTGACCTCCATCGCGACGTCGGTGCAATACAGCTTGGCCATCGCCGAGATCTTCGTCAGCTCGACTCCGTCGGCGCCGTCGTCGATCAGCTGTCCGCACTTGTAGAGCAGGCCGCGGGCCGCCTCGCACTTCGTCTCCATGTCGGCCAGCATCGCCGCGATGAGCTGATGCTCGGCAATCGGCTTCCCCATCGTCTCGCGCGACTTCGCATACTCGAGCGCATAGTCGGTCGCCCCCTGGGCGAGCCCCAGACCCTGGGCGCCGATCCCTGGCCGCGACCGGTCGAGGATCCGCATCGCGATCCGAAAGCCCTCGCCCTCCTCGCCGAGCAGATTGTCCACCGGGATGCGAATGTCGTTGAAGAAGAGCTCGCCCGTCGTCGAGCCCTTGATTCCCATCTTCGGCTCGATCCGGCCGACCTCGAATCCGGGCGTGTCGGCCTCGACGACGAAGGCCGAGATGCCTGCGTGACCCGCCTCGGCGTCTGTCTTGGCGAAGACGATGTAGAGGCTTGCGACGCCGGCGTTGGTGATGAAGCGCTTGGCGCCGTTGAGAACATATTCGCTTCCCTCGCGGCGGGCCTCCGAGCGCATCGCGGCCGAGTCGGAGCCCGACCCGGGCTCGGTGAGCGCGTACGCGGGTAGCCACTCTCCCGTGGCGAGCTTCGGCAGGAAGCGCCGCTTCTGCTCCGCGCTGCCGGCGAGCTTGATCCCGAGCGAGCCGAGCTCCTGCACGGCAAGGATCAGCCCGCTCGTTGCGCAGACCTTGGAGACCTCCTCGATCGCCACGAGCGTCATCAGGGCGCTCGCCCCGGCGCCGCCGTACTCCTCGTCGAACATGAGGCCGAAGAGCTCATGCTCGCGGAAGAGCTCGACGACGTCCCACGGAAACTCGGCGCTCTTGTCGATCTCGGCCGCGCGCGGCGCGATCCGGTGGCGCGAAACGTTGCGGATCAGGTCGCGGATCTCGCGCTGCTCTTCTGTCAGGGGCTCATGGGACACGCCGCGATTGTAGGCCGAGAAAGGCTCAACAAACTCTGCCCGCCGGCCGATAAGGGGAGTGCTGTGGCCTTCAACCTTCCCCTTGTGTTGATTCCCGTGCCGGTCCTGATGATCGGACTTCTGCTCGCGCTCGGCGCCTTCTAGCCGCTCCCGTAGTCGAACGTCGACTCGTAGGCGCACACACCGCGGTACTCGAAACCGAGCGGGCCCGTGCCGACTTTGAGCTCGTCGACGACGAGCTCGCGCCCCTCGCGCTCATGGCCGGGAATCACGCACGTCACCGTCTCCAGGCCTGCGTACGGGCCCGAGACGCGCACGCTGACCTTCTCGCCGGCGCGAAACCAGCCGCGGCCTGGAGTGTGGTCGATCTCGATGCGCGCCGGCTCGACACCGAGCGGAGCGCTGTCCTTCCAGGCCCAGGGGAAATGGTCGAGCACAGTCCCGCCGAGCGCACCCGAGAAGATTTGCCCTACCGCCTCGCGCTGGGCTGGGTCGCCTCGCTCGTCCACGAACAGCGCGAACATCCAGGGCGAGCCCTCCTCGTCGTCGCTGTAGCGCGTCGCGAGCACGGCACCGAGGCCGGTGAGGTCGACGTCGTCCGCGAACCCTTCGTCAATCGACCACGAGAGCGCGCCGTCACAGATTCCGTGCGTCGAGCGGCCACCCTCGCGGCCGTCGATCCGCCGACAAGGGCACGGCGCATCACAGCTGCAGGACTCGAGGTAGGTACAGCGGATGCGGTAGGACACTAAGAGCCCATGTGCGTCATCGGCGCGCCGTGACCTGGCACGTGCAAGCCGGGCACCGTCACCGGAGAGACCGCGACCCAAACCCCCAGCGCCACGAACGCCGCGGCGAACAGCGGCGCCAGGCGATCTCCTGACGGCAG
>WNGJ01009023.1_pt1 | contig 16453 bp, 15 predicted proteins | sample 5400611 | NCBI WGS metagenome assembly WNGJ01 (sample SAMN13153375, study PRJNA577476) | soil metagenome | isolation source: 40 cm soil or saprolite under Garry oak tree replicate 1 | place: USA:California | collected 2016-06-15 | reverse complement strand
TCTTAGCGCCCTCCAGTGGTTCAGGCCCCCGATAGCGGCGGGCCCGGCAGACGGGCGCTGTGTTAAAGCCGCCCGGGCTGCGATGTTCCGCGTTGGATATTCAACGCAGGTGCAACATACACTAAATCGGGGGGCCTTTGGAAGGATCGCGAGGGTCACGTCTCCGTGGGCCTGATATAACCTATTGGCATAACGGGTCTTTTTCTGTCCCCCTGCGTCATAGCGCCGCTCGCAGGCAATTTCTAAGGTAAGCAAGGTCTTGCGGCAAATCCGAAATCCACTCCAGAATCGCCCCGGTTCGGGGGTGTTCCAAGGCCAAAAGGTATGCGTGCAGCGCTTGACGCCCGAGGGTGGCCAGCGCGGTTTGGCTTTCGGGGCCGAGATGGCTGGCCTTGGTCTTGAAATGTGAGCCATAGACGCCGTCGCCCAAGAGCGGGTGGTCGATGTGAGCCAGATGCACCCGGATCTGGTGGGTGCGGCCGGTCTCGAGCTGGCAGGCCAAAAGCGCCGCGACCGGCTTGCCATTGCGGCCATTGAAGGATTCCTGAATGTCCCAGTGGGTAATGGCCTCGCGGCCGCCCTCGCGCACCGCCATCTTCTCCCGGGCGTGGGGATGCCGGTCGATCGGGGCGTCGATGGTGCCGCGCTGGCGGTTGGGTGCGTCCCAGACGAACGCTAGGTAGCCGCGCCGCATGGCGCCGGTGCGGCCATGGTCGGCGAATTGCTCGGTCAGGGACTTGTGCGCCCGGTCGTTCTTGGCTGCCACCATCAGCCCGGTGGTGTCCTTGTCGAGCCGGTGCACGATACCCGGCCGCCTGACGCCGCCAATGCCGGAAAGGCTGGCGCCGCAATGGGCGATCAGCGCGTTGACCAGCGTGCCGGTCTCATGGCCCGCGGCGGGATGCACCACGAGGCCTTTGGGCTTGTCGATGACGATGATGTCGTCGTCCTCATAGACGATATCGAGCGCGATATCTTCAGCCGCGGGCTCGGCGGCGACCGCCTCCGGCACGTCGATTCTGATCGTATCGCCGGCGGCGACATGATAAGCGGGGTCGCGAACGGGAGCGCTTTTGATGGTTACGGAACCGGCAAGGATCAGCGCTTTCAGCCGCGAGCGCGACAGCTCCGCAACGCGCACCGCCAGCACGCGGTCGAGCCGGACCGATCCCTCGTCGCCGGCGACGATGACCTCAAGCTTTTGACCGTTATTCGAAGTTGAGCCTTGTTCCAAAGATGAGCCTTATGACCGAAACCGTTGCGCCCGAACCGACCCCCGAACAGGCCGCGTTGTTCGCGCGGGTGCGGCGGATGATGCTGATCGCGGGCCTAACCACGGCGCTGGCGGTAGCGGCCGTTCTCATCGCCATCGGCTACCGTCTTTTCCGCACCGAGGGAAGCACTGTCGCCACCGACATCACCACGATGCTGCCGAAAGGCGCCCGCATCGTCGCAACCGGCGTCGCCGGCGACCGCCTGATGGTGACGCTGGATATAGGCGGCGTGACCGAAATCCGTACCTTCGACGCGCGTAGCCTGAAACCCGCCGGCCAGCTGAAATTCGTCAGCGAGCCCTGAGCCGCATGATCCGTCAAAGCATGCCCTCGGGCTCGACCGGGGGGTGTGAGCAACAGCCAAGCCCGCATCAAACCCGCCTTGCAGCGGATCGGTTTCGAGGCTATTCCCTGAGGCCGTACGCTCCCTTCGTCTAGCGGTTAGGACGCGGCCCTCTCAAGGCTGAAACAGGGGTTCAATTCCCCTAGGGAGCGCCAGCATTCCGACAACATATTGAATATTCAAATATATTTTTGATCTTTGGCAAATTGCCAGGAAGTGGAGTGCCAACCCATATTCGAGATCGCGTCAATACGCGGAAAGGGACCTGTATCTGAGGACTCCCGCGAGATTGGTTGCAGCTCCGCTGATTTGCGAATCGAAAGAGGGGTAGGCAGCAATCTCGCTCGACTACGTCTCTCGGCTAAGCGCGTTCGATGTTGATATGCCGACGCGACGCGCCTGATCCTGCTCTTCCACCGCGCGCCGTTCGAACACCATGATGCTTCGTTCCCCAGATCGAAGGAAGTCGAGGAAATCGATCCCTCGATTTTTGCAAGTCTCCGACACACTCAGGAGCGTGAGGTATTCGTCAACGCCCTTCTTTGTCGAAGATCCTGAGATGACATCACGGAGTCGCGCGAACGCTTTGATGGCGTGTTCGGCATTGTTGTTCCAAGGCACGCCATCGTAGCGAAGGAAAGTGAATGGCTGGTCGCGATTTTTCTCAAACGACAACGCCGAGATGCTCGCCAGCCTCGCGTCGTCCGGTTGTGTGGTTAATCATTTCGCCGGCACGGCGGGTGGATGGCGTCCATTGGGGCGCATCCGACCATAGCGGGCCGGCGGCATACCCGCGTAGCGGGCGAAGGCGACGCTGAAGGTGCTCGCGGAACTGTAGCCCACGCGCTCGGCAACTTGATCTATGCCGAGCTCATGCCCGCAAAGCAGGCGCCTGGCCAGCGCCATGCGCCAGGCCAGCAGATATGCCATCGGCGGCATGCCCACGGTGCGACTGAAACGGACGAAGAAAGCCGAGCGCGACAAAGCGGCTTTGGCAGCGAGTTCTGCTACCGTCCAAGGGTATTCGGGGCGCGCATGGAGGGCGCGCAGCGCGGCCGCCAGGCGGTCGTCGGCAAGACCTCGGGCCAGGCCCGGCGCAGAAGCGGTCTCACCGCCGCATCGCAAGGCTTCGATCAGCAGCACCTCCAGCAGCCGCTCGAGTACGAGTTCGCGTGCCGGACGTCGCGCGCGGGTCTCCTCGCTGACCAACTGCATCAGCGTCGCGAGCCGAGGCTCTCCGCGCACGAATACCACCTGCGGCAGCAGCGGTACGAGCAGTTCCGCATCCGGCGAACCAAAGCTGCAGTGTCCGATCCGCATCACTAGCTCGGCGGGTCCGCCTTCGCGGCCGACGCGAAAACGGCCCTCGCTGATCTTGATCGGCGCTGCGGTCAGTCCTTCCAGTGGTGCGTCCAGGCTTTCATTGATGAGGTCGTGCATGGCCGGGACCAGCACGAAATCGCCGGACTGCAACGTCATGGACGGCTGCCCGTCCACCGTCACGCGGCAGCGCCCCTCCAGCACCGCGCAGTAGAATGGCTCGCCGGTCGATTTGCGATGGATCTTCCACGAGCCGGCGCACTCCACCAGCTTGGAGAAGCGGGCGGCCGGCTGGAGCAGCGTGACGACCTCGGCGAGAGGATCAACGGTCATTGCAGGACTGTCGCCAAAGAATTGCATACTCTCAGCGATAGCAAGTCCTGCGCACTTAATCTATCTCCAGTTTGGTTCCAACGCCTCTGGAGTGTCTCATGCCCACTGTCCTCATCACCGGCTGCTCGTCTGGCTTCGGTCTGGAAACCGCACGGCTGTTTCTCGATCGCGGCTGGGACGTCGTGGCAACGATGCGTGTGCCCCATGCCGAGCTTCTGCCACCTTCCGATCGTCTGCGCATCCTGCCGCTCGATATCACCGACGCCGCGAGCGTCGCCCGAGCTATCGCCGAGGCCGGACCGATCGACGTTCTGGTCAACAATGCCGGCTTCGGCGTGCCGTCGCCGATCGAACTGACCGCGCCGGAGACGGTGCGTGCATTGTTCGAGACCAATACGCTGGGCACGTTCGCGATGGTTCGGGCGGTGCTTCCGGCGTTCCGCCAGCGCCGGGCGGGCGTGATCATCAACATCACCTCGTCGGTCACGCTCAAGGCGCTGCCTCTGGTCGGCCTATACCGGGCGAGCAAGGCGGCGGTGAACGCCTTCACCGAGTCGCTGGCGGTGGAAGTTGCGCCCTTTGGTGTGCGCGTGCATCTCGTCCTGCCGGGGCGCGCACCCGAGACGCGCTTCGGCGAAAATGCGTTTCCGCACCTGCGCGGCCGCGACAATCCCGACTATGCGCCGATGATCGAGCGCATCGTGGCGAGCATCCATGACAACACGGGTCCGATGACCCGTTCGTCTGAGGTCGCCGAAGCGATCTGGCGGGTCGCCAACGATCCGTCTGCACCACCGCGCATTGCAGCCGGTGCCGATGCCGAAGCCTGGATGGCGGAGGCGGGCTGAGCTTCCCGAGTGCCTTCGCGGAGGATCTGCCGCGTCCCGAGATCAGCGTGTCCGTAGAGGACAATGCAGCGAGGTCATCGTCATGAGTAAGTTCACGTATAATTGCAGCATCGACGGTCATGACTACTCGCTCGAGCAGCTGGTGGCGGTGAGGTATCATCGCGATCTGCATGTCCTGCATGAAATGAAGCGGGCAGGCGCGAATGTCGTGCATGACGGCAAGTCTTTGTCCGATGACGACATCAACCTTCTCGGTGCCGAAGAGGCATATGCGGTCTCGGTGGCGGTCCGGCAGTCCTACGACCTTGATGGAATCAGGAAGCTGTTCGCGGAGCAATTGCAGGCGTCGGAACAGATGTGGAGGGACATGAACGCCGCCTCGGAGGGATTGCCGCTGCAGACCTGCGTTGCCGACATCACGATCACAGGCATTTCGTTCGACGAGTTCAGCCAGAACATGGCGACTCAGAGGCCGTTCCTCGAGCACTACGCGGCTCTGCATCCCGACCATTACTATATCTCGAAGGACGGCGAGAAATTGCAGGGCATCGAGACGTTCGGCATGTATGGCGGCCCGTCCGAGATGTGTCTTGCTCCCGTTCCGAGCCTTTCGGCGCCGATCGAGCGGGACGAAACATACCCTTTCGCGTTCGGCGCCGTAGCGACATTGGTCGATGGCACGAACTCCAACGCTCCCGCGTTTATGCAATTCAAGCCGATAGAGAACGGCCTAGCCGTCAAGGCCGGCTGCTGCTTCCCGGCAAAGGCGCCCAAGGAAATGGTCGAGGGACACAAGCTTCACCTCGCCCTCGAGTTTCTCGGGTTCGCGAAGACGATTGCGGCGGCACGCTAAGCTTTGCCGCAAGGCGCGTTGACCGGCACGCCGGGGGCAACTCGCGCATGCTTGCCATTCGCCCGAGCATTCCGCGACCATAAACAGAGTCTGACGAAGTCAGCCCCTCGAGGAGAGCGCTATGCCGACTGTTCTGATAACCGGAGTGCACGGCGGGAGCGGGCTCGAATGCAGCAAGCTTCTCGCCTCGCACTACCGCATGAACCTGAAATCCGGCAGCGCAATTTGATTGCGGATCAACCCCTGAGGAAGGCTTGCCTCCAATCTTCTGGAGCCGACACGGCGGTACATTTCCTCTTGCGTCTCGTACCAAGCAGAAAATTTGTTCCCCGCGCACTTCTCCCCGATTGACCGCAGATAGCATTTCAGTGGGCAAGCCAAGTAAGCTTCGAGCAATTCGGAAGTATTCACGTTTTCCTCCCATCGGCTGAAGGCAAAGGCGACGCCAGGGGGGCTGAGGCTAGACTTGTTTTAGAAGTATCAAGTGGCCGGGGCAGAGCGCATATAGCAAGTGGAGGCCGATTGTGGGCGATACATCTCAGAAACGCGCGATCAAGAACTATCGGAAGCGTCTCCACAAGCGGGGGATGGCCCGGTTCGAGGTTCTGGGTCTCGACGGCGACCGCGACCTCATCCGATCGCTCGCCCGACGCTTGGCGGAGGACGGGCCAGATGCCTCCCGACTCCGGGCCGTAGTCAGCCAGACAATTTCCGGCGAGCCACCCAGGAAGGGCGGCATTCTCCAGGCACTTCGCCGCTCGCCTCTGGTCGGGGCCGATATCGCTCCTGTTCGTCGGTTTGAAGCCGGGCGCAAAGTCGAGCTGTGAGCCGATATCTCCTTGACACCAACATCATCAGCAACGTCACAAAGCCGACGCCTTCGGAGGCGCTGCTGACCTGGATGGGAGAGCAAGTCGACGAGAATCTATTCATTGCCTCGCTCACCGTCGCCGAAATCCGGCGCGCCATTTTAGAAAAGCCAGCTGGCCGGAAACGTGACCAGCTCGATGTTTGGTTTTCTGGCACGGAAGGTCCCTCAGCGCTCTTCGCTGGTCGCGCGCTGCCATTTGAGAGAGGGCGGGCCTGATTTGGGCTCGCTTGATGGCCGAGGGAAACGCGAAGGGAAGGCCCCGGAGCGCTCTCGACACAATTATCGCAGCGATCGCAGAGGCCAATCACTGTATCGTTGTCACCGACAACGAGAAAGACTTTGCCGGAATCGAGGTCGTCAATCCTCTTCGGTGAGGTTTGCCAGTAGCAAAAATGTCTGTTGCGGATCAATGGCGGCTATTGGTCGGCCAAAAACTGGCAATCCATTTGAAATCAAAAGCTTTTTACCCATCCCTAGGGAGCGCCATGCCGCTGATTGCAGCCATTTCTCCGATTCCTTACTCTCCTATAAGGTGACCGCTCAATGCAGGTGGCGGTTCTTCGACATAGTCCGCGGCTCCGCACGCGAGCGATGATGCCGACCGCAGACCCGAACTGGTCCGGAGGCTGTCCAGCTGCGAGTTACCATGTTGCCCGTCCTTGCAGCGCACCGAAGAGAGTTCGACTACGGAATGAGCCGGAAGAATCGCGTTCCACTTGCCGATCGTGTCGCCAAAGCGGCTCAAGCAGCCCTTGCCGCCGAGCACTTTGTGAGCGCCATCGACATTCTGGTTGGAATCGGGTGGCTTGACTCCGGAGCAGTGGAGCGTTGGCGCCGCGGGCAGATCGACTGCCTGGAGGAGGTGATCCAGACCGATCCCTCGCGCATCTCGGAAGCCATGCGGCTATTACGAGCTTGGGCGACTGCCAGAGGATTGTCCGCAAGCGAGACGGTGTACGTTGATCGTACACCGCGCCGCCAGGCGCTGCGCTTCAGCCGAAACGGAAATCCTGCGATTGAGGCGTCATATCGGACACATTGGGTCTCGCCCGACCTTTCAGAGAAAAAGCGCGAGCGCCTCGCGGCAAAGGTGAGCCGCGCCCCGGAACTGGTGGCAATCCAGCCATTGAACACGGAATGGACCTGTCATCGGTGCGGCGGCACCGGGGACCTCTTGATGATGGAGACCCCCGGCCCGGCATGCCTGCGCTGCGTTGGCCTCGATGATCTCGTATTTTTGCCGGCGGGCGATGCCTTGCTCACGCGGCGCGCCAAAGCGAAAAGCACCCGACATGCCGTCGTCGTGCGCTTCAGCAGGACTCGTCGCCGCTATGAACGGCAAGGTCTGCTGATCGAACCGCAGGCCTTGGCAGACGCGCAGCGCGATAGCGAGGCGCCGTGACGATTTCGGTTCGTCTGCCGGTCGTTCATTGCCTCAGGTCGCTGATCCCCAATTCCTTCCATAGCCAACCGAAGTTGTAACTCGCCATTGCGCTGTTGTGATCTCCGGACTTCGCCGTCCGATTCTCCATCATCTTGAGCCAGTCGACGACCTTGATCCGTCCGCTGTCCGTCTTGACCGCGGCGCGCGGCGTTTCGTTTCCGAGCATAGGAACCGGCTGATCGAGCACGTCGCGGTAATGGCGGTCCATTTGTTCATGGATGATGGCGCAACGCTCCTCCTCGGAGATGTCGAGCTCCTTTGGCTGGGCGGTGTCGCGCGAAGCCATTATTTGATCGACAGTTTCGGTTTTGACTGAAGGATTGTCGACGCGTCGGCCGAGTATTTCCGACAGCAGCGCGCGTCCGCGGTCGGAGCGCTGCCTGGAGTTGACGCTGAGCACCAGGGCCTCCTCCTCCAGCTCCACATTGCCCAGCACGAGCGCACCGTCGTCGTGCCAGGTTTCGAAGCTCAACGATTGCTCTGGCCGTTCGCCGGCACCTGACGCTCCGGCCGGTTTTTCCCGGGTGATCCAGTTCCATATTGTCGTATCCGCCATGCAAAATTCAGCGCGCGCCTGCAGCACGTCCCGGATGTCGTTGCCCGTTGTGCCGGCTGCGAGAGGATAGCGCACCTCGCACAGAACCAACTCGTGCCCTTCGGTATTGCGCAAATCGGGAAGTACCGGTTCTCGAACCCGATCAATCAGGTCGACGAGCCAGAAGGTTGTTAACATCGAGCTGCTTGCGCGCATCATCTCGGTCGGAGAAAGATCGGCGATCACCTCATCGTCAAAGTCTTCTCCGATAGCGCCTTTCGCCAGCTCTCGCCTTTCCTTCTTGCCGAGCTTTTCGAACCCATGCCAGACCTCGAGGAAGGCTTCCGCTGTCTCGTGTTCGAACGTCAGCACGCCGCCGCAAATCTGCATTTTCGATCCCACCGGAACGACACGCGCCGCGATGCGGTCCCAGGGCTTGAGGCTGCGGGTCGCGCTCCGCTCGCTGATCAGGACCGGCTCGCCGCCGCGGACAATATCTCGCGCCCGAAACGACGTGCCCCGGACAACATCGCTGACTTCGTAGAGGCTCATTGTCGAGTTTCGCAGCGCCGCCATGTAGGTGCGAACTGACGCACTCTCCTTCCACCCGCGGCGTTTCAGATAGTCGTCGATTGCGTTTTCGCCGTCGTCGAATTCGCGGGTCAGGAAATCTTCAAAGGCACAAGCCCACACCGTACTCATGAACAGGTCTTCGCCGATGGTCGAGACGATGTCGTCGATCTCAAGGCCGGTTTCGTCGCAGGTAGGCGATAGATGGTCTTCAAGGATCTCTTCGAACCGATCGGCCCACGGCTCGCGCGTCGACCATTTGATCAGCCCCTCGAGTATGTGTTTGGCGGCCATATTCCTGCTCGCTTCATGAAGTTGTTCGTCGCGACGGTCGCAGTATATCAAGCGTCCGCCACCGGCTCGATCCGGAACCGGATCGAGCCGCGAGAATTCAACTGGTTTTTCGCAACTGCGTGCGGCGATCCGAAGGCCAAAAAGTTATCTCTCTGGCCTCACATTTGGGAGACGAGCATGCTGCATGAAAGCGCGGTTACCCGAGCGGAACGGTTTTCCCGATAGTGGTTGTCGAGAGCCTGGTGAAGCGGTTTGGCGGCCTTACGGCTCTGAATGACATCAATCTCAGCGTGGCGAAGGGGAAAAAGATCGTGCTGTGCGGGCCGTCGGGCTCAGGCAAGTCGACGCTGATCCGATGCATCAACCATATCGAGAAGCATGATGGAGGCCGGATCGTCGTGGATGGCGTCGAATTGACCGACCGCATGGCCGACGTCAACAGCTTTCGTTGTGAGGTCGGCATGGTGTTTCAAAGCTTCAACCTGTTTCCACATCTGTCAGTCGTCGAAAATTGCATGCTGGCTCCGATGAAGGTTCGCGGCCTTTCCCGGTCCGAAGCGCGTGATCGCGCGACCGGCCTGCTCAGGAAGGTGCGCATCCATGACCAGGCGAACAAATACCCCGCACAGCTCTCGGGTGGCCAGCAGCAGCGCGTCGCCATCGCGCGGGCCCTGTGCATGCAGCCAAAGATCATGCTGTTCGACGAGCCCACTTCCGCGCTCGACCCGGAGATGGTCAAGGAGGTGCTGGAGACGATGGTGGAGCTCGCGCAAGAGGGAATGACGATGGTCTGTGTCACGCACGAAATGGGCTTCGCGCGCGAGGTCGCCGATCGGGTGGTCTTCATGGATCAGGGCGTCATTGTCGAAGAAGGCGATCCGGACACGTTTTTCAGTGCCCCGCGCACAGAACGAGCGAAGAGTTTCCTGAATCAGATCATCCACTAGCGGGGGGCGAGATTCAGTCCCATCGCAATTGACACCCTCTTGGCAGCTGTCCGATCCGACGACGCCTTCAGAGATCTCGAATGTGGACCAATCGCACCTCAAATGGCCACCATCAACGAGCGTCGGTATCGGTGGTCGCGCCTCCTCGATTTGAATCTATCGCCTTGGATGACCCTTCCTCAAGCTAGCTCAGACTTCCCCACGATGGCCTGGAACGATTGAGCGACCGGCGGCCTTTATCCAACCGGCGGCCCCGTCCGTTCGTAACGGCTATTTTCGAATTCTGACACCTGTCGGCGAGTTCCGGGTCTTCCGCATTCACGTCACTTGCGCCGTCTCGCAGGCTCAGCTGTGGTGGAACCGGAATTAGCCCACGGCGTTACGACTGGTTAGGCAGGGACATCGAAATGGCGCAAAAAGGTACCCCGCAGCGCGGCTTGTTCGAGAGCGAGCGACGATTGCGCCTGTTGGTGGAAGGGATCATTGACTACGCCATTTTCATGCTCGACCCGAAGGGAATTGTCACCAATTGGAACGCCGGTGCCAGGCGGATCAAGGGCTACGAGGCCGACGAAGTCGTCGGTCGATATTTCGGAATGTTCTATCTGCCGGAGGACCGTGAGGCCAAAATGCCGCAGCGGGCCCTCGCGGTGGCGCGTGAGCAGGGAAAATTCGAAGCGGAAGGCTGGCGTCTACGCAAGGACGGCACCAAATTCCTCGCTTCCGTCGTCATCGACGCCATCTACGACGAAGGCGAACTGATCGGTTTCGCCAAGATCACGCGGGATATCACGGAACGGAATCGGGCGGCCGAAGCGCTGAAAGAGAGCGAAAGACATTTCCGCCTGCTCGTCAGCGGGGTCACCGATTACGCGCTTTACATGCTCGACCCGAACGGGATCGTCACCAATTGGAACGCCGGCGGGCAGCGCATCAAGGGCTATCTGCCCGAGGAAATCATCGGCCAGCATTTTTCGCGCGGATCAGGCGGCGGGGCGCCCGGCGCGGACTTTACAGCTCGCGCTTGAGAATGGCCGCTACGAAGAAGAGGGTTGGCGCGTCCGCAAGGATGGCACGTTCTTTTGGGCGAGCGTCGTCGTCGATTCCATTCGCGACGATGAGAATAAACTTCTGGGTTTTGCCAAGATCACCCGCGATATTTCCGAGCGCCGCGAAGCCGAGCAGAGCCTGGAGAAAATTCAGCGGCAACTGGCCGAGTCGCAAAAGCTCGATGCTTTGGGTCAGTTGACCGGCGGCGTGGCGCACGACTTCAATAATCTCCTGATGATTATCGCGGGCAACCTTCATGCGCTGAAGAAGATCGCGGGTAATGATAAGAAAGGCCAGCGGGCCATTCAGGCGATCGAAACCGCCTCGCAACGGGGAGCCTCATTAACCCGTCAGCTGCTTACTTTTGCGCGCAGACAAAGCGTTAATCCTCAAACCATCGACCTCATGGATTGTATTCATTCAGTCAGGCAAGTGCTGGACACCGGTCTTGGCGGTTCCGTGCAACTTCACATCAATGCGGGTGACGATATCTGGCCGGTTACGGTCGACCCTGTCGAATTCGAAACAGCGCTGGTCAATCTTGTGGTCAACGCACGCGATGCAATGCCGAACGGCGGATCAATCACCATTCGAGCAGACAATATCCACATCGATGACGGAGTCCGAAACGGCGACTACGTAGCGATCAAAGTCCAGGACACCGGCGTCGGTATCCCTCCCGATGTCGTCGCCAAGGTATTCGATCCGTTCTTCACGACCAAGCCCATTGGCAAAGGGACAGGTCTCGGGCTTTCGCAGGTACATGGCTTCACGCACCAGGCGGGCGGCACGGTGGTCGTGACCAGCGAGTTGGGAAAAGGAACAGCGTTCACCATCTTCCTGCCGCGAGGTGGGTTGCGAGTTTCGCCGCGCGGGAGCGAATTCAGTTCGACCGGCAGTGGCACGGTGTTGCTCGTCGAAGACAATCCCGATGTGGCGAATGCGAGCACCGGTTTGCTCGAGCAGCTCGGATACTCCGTGCGGTGGGTTTCAAGCGCGCAAGCTGCGCTCGAAGAGGTCGACCGCGACGGTATTGATTTTGTCTTTAGTGACATCGTGATGCCGGGGATGATGGACGGTTTGGGGCTGGCGCGCGCCATCAAGCAGAAGCATCCCGGCCTGCCGATCCTGCTGGCCACCGGCTACAGCGAAGCGGCGCAAAACGCGCGGGCGGATTTTCCAATTCTCCGCAAGCCCTATCAGCTGCACGAGCTAAGCCGCGCGCTCTCAGAACTTTCCCGATAAGGCCCTGTTTCGGTTCCAAAGCATCGGTTGCAGGTGTACGATCGCCTGGATGCAAGGTGTGCATGTCGTGAACGATGGAGCCGCCTATGAGCTTCCTCACCAAACTCCCGGCCAAACTCTACGACAAAGACGCCTTCAAACAATTTACCGGCGGGAGGGATTTCGACATCGGCAACGCCAAGGCGATGGCGTGGATGTCGCAGCTCGCTTACGAAACCGACGAGCCGAAAAAAATCAGCGATATTCTCACATCGTTCGGTCTCGCTCTTGTCGAAGGCGGCGTCGTCGTGCCGGAATCGAAAACGGTGCTGCCTGTGGCGAGCACGCATTGCTTCGTCGCCAGCCATCCGAACGCCGTGATCGTCGCGTTCGCCGGCACCGATCCGATTTCGCTGGCCAACTGGGTTTCGGATTTCGATGCGCATCTCGACAAGGACACCGGCACTGCCGAAGGTTACCGGGTCGCGGCCGACGTCGTCTGGCCCGACTTGAAACGGCTGCTTGGAAAATCTGTTCCGCCCGGCGGCAAGATTTTCGTCACCGGGCACAGTCTCGGCGGCGCGCTGGCAGTATTGATCGCCGAGCGGATCAACACCGAACTGCGCGACGACATGGTGGTGGAGGCCGTCTACACCTTCGGCATGCCGCGCGTCGGCGACCAGACGTTTGCCGATTTGTACAATGCGCATCTCGGGCAGCGCACCTACCGTCTTGTTCATGGCGAGGATATCGTGCCGACCGTTGCGCCTTCGGAGCTACAGTTCAGACATCTCGGCCGATATCTGCCCTGCCTACGGCAAGGCAGATTTGACAAGGCCAAGCTAGCGCCCGATGTCAATTCGGACCAGCCGCCCTTCGATCAAAGCTTTGCAAAGACTCTCAGGGAGTACTTGCAGGAGCCGTTTTCCGTGGCGCTTGCCATCATCGAGCGGATCAAACTGGCCGCGGCGCTGGAGGCGGGAGCGAAAATTCCGAACATGCGCAGCGATCCCGGCGGCATCATCATCGAGCTGCTGCCGCCGCGGCTGCGCGATCATATGCCGGACCGCTACATCGCGGCCTGCACGGGCTGATCGTTACAGCGGCTGTCTCCATCTCGCCGATTGGTCTTTCACGTCGTCCGCAGCGGCGCGGGCGCGGTCTGGCGGGTTCGCTCTTCCCCGATTTTTTCGTCGCGCACGAAAGGCTGGAAGCTTGACGAACAATTATGGTTACCCAAACCTCAACGCAGAGGCTTTCTTAAACAATTCCACCCATTGTGGTTAACGACTCGTGTCGTGGCAATTGTGGGTTGTGTAATGAAAAGGCTTTCGCTTGCTGTCTGCAGTCTGCTGTTGGGTAGCTTTGCCACACGCGCGGCCGACATGCCGAATGTTGTGGCGGCTCCCGGAATTGTCTGGTCCTGGACTGGTCTCTATATCGGCGGACATGTCGGCGGCGGCCTTGGAACGTCACGGTTTTCCGATCCGGCCGGGCCTTCGATTTATGGAGGCAACGTGAGGACTCCCGCGATTCTCGGCGGCGGGCTGATCGGTTATAACTGGCAAATTCCAAACTCGAACTGGGTCGTGGGGGTCGAGACCGACGCCAATGTGTTGAACGCGGACGGGACTGCGACCTGCCTGGCTTCGTCGGGCTTTTTCATCTCGGCCAATTGTCGCGTGCGTCAGGATGCAAGCGGAAGCCTGACCGGACGCGTCGGTCTGGCAACCGGTGCCCGCGGGCACACCCTGGTATATGCCAAGGGCGGTGCAGTCTGGCTGCATGAGCGGACCGACATCACGACCAATGCGTTGCTTCCGCTGCAATCGACGGGCTTCGACGGCTTGCGCTGGGGATGGACAGTTGGAGCCGGCGTCGAAAAGGCGCTGACGCCAGCCTGGTCGATCAAGCTGGAATACGACTACGCGAATTTTGGCGGCGTCAGCGTCGGCACACCCGCAAGCTTCCTGCAGGTTCTCCCGCCCCTCAACGCCTATCTTCCGACCGCCGGCGGTACCACCAGCGTCAGTCAGAATATCCAAACCGTCAAAATGGGCCTGAACCTGAAACTGGGTGAAGATCTCCATGCGCAGTGGGAGCCGTCGGCGTCGGATTATCGTCTGAGAGGGACGTCCGATGCAGCCCATGTTCCGGACGCGGAAATCGAAATCGGGGGGCGCACCTGGTACAGCTCCGGCAGATTCCAGAAGGATCTGGGCGGTACCGTCAATCAGGCGCAGCAGGGCATGCTGGTTTCGAGGCTGACCTATGACACGACCTCGGCGTCAGGGGAGCTGTTCGGCCGCATCGACACCAGCTCAAATCTGTTTCTCAAGGGCTTTATCGGCGGCGGAAGCCATCTGTCGGGCAAGATGCATGACGAGGACTGGGTGATCTTTGGCGCAACAGTCCCCTACTCAAACACCCTGTCGGATCCGGTGAACGGAAATCTGGCGTACGCCACCGTCGATGTCGGATATTCGCTGTTTCACGGGCCAAGCTCCAAAGTCGGCGGCTTCATCGGCTACAACTATTTCAAAGAGAACAAGGCAGCCTATGGCTGCGTTCAGATCGCCAATCAGAATTCCGATTGCGTCCCCTCAATTCCGAATTCCACCCTCGTCATCACCGAAGATAATCGATGGGATTCGTTCAGGCTTGGTATGAATGGCGTGGTGACGCTCGTGGACAGATTGACGCTCACCGCCGATGCCGCCTATTTGCCTTATGTGGCATTTCAAGGCACCGATAATCATGTGTTGCGAACCAATGTCCCCAGTACGGTGTCCCCCGAGACCGGCTCCTGAAGGGGCGTACAGCTTGAGGCCGTCCTCGCCTATTCATTGGGAAAATCCTTCAGCGTTGGTGCCGGCGGCCGCTACTGGGCGATGTGGGCGACCAACGGCTACACGAATATTTTCGGTAACCCCTGCCCCTGTCAGACCTTGCCGTCCCGGACGGAACGCTACGGCGCATTCGTCCAGGCATCGTACAAGCTGGACGGACTGAAGTAGTTCTTTGGGCGTCGTCAACGTGCTTTACCGCCGTTGGGATTTTTGCAACATGTCCGGATCCCATTGCCTGCAGGCAGACCTGAAGGGATCGTTGAAACTTGAAGCGCAATCCCACCCATGACTGATTTCCACGGCGTCTTTCCCTATCTGGTCTCGCCTGTCGATGCGTCCGGCCAGATCCGCACCGACGTGCTCGGCCGGCTCTGTGACGATCTGATCAAGGCCGGCGTGCATGGGTTGACGCCGCTCGGCTCGACCGGCGAGTTCGCCTATCTGAACCCTGCGCAGCGCACGGCCGTGGTGCAAACCACGATCGAGGCCGCGAAAGGCCGGGTGCCGGTTGTCGCCGGCGTCGCCTCGACCTCAACGGCGGACGCGGTCGCCCAGGCGAAGTCATATCAGAAGCTCGGCGCCGACGGCATCCTCGCCATTCTGGAAGCGTATTTCCCGCTCGGTGACGCGCAGGTCGAAGCCTATTTTCGTGCCATCGCGGACGCGGTCGACATTCCCGTGGTGATCTACACCAATCCGCAATTCCAGCGTTCCGATTTGACGCTTGATTGTATCGCGCGGCTGTCGGTGCATCCGCGCATCGGCTACATCAAGGACGCCTCCACCAATACCGGGCGGTTGCTGTCGATCATGAACCGCTGCGGCGAGAACATCAAAGTGTTCTCGGCATCGGCGCATATCCCGGCGGCGGTGATGCTGATCGGCGGATTGGGGTGGATGGCGGGGCCGGCCTGCATCATTCCGCGCCAGAGTGTCGAACTCTACAATCTCTGCAAGGCCAAGCGCTGGGACGAAGCGCTGCTGCTGCAGCGGCGGCTGTGGCGCGTCAACGAGGCGTTCCAGCGCTACAATCTGGCGGCCTGCATCAAGGCCGGACTTGCGATCCAGGGCTATGACGTCGGCGATCCCGTCCCGCCGCAGGCCGCGCTCACCGCCGACGAGCGCAAGGTCGTCGAGGCGGTGTTACGGGATATCGGCTGATTGGCATGCGGGCTGCATGCCACAATACCACCTCGTCATTCCGGGCGAGGCGAAGCCTCGAGCCCGGAATCCATAACCACCATCGGGAGTATGGATTCCGGGTTCGCGCGGAGCCTGTCATCGGGCCGCGCTTCGCGCGGACCCGTTGGCGCGCCCCGGAATAACGGCGGCGGGGTTGGTTGTTTCCATCCTAAAACCCGCTAAAACGCAGCCCACGAACAAAAGACTCGAAGGACAAACTGATGAACATTCTTCCCGGCAATATGCGTTTCGGTGCGGGCCAGCCTGTCAAGCGTCTCGAAGATCAACGACTGCTCACCGGGAAGGGGCTGTTCATCGACGACAAGCCGGAAGACGGCGCGTTGTGGCTGTATGTGCTGCGCTCGCCGCATGCTCATGCCAAGATCGTGTCGATCGACATCAAAGCTGCCGCCGACATGCCGGGCGTCGAGGCGGTCTACACCGGCGCCGATCTGGTCGCCGACAATATCGGCACCATCCCGACGCTGTCGGTTTTCATGCGGCCGGATGGCAAGC
>WNGJ01003362.1_pt1 | contig 16455 bp, 11 predicted proteins | sample 5400611 | NCBI WGS metagenome assembly WNGJ01 (sample SAMN13153375, study PRJNA577476) | soil metagenome | isolation source: 40 cm soil or saprolite under Garry oak tree replicate 1 | place: USA:California | collected 2016-06-15 | reverse complement strand
CGTTCGCGGCGTGAGGTGATCGCCGACAGGTAAAGCTGCACGTACCGGTGCGCTGACCGCGACCACGAGACGTCCTCAGTCATCGCCCGCTTGACGAGCCACGCCCACAGCGTCGGGTGCCTGAACGTTTCCGCCGCCCGGACGACCCCGGCGAAAAACTGCCAGGCGTCGTAGGCGTCGAAGGTAAACCCGTTGCCCGTTGCGGACACCGGTTCGTAATCCCTGATCGTGTCCGCCAGCCCGCCGGTTTCGCGCACGACCGGGATCGTGCCGTAGCGCAAGGCGATGAGCTGCGCGAGTCCGCACGGCTCGAAGCGCGACGGCATCCACAGCATGTCGGCGCCCGCATAGATGCGCTGGGCGAGCGCGGCATCGAAGCCGATGTTGACCGAGACCTGGTGAGGAAGCTGGCCGGACCAGCGTCGGAACATGTCCTCGTAGCGGCGGTCGCCGGTCCCGATGACCACCACCTGCAGACCGAGGTGCAGAAGCTGGGCCATGGACTGCTCCACGAGGTCCAGGCCCTTCACGTCATAGAACCTCGACACGATCGCGCAAAGGGGCTTGTTGCTGTTGTCCAATCCGAGCTCTGAGCGGAGCTCGGCGCGGTTCAGCGCCTTGGCCTCGGGAGCCTCGTCCGAATAGTGGTGAGGGATATTCGGGTCGCGCTGCGGGTCGAAGATCTCGTAGTCGATTCCATTGACGACTCCGTGAAGCTTGTGCGAGTTGCGGCGGAGCAGCTCGTCGAGCCCCTCGCCGTATTCCGGAGTCTGGATCTCGGCCGCATAGCGCTCGCTGACCGTGTTCACGACGTCGGCGAAATGAATCCCACGGCCCAACAGGTTCACCACGTTGTCCAGTCCCGGGATGCCGACGCGGATCAGCCCCCACTCCTCGAGACCCGCCAGCACGAGAGCCCCGAATCCGAACACTCCCTGGGCGGCGAGGTTGTGGATGGTGAGATTGGTCGAAATCTCGGAGTACGCGCCCTCCGTGTAAACACGATCGAGCAGGTTCGGCACCAGCGCCGCGTACCAGTCGTGGATGTGGATGACGTCCGGGAAAAACTCGAGTGCCGGCAGCATCTCGAGCAGCGCGCGGGAGAAGAACACTGATCGCGCGTCATCGTCACCGAAGCCGAACATGCCGTCGCGGTCGTAAAGCTGCGGGCAGTCGACGAAGTACACGACGATGTCGCTGAGCCGCCCTTCATAGATCGTCGCGGCCAGCTTCTGAGCGCCGAGCGGAACCTGCAGATCGGTCACCACCGGTCGCAGTTCGTATCGGTCGATATCGACCTGGCGGTATCGCGGCAGCACCACTCTCACGTCATGTCCCAAGCGGCGCAGCTCCTTCGAGAGCGACGCGGCGACGTCCGCCACGCCTCCGAGTTTCGCGAACGGGGCGAGCTCGGCGGTCGCCACGAGCACCTTGAGGTGCTGGGAGTGCGGGACCTCCGCCGCCGCCGATGTGCCCGGGACGCGGACGCCCAACGAGCCTGATGGAGGTATCTCTTCGATGTCGTGACCCTCGCGGCTCACGACAAGCGCCATCTCGACGGTGTCGCCGGGTTTCTTGCCGAGCAACTTGAACGGAATCGAGATGAAGAAAGGATCGGCGATCTCCCAGGCGGTTTCGGTCACTGCCCGCGTTTGCGGCTCGACGATCCTGGCCACGGTCACGGAGCCTCCGTGAGCACGGGGGACAACGCGTATCACATACGCCGGCTCGAAGCCGAGGTCGGCCATCGCGGTCGGGGCGAGCGGCAGGTCCATGTCACTCGCCCCGTCACCAGCCGGCGACCCCGAGCAGTAGATCCAGAAATCGACGTGCTGCGCCTCGAGCTCAGCCGGCGCCCGCGGCGTGTCGATGCGCAGGTAGAGCTGCTCGTCGTCGTTGCCGTACAGGACGCGTTCGACCACTCCCGCGGGCCGGTGCAGCGCTCCGAACCCGGAGCCGACCAGGAAGTAACCGGCGTGGCTCCACTCCGCGTCGTCACGTGAGGTCGGGCTGATCGATGCCGCCGGCACCCCACGCTCGGGTGCCGGTGCACGCTTGATGATCGGCTGGAAAAGACGCGCGGGCGCGCGCGTGCCCATCAGCTTGTAGACATTGCGCAGGTGCAGCCGGAACTGGTTGTCCCAGATCTGGTCCATGCCGGAGTCGTGCTTGCGGCTGAACCACCAGAACCAGTCGCTGCCCTCGGTGATGAGGATCTCCCGCCACGCCAGCGCCGCCTGGTCCGACTCTTTCGGCCGCTGGCGAACCTGGTCCTCCAGCCAAGCACGCGTTTCCGCGAGCAGGTCCCAGGCGATGTTGTGCTCGGGGTCACCGATCCACGTGTCGAGGCTCGCGCCGATCCAGCTGCCGGTGTGCAGGTGGTGCAGCTGCTGCTCGGGTGGGTGCTGCTCGAGAAAGTCGGCGACGGTGGTCGTCACGATGTCCTGGCTCGATTCAAGCTCCGTGTACAGCGCGTTGAGGAAGTCGTGCCCGTCGCGCGGGTAGAACTCCCACGCGTTCTCGCCGTCGAGCGCGATCACGACAAGAGATTCGCGGTCGCCCTGCTGCTCGCCGATACGTCTCAGCCGCCCGGTGAGCGCGCGAGCTGCGTCGATTGAGGACATGCGTTGGTAGTCAAACCCGATCGCGTTGGAGAGCTGCGCGTCCCGAAAAACAATAGCCACCGACTGGCCTTCTCGGTCCAGGCGTTTCGGGCGATAAAGCTGTTCGTCGCGCGAGAAAGGCCCTTCCAGGGAACGAGCCAGCACCTCCTCATCGCTGATCATCCATTCGACGTTCGCACCGGCGGCCAGGCCGATCATGCTCTCGCCCACGGCCATCTCAGACGGCCACATTCCCTTCGGCCTGCGACCAAGCAGTCGCTCGAAGAGCCCAAGGCCAAGCGAGATCTGCCGCTCGGCGTCCTCGCGATGCGAGAAGTGGTTCTCGGGCAGCTGGAGCTGTGGATTCGCGATGCGCGCGGAGTCGACGTGGACGAGCAGTGGAAGGATCGGGTGGTAGTACGGGGAAAAGGTCAGCTCCGCTTGCCCGCGATCCGCCAGCTCGCGGTACTTCGGGATGACCTTCTGCATCATCTCCATCTGAGCCTCGAAGAGGGGCGCCTTGTCGCTCTCTGAGAAGTCGCGGTCCTTCCGCTTCAGCTCGGCGAGGCGCGGGTCTGACTCCACCCAGACCGGGTCACACCAGGCGAGGTTGAACCACACCTGGAGGTCACGAATGTCGTTCATCGTGAACTGCGCGTCGATGGGCCGCGAAGCGAGCTCGAGGTAGCGGGGAGATTGCTGGACACGCAGGGCCTTGGGTGACTCGCGCATCCAGCGGAGCAGGAACTCGCGCTCCTCCACCGACAGCTCACCCGCGGGGCGGCGGCTCAGGTTGAGGAAGAGGTCGACCGACTCCTCCTTGCCGTAGTCCTCGATCTGTGCCAGCAGCGAGGGAACCAGGTTGAAGGTCGCGCGGACTTTCGGGTAACCGTCGAGCAGGGCCGGCATCTTGTTGTAGTCCTTGGACGAACGGAGCCGAACCCACGGCAAAAGGTACGTGCTGGTGAGGTCGTCCTTGTAATAAGGCTGGTGCATGTGCCAGACAAAGGCGACGTGGATGGCTTTCATCTACTTCCCAATATCGTCGCAGGGGCGGCCGAGTTCATCTCGGCCGCGACTCCGCGTCCTTATCACCACCCCAGCGTTGCCGGGAGAAACATTCTGTAAATCCCATCCCGGGAAGGTGAGCAGGCCCGCCGGCGCAGCCGGCCGGCCGATGAGCGGAAACCATCCGGTTTCCGCTCATACCCCGGCTGGTGCATGTGCCAGACAAAGGCGACGTGGATCGGTTTCATCTACTTCCCAATATCGTCGCAGGGGCGGCCGAGTTCATTACCTGGCGTATTGGTCAAGTGCGCGGATGAAGTTTAGGTATACGCGCTGCTGCTCACGGATGATTCCTGGCGCGCCGAGCTCCCACCACTCGTCCGGAGTGAAGTAAGCGCTGACCTCCGCGGCCGATCCCGAGCGGCCGAACCACTGGATGAGATGAAGGTTGTCCGACTGTAGGAGCCACCTCGCGATCTCGATCAGCCTCGGGTCGCCTGTCAGCCGCGCCTTCGAGTACGCGTGGTGCATCAGGCGGAACAGACCCTGCTGCGCGGGGTTGCCCAGGAAGAACTCCATCCCGCCTTCGCCGGCCCAGGTCGTCCCATATTCGTTGACCGCGATCTCATAGCGGGGTTGGTCGAGCTCGGCGATGGCCTCTGACGGCAGCATCAAGCGAACCTTCCGTTTCTTGAGCTGTGTGTTCAGGGCGCGCGTGAACCCGAAGATGCCCGTTTCCTTGCGGTGGTGCTCGCCAAAAGTTTCGAAGTCCCAGCCAAGGGTGACCACGTCACCCCAGCAGTCCCGCACCCAGCCGGCATACTTATCGGGCTTCAGCGGCCACATGCTCCAGCTGCTGTTCGAGAAGCGGTAGCCCACGTCGTCGGAAAGCTCGTGATGACGCGCGAGAAGCGCCAGGTTCTGTCCGGGGTACCGGAACACATGCGTCGGGTCCTGCCATTCCATCTGCCACGCACGGCCTTCCATGAACGCTCCGGTGAATCCACACTGCTGAAGCGCGAAGTACACATCGTTGGACATGAACATCTCGGTGGTGTCGGTCACGGTGACGGGCTTCTGGAACAGCTCCTCCAGACGGCGCTTCGCCCAGAGCATCGACTCCTTGAACTCGACGATGTCCACATAGAAGAGCCAGGAGTGGTAGGGCTCGACGCAAACCACCTCGACGTTCGGGCTTGCGCAGAGGCGCTTGAAGGAATCGAGCACCTTGCCGCCCAACTGTTCCGCCTGTATGAGAAACGAGTTGCTGAATCCGATCGACATCCGCCAACCGCGCCGTGTGAGGTCACGGAACATGGCGGTCGCGGGCAGGTAGGCCGCCTGGGCCACCTGGTCGAAGTAGCGGCGGTCCATCGCTTCGTCGAACAGAAGTGGCCCGAGATCATCCGGTGACGTCCCGGCCGGGATGACCTGCGCGGGCAGCTTCAATCGCCGCGGCTGGTGCACCACCGTATAGATGACGAGGTTCTCAGCCAACACTGGCTCTCAACTTTTTCGTGGGCGGCGGCGGCGCAGGTCGCACCGCCTGCTGGGCGGCGGCGAACTCGACGCGCAGCAGCAGCTCCGGGATCACCTTCTCCCACACGTACTGGCGGGCTGTCGTGCGGCCGCGCCGGCGCATTGACGCCGCGAGCTTTGGTCGCTCCTTCAGTAGCGAGAGCTCCGTGACCAGCTCGACGGGATCGCTCGTCTCGAGGACGAGCGCGTTGCGGTAGGCGTCGGCGTAATCCTCCCCTGTCGCACCCGTCACAGCGAGCCCGCCCGCCGCCATCACCTCGAGCCCGACCAGCCCGAAGGGTTCATGCCCCGAGTTGGCGAGCACCGCATCGCATGCGGAGTAGATGATGGCGAGCAGTTCGTCGCTGACGAAGCTCGTGAAGTTGACCGCGTCCGCATCAGGGTGCTCGCGCAGCAGTGAGGCCAGCCCGCTTGCGTCGGTGGGCGCTTTCGCGTCGAGCACGGCCAGGCCCTGGTGACGGGCGTAATCCATGACTTCGTCGCCGTGGGGCTCGCGGCCACCGCGCATCAGGAGCTTGATGCTGTTACCGCGGCGCTTGAGATATGCCGCCGCGGCCACGGCCATGAGCCATCGCTTGTCTGGATCGAAGCGGCCCACCTTGAAACAGAAGTGGTCCGCGTCCGCCGCTACCCTGAGCTCGCTGACGGCCATTTCGTCCGCGTCGGCGATCGACTCGCGCGGGATGCCATTGGGGATGACGATCGGGTTCTGGCCCGAGTCCCACATCTTGAACTTCATGTAGCGGCTCACGGTCGTGAGGGTTGTGGACAGGGTGAGGGAGTTCCAGTCGATGCGATTGAATCCGAAGGTGTTGTTGGCGTTCCACATCATCACAGCTCTGTCGCGCAGGCCGCGGACGTAGAGGCCGTTGGAGATCAAGCCCATCGACCATGACGTATGCCACTCCTCGCCGAGGATGACAACGTTTTTCCCGGCCACGGTGGCCGGTGTGATGACGTTGTCGATCAAACTTGCGGGCAAGCTCGCATTCCAGTCGCGAATCTTGCCCTCCTCGCCGTCGTATACACCGCCCCGGTGTTGTGCGGAGATCCACTGGCACCAGCGGTGGTAATGAAGCCTGCCATCCTCCTGGGTTTCTTGACCGGGCAGGTCGGGATCACCGACGAAGTAGAGGTGCGTGTCGTAACCCATGCGCGCGAGCGACCGCGACAATCCCTTCACGCGCACTCCAAGTCCGCCCGCCTGGCTGTACTGGTCAGGTCCCTCAAAGCTCAGCAGAACGAAAACGGTCCGGTCGGGTTTGAAGATCACCGCTGCGTCCCGACGATTGCCAGCGCCTCCGCATGAAGCCCTTCGTTGGGCGCACACAGCAATGTCGTTCGAGCTTCGAGCGATGCCTTCAGCGGCCCGACGCGATTGCCTTGAAGGTCGGTCGCGATGCCGCCCGCCTCGGCCAGGATCAAGAGGCTCGCGGCCATGTCGAAAACGCGCACCGGCATCGGAGCGCAGAAGACGTCGAACCCTCCTGACGCGGTGTGCGCGATGGAGAGGGCCATCGAGCCCAGTATGCGGATCTTGTTCGAGTGGTCGACCAGCGGCTGCGCGAGCCTCAGTGCGCGCGGGCTGCTCTCGAGGCCCAGGATCTGAAATCGCTTGCGGTCCGCGCGAGGGATCACCGAGATGAGCGCTCCGCCACGCCACGCGCCCTGCTTGCGAATCGCGGTCCACGCCTCGCCGGTGTTCAAGTTGAGGACGGCGCCTGCGAACGCGTCGTCGATCGTGGGTCCGTCGAGCACCGCCAGCATGAGGCCGAACACCGGCACGCCTTGCTTGGCGTTGAGGCTGCCGTCCACAGGGTCGACGAGGACCAGCGGGTAATCAGAGCCAAAGCTGCGGACGCCTGACTCCTCAGAGAGAACGGAGAACGTCTCTCCACGACCGGCCACCGCCACGAGCTCGGTGAAGACGACGTCCTCCGCCGCACGGTCCACCTCCATCGTCGTGTCACCACCGGCGCCAACATCGAACCGGACACCGCCGGCCTCAGTGCCCGCGATGGGAAGCACTGCCTCGCGGACTCCCGCGCCGATGCGCCGGAAAACCTCGAGCCAGTCTCTAGGTTTCAGCGCGGTGGTTCGATTTCGTCAAGCGAGGCCGGAATCGGTCGACACCTTTCGGCGGCGGCGACGGCGGCGCTCGACGACGATCGTGATGAGGTAAGGCTGCTGCATCGCCCACACACGCTCGATCAGCTGGGGGATCGGGATGCTGTGCGGACCATCGATACCAAGCAGGACAAGGGCCTCCGCGACGTGGTCGGGCAGCTCAGTCTTGTCGTGAAGGTTGAGCTGCTCGAGCGTTTCGAGAATGTCGTCGAGCCGGCGCAAACCTTGCCGCCGATTTTGATCGGACCGGTTGAGCACCGAAGAAAGCTTAATGAATGGCGGCTTGTACGAGTGAACGGCTTACCTCGGCCGGACGCTCGAACTGAAGCCAGTGGCCCGCGCCTTCGAGGACTTCGAGCCGGTACGGGCCCTCGACGTGGTGTTCCGTCGCTTCGACGGCCCGCCTTCCGAGGGCAGGGTCTTCGTCGCCCCACAAGAGCGCGGTCGGTGTGGTGATCTTCACTTCTTGAGCTAACGCGGCCCATGCCCCACCTCCTGCGCCGAGGTTGGCCCGGTAGTAGTTGAGCGCGGCGGTCAACCGGCCGGGCCGGCTGAGCGAACGGACGAAGTGTTCGACCACGGCTGGCGGCACCGCGTTGGGGTTGGGGCCGAGCGAAAACATCGCCCGCAAGCGGCGGTGGTCTTCGTCCGCGAGCACCTCCTCGGCTTTGCCCTCTTGAACAAACAGCGCGACGTATCGAGAACGCGCGCGCTGGTCCTCGTCCACGCGGCTTGCCTCCGCCAGCGCGGCGGGGTGCGCGACCGACAGCAGCGTGAGGGTCTTGGTCATCTCGGGATGGCGGGCCGCAAAGAACCAGGCGACGATCGCGCCCCAGTCGTGGCCCGCGACGTGGGCTTCCGACCGGCCGAACGCTTTGATGATTCCTTCGATGTCGTCGACGAGGTGGCCGATCGCGTACTGTTCCGCTCCTTCGGGCGCGTCGCTCAATCCGTAACCGCGAAGATCCGGCGCCACCGCGAGGAGACCCGCTCGCGCCAAAGCATCGACCTGTTTCGACCAGGACTCAGCTCCTTCGGGGAAGCCGTGGAGGAGGATCGCCATCTCTCCTTCAGGAGGTCCGTCGACCATGGTGCGAAAGCGCAGTCCGTTCGCCCGGACCATGTGCTGCGAAGCGGTCATTGGATAAAGTCTCCTCCCCGCTCGCCGGGGAGGTGGCCCGAAGGGCCGGAGGGGAGCCCCAACTACTTCAATCCGTTGATGAATTCCGCTGCCACATCGAGCGCCTGGTCGAGGACCGCGAGCAATCCGTGGCCCTGGCCCTTGAAAACTTCGAGGCGGGCGTGGGGAACGAGCTTCACTGCCTCTTTCAAGAGGTCGAGGCGGGCAAACGGATCGCGATCGCCACTCAAGAAGAGGGTCGGGCAGCGAATCGATGGCAGGTGCTCGGTCCGCAGCTGGTCAGTGAAGCCCGGGCGGTGAAGCGGATAAGAAAAAAGTACGAGACCACCGTAGTCCGCCTCGATCGCGGCCATGCTCGCGACCCGTCCGCCGAATGATTGACCGCCTCCGATGACCTCATGACCTCGGCCTGACGTCTTGATGAAGACGGGTATCGCGCGTTCCGCATTTCCTTTCGGCAAATCGACCGCTACAGCATCGATTCCACGTCGCTTGAAGCCCACGACATAGGGTTTCATCGACGCTGCGTTGCCTGATGCTCCATGACCGAGGACGACTCGCATGATGTCTATCGTCGCAACTTTTCAACAGGTCCGATGACGTCGCGATGGACCCACATCGCGAAAATTTTCGGGAAGCGTCGCGAAAAAAATTTTCGTGTGACTCTTGACGTGAGTGGGTTCATTCGAGTATCACAACACTTTGTATGGCGATGCTGCTCGTGGTTGCCACCACAGAGGCGACGGACCCGACGCGAGTCAGCGCACCATTTCGTAGAACCGCCAACGTCACAGAGTCCTCGTCATTGAGGCTCTGCGGCGAGTCCCTTGGGGTTGTGAAACCTCGGGTCCGTATCACCAGGAGAAGGAGGTAAAGCATGATGGCTAAGAAGAAGGCTGCCAAGAAGACCGCCGCCAAGAAGAAGCCCGCGGCGAAGAAGAAGAAGTAGTTAGTTCTTCTTCAATCGTCTTTTAGTTCGTACTGCGCCGGGTTCTGTGGAGCCCGGCGCTCTTGATATGAGAGGGAACCAAGGTTCCCTCTCATGCTCACCCTCCCTCCTCGCGACGCGTGGAGGCTAAAAGACAAAGTCGCGGCCGGGTAGAACCCGGCCGCCCATGCCACGCTGAGCTCTTGTATTTATCAGCGCCCGATGATCGATGCGACCTGCATCGCGGCGAGAGGCGCGAGCAGGATGCCCTTGCGATGGTGCCCTGTCGCGACGATGAGATTTTGCGCGCCGACCGTGTCGACGATTGGCTTTCCGTTGGAGGTGACCGGCCGCAATCCAGCCCACGTCCTGGTCAGCGTGGCGGCGCCGAGGCTCGGCACGAGGCGGCATGCAAGGTTCAGCAGGGTAGCGATGCCCGCGACCGTCGGTCGATCGTCGAAGCCCGAGTCTTCTTCTGTGCCGCCGGCGATGATGGACCCGTCGGCCTTCGGCACCAGGTAACCGGTCGACCAGAAGATGCTGCGCCGCAATGCGACCACGCCCGGGTCAAGCGCCGCGAGCTGACCACGTTGAGGACGCACATCGACCTCCACGCCGGCGGTCGACGCGACCTCTCTGCTCCAGGGTCCCGCGGCGATCACGGCCCAGTCGGCTTCATGCGAGCCGGCTGGACTGATCACGCGACGCACCTCCCCACCCTTGATGTCAAAACCTGTGACCGGAGTGCCTTCATTGATCGAAGCCCCACGAAGCGCCGCGGCCATCGCCAGCGCGCGTACAAAGCGAGGCGGCGTCAGGTGAGCGTGCTCGAGCAGCACCGCGCCCATCACCTCGGAGCTCAACGAAGGTTCTGCCTTGCGGCATTCCTGCGCATCGAGCCAGTGCTCGCCGGTGGCCCGTAGCGCCGATGCTTCCTCTTCAGAGAGCGCAGGCTGCAGGCCCTGCTGAACCCGGTATTCGATGTTGATACCGGTGTCTTTCTCGAGGCGGGCGATGAGCTCCGGGAACAGCGCGAGGCTTTGAAGGGCCGGTTCCTCGGCGCGCGAAGCGGTGCTCTGGGGGCTTAGTTCGCCGGCGGCCGCGCCTGAAGCGTGGCTCGCGAGCTGGTCGCGCTCAAAGAGGGTGACCTGGTGTCCGTCGAGGCTCAACCGCTCGGCGACGGCGCAACCGATCACCCCGCCGCCGATCACGACGACCCTCGACATATAAAGAAGATAAGCAGCCCTTGACTTACGAACATCTGTTCGATATGGTCTGGGTGCCTCCACTTCTCTCCTGCGTCTTCCCTGACGAGGCCGCCAAAAGATGCAGGAACTTGATGTTGCGATCAACTCGATTCGGGTCCGTTTCGGCAGCCAGGCGCTGACGAGGGCGGCGGAGCTTCCGCCGCCACAGCCCTGGCCAAGCGGAACCCCGATCGATGGCCTGAGCGGGATCGGGGGGCTGCCGCGTGGCCGGCTCACAGTTCTGACCGGCAACGGGACGTGCGGCAAGCTCACGCTCGCGCTTGCTCTGCTTGCGGGCGCGACCCGCGAGCTCGCGCATGTGATCGTGATCGACCACCAGTCGAGCTTCGATCCCTGGACTCTTTTGCCCTACTCCCCTGAGTTGGGCGCGCTGACCGTGGTCCGCGCGCCCGCTCCCGACCTCGCGGGTGAGGCAGCCGCGGCGCTGGCCAGGGCCGGCGCGGGATTCATCCTTTTAATGGGAGAGGTCCCGGAGCACTGGCTGGGACCACTCGAATCGGCGGCCAACCGCTCGGGGACAGTGCTGATGGGAGTGCTTGACGCGCCTGGGCGAGCATTCGCCCACGCCTCTAGCCTCAGCGTCGGCTTTTCCAGGACCGACTGGATCTGGGAGCGCGGGCAGCTGGTCGGGCTTCGGGCTTCGGCGCGCTGCGTGAAAAACCGCGTCGCCCCGCCGCTGGGAGAGACCGAGCTGGAGATCCGCTACTCGCTCGGCGCGCGATCCCTGTTCGACCATCCGGTCCACATCGTTGAGGTTCCCCTCCACACGACGGAAGAGCTGCGGTGCGCATCTGCTGTGGTCTGACCGGACACCTCGAGCTCGCACGGCGGCCCGACCTGTACGGGAGTCCCGTCGTGGTCGGGGATTGGGAGGAGCACGTCGTCGCTGCTTCCGATGAGGCGCTGGCCTCTGGTGTGTTGCCCGGGATGGCGTCGCGCCAGGCTGAGCACCTCTGCCCGCTGGCGACCTTTCTTCCACCGGCGCCGGAAGTCGCGGCTCAGCTGCGAGAGCTCATCTCCTCCGCGCTCTATGACCTCGCGCCAACGGTCGAGGTCCGTGTCGACGGAGTCGCGTGGCTGGACGTGAACGGAGTCGTGAGCGCCGGCGAATCGATTCGCGAGGCTCGACGCCGGCTGAAGAAGGCGATCGGTCGCGAACCACGGCTTGGTCTTGCGCCAGGTCCATTCTCCGCGCGCCTTGCCGCTGCCCGCGCGCGGCCTGGCCGCCTGGTGCAGGTCGAAAAGGCACGCACCTTCCTCGCTCCGCTTTCTTCACGCGAGCTTCCACTTGACTCCGAGCAGCTGGAACGCCTTGATCTCCTTGGCCTGCGCACGCTTGGCGCCGTGGCCGCGATCGGCCCGCGAGAGCTGGAGAGCCAGCTCGGTCGTGATGGACGTCATGCGGTACTGCTCGCTCGAGGACTCGAACCGGATCAGCTCACGCCGTGGCGTCCTCCGCTTTTCACCAGCGTTCACCGGCAGTTCGATCCACCAATCGAAGATCGCGAAGCCCTGCTGTTCGTCGCGCGAGCGCTGTGCGACGACCTTGCGGCAGAGCTTGGCCTGCGAGGCGCGGGCGCCAAGCAGATTCTCGTGCGGCTTCTCCTCGAGTCCGCGCCTCACGAGCAGCGCGACTCCCTGGTGCGCCATCCATTGAGCAGCGCCGCGGAGCTGTTCGGGCTCATCGGCTCGTGGATCAAGGAATGGCAGCCGCGCGCTCCGATCACAGAGATGTGGATCGAGCTGCCGGTGCTCGAGGCGGCGGGACGGCGGCAGCTGAGGTTGTGGGCCGGCGGCGATGGAAACAGCGAGGAGGTGGTGGCCGCGCTCGAGCGATTGCAGGAACGATGGGGTGAGGAGGTCGTGCACAGGCCGAGGCCCGACCTTCTGTCCTCCCCCATTCCCTCGCAGCGATTCGCATGACCCGTTTGCTGTCCCCGGCCGCCCAGGTCGAGGTCACGCTGGCTGATGACGGCACGCCGTCTTTCATCACCGGCGCCTTCAGCGGGTCGATCGATCCGATCGCGCGCTGGAAGGTCGAGACAGAGTGGTGGAAGCAGCCCGTGATCCGCGAGTACTGGAAGGCGCTGCTCAACAGCAATCTTCTATGCGAGCTGTATCACGACCTCTCGCGTGACGAGTGGTTCGTGGAGCGGGTCTATGACTGAACCCGGCAGAAAAGAAATGACCCCGCCGGCTCGCCTCGCGGGCTCCGACGCCTGCCTTGCGGCTGGTGCCAGATCCCTCGAACGTTTCCTTCGGGGCCGTCAAGAAAGGTAATGGGCCCACGAAAAGTTGGCAAGCCCCAAAATTTGCCGCCTGGCTACCTGAGGTAGCCGCGCCGGGCTTGAACCCTTACGTCGAGCTGCACTGCCACTCCAATTTCTCGTTCCTGGACGGCGGGTCGCATCCGGCTGAGCTCGCGATGCGGGCGGCCGAGCTCGAGATGCCGGCGCTCGCGATCAGCGACCGCGGCGGCGTCTATGGCGCGGTGAGATTTCTGCAGGCATGCCGCAAGGTCGGGGTCAAGCCGATCATCGGCGCCGCGCTCGAGGTGGACGGCGAGGAGGTCGTCATCATCGCTCGCAACCTTCGCGGGTACTCGAACCTCTGCCGCCTTTTGAGCTTTGCGCATGCCGGCCAGCCCAAAGGCGAAGCCCGAGCGACCATCGCGAAGGTCGCCGAGCAGCGGGGCGATCTCTTCTACCTCAGCGCGACCGACGACGAGAAGAGGCTGCGGGAGATGCAGGAGGCGCTGGGCAGAGAGAACGTGTTCAGCGAGCTGCACCATCACCTCGGCCCTGAAGACTCCTGGGTGCTCGAGGGCCGGGCGGCGATGGCGAAGCGGTGCGGTGCCCTGGTGGTGGCGACCAACGAGGTGCACTACCACGTCGCGGAGCGGCGCCGGCTGTATGACGTGCTCGTCGCCATCCGCCATCGCGCCACGCTGGAATCGGCTCGGCCGCACCTCTTTCCCAACTCGGAGCACCATCTGAAAGGCGGCGAGGTGATGGGGCTGCTGTTCAAGGGCCATGAGGAGGCGCTGGCCACGCCGTGGGACATCGCGAGCGAGTGCGACCTGGACCTCAACTTCCGCGGGGTGCGCTTTCCCGGCTACCCGGTGCCCGACGGCGAGACGCCGTTCTCGTTCCTCTACAAGCTGTGCTTCGAAGGCGTCCGCCAGCGCTACCGGCCGATCACACCCGAGGTCGCGAGGCGGCTGCAGCGCGAGCTGGAGGTGATCCAGAAAACGGGGCTCGCGGAGTTCTTCCTCATCAACTGGGACCTGATGCGTTTCGCGCGCGAGCATGGTGTGCCCGGCCAGGGCCGCGGGTCGGCCGCTGATTCGATCGTCGCGTACGTGCTCGGCATCACCAGGGTCGATCCCATCGAGCACAACCTCCTGTTCGAGCGATTCCTGCACGAGGAGATGACGAGCACACCGGACATCGACATCGACTTCTCCACTGAGCATCGCGAGCAGGTGATCCAGTACGTCTACGACAAGTACGGCTGGGAGCGGACCGGGATGGTGTGCAACGTTGTCACCTTTCAGCCGAGGATGGCGATCCGCCAGGTTGGAAAGGCGCTTGGGTTCTCGGCCGAGCTCCTGGACCGGCTCGCCAAGGGCGTCGATCGATGGTTCACGGAGGACATCGCGGACTCGATGCTGGACTCGGTGCCCCCGCCGGACATGCGGCCGCAGAGCTGGCAGCACTTCCTGGAGCTGTGCCGCGAAGTGATCGAGTTCCCGCGCCACCTGTCGATCCACAACGGGGGGATGCTCGTCACCGGGGAGCCGCTGGTCGAGATCGCGCCGGTCGAGCCCGCGACGATGGAGGGCCGCCGCGTCGTCCAGTTCAACAAGGACGACGTCGAGGACCTTGGCCTGATCAAGATGGACATGCTCGGGCTGCGCACCCTTTCGGTCGTCGCCGAGGCTCTCGAGCTGATCAAGGATGCGACTGGCGTACGCCCGGACCTCGACCAGCTGCCGCTGACCGACCCGAAGGTCTTCGAGATGTGCGGCGACGCGGACACCATCGGCGTGTTTCAGATCGAGTCGCGCGCGCAGATGCAGACACTGCCCCGCACGCGCCCGCAGTCATTCAACGACCTGGTGGTCGAGGTCGCGATCATCCGGCCGGGCCCGATCCAGGGCAATGCGGTCCATCCGTACATCCGGCGCAAGCAGGGGCGCGAGGAGGTGACCTACGCGCACCCGCTGCTCGAGCCGATCCTCAAGGACACGCTCGGGGTGATCCTCTACCAGGAGCAGATCATCGAGATCGCGATGCACGTCGCGGGGATGACGCCAAGCGGAGCGGACGGCTTCCGGCGCGCGATGACCCGTCACCTCAACCGGGTCGAGATGTCATCGCTGGAAGGAGACTTCATCAATGGATGCCTCGGCAACGGGGTGCCGCGTGAGGTGGCTGATCAGCTATTCGCCGCAGTCCAGGGATTCGCGGTGTATGGCTTCTGCCGCTCACACGCCGCCGCGTTCGCACGCACGTCGTACGAAACCGCCTGGCTCAAGCTCAACCACGCCGTCGAGTTCGGCTGCGGTCTTCTCAACAACCAGCCGATGGGCTTCTACCACCCGAGCGTGCTGGTCGAAGACCTTAAGCGCCACGGGGTGACGGTGATGCGAGTCGACGTCAACCGCTCCGCCATACGCTGCCTACCAGAGCTCCTGCCCGCAATCCAGCCGATTTCCCCTCCAGTGCCGGCCCGCGCGGGTCTCGTGCACGCGCGACACACGCGGGAGCCGGCACACGAGGCAAATAAGCCCAAGGCAAACCTGACACACGCCATGCGCATCGGGTTCAACTACGTCAGGGACCTCGGCGAGGATGGGCGCAAAGCGATCGTCGAGGAGCGTGCGCGCGGACCCTACACCTCCTTCGATGATTTTCTCCACCGGCTGCGCGGCGCGCCAGTCGGCCCCCGCGCGGTTCGCAACCTCGTCATGGTCGGCGGCTTCGACGGTCTCGGCCAACCCCGTCGCGAGCTGCTCTGGGGCTGGCAGGAGAGATGGCACGGCCACGGCCTGCGCCAGGGAATCGCCAAGCAGTCCGAGCTGCGACTCAACGGCACCGCGCCCGTCCTGCCCGAGATCGACGAGTTCGACGCCAACCAGCTCGAGTACAGGATCTCCGACCTCTCCACCGGCCACCACCTCATCCACTTCTGTCGCGAACGCCTCCAGAAGCTCGGTGCGCTTCAGAGCAACGAGCTGGCCGCAATCCGCAACAACCAGAAGGTGAGGGTTGCCGGCCTAGTCATCACCCGCCAGGCGCCCTCGACCGCGAAGAAGATCAGGTTCTTCACGCTTGAGGATGAGTTCGGCCAGGTCAACGTGACCATCAAGCCGGATGTCTACGACCGCTACCGGCAGGTCGCCAACCGCCAGCCAATCCTGGTCATCGACGGCGTGATGCAGCGCAACGACGGCGTCTATTCAGTGCTCGCGAGCCACATCGAGGCCCTCCACGGAGTCCCCCGACCGCAGCAGAAATCGCACGACTACCGCTAGCCAAGGCCTACTTTCCGTAGCCAAATAGGGGCCTTTTAAGCCAAGCTATGCCAATCGGACCGTTGCTCCAGCACTGAACGCAGCAGCCCAAAGGAAGGATCCATGTCCATCGGCAGAGAAATCGAAGACATCGCCCGGGACCTGATCAAGCACCAGCACGACCATCCCCCGGTCCGCGACCTCAACCGCGAGGTTGACCGCAAGCTCACCTTCGCCGACCGCGTCGCCGACGATTTCGCGCGACTGATCGGCAGCTGGGTCTTCGTCCTCGCCCAGGCCGGGATCATGGTTTTGTGGGTCGG
>WNGJ01003361.1_pt1 | contig 16455 bp, 19 predicted proteins | sample 5400611 | NCBI WGS metagenome assembly WNGJ01 (sample SAMN13153375, study PRJNA577476) | soil metagenome | isolation source: 40 cm soil or saprolite under Garry oak tree replicate 1 | place: USA:California | collected 2016-06-15 | reverse complement strand
TCAGGGAGTCACGGTATTTTGCCCGCCTTCTGCGCAACAAGACTGCAACACGAGGCACGGATGATGAACGAGAGTCGGCGTCCATCAGGGAGGTGAGGCGATGCCTGATTGACCCGTTCACACAACAGCGCCAAGTCTCGATTGAGCACACGGTCGTTGAACGGGCGCAGTTCGACCTGAACCAGATGAGCGTCACACGTAAGCATACCGGGAAGTTGAAAAAAAGGCAGCAACCGCCGCCAAGTTGCCCGTGCATAGGATGACGGAAAATAGTGGTCACGCACCCACATCACCAGATTTGCCAACGCCACTTTACATACGGTCATGACTTGATCCTTCCGGTGATCCAATTCATACATGGTTTTCTCCTGTGCTTTCAACTCTTCTAATGCACGCAATACTTCTCGCTGTTCTTTGCAGTAGCGTTCCTGTTTGCGGAACTCGATGTTACATTGTTCGTAAGCCCGCCATTCTTTGATGCGGAGCTGCTCCAACTCGGCATCTGCGACAGCTTTGCGCTCCTTGACCTCCCGTCGCAGCAGGTGATCGGCCACCCCTTGCTCTTCCAGGGTACACGGATACGCCCACAGTTTCTGATACAACTCCTTGCTGCGGCTCGTGAAGGTTTTTCGGAGCCGCTCCCGTCGTCGGCTGGCCTGTACCTCGCGTTTGCCTGCGCTCTGTGCCCACTGCTTGAGGCGGGCTAAGCGCTGTTCCAGGCGGGTTCGTCGTTTGGCGACCTCCGAGTTCTCTACCGCCACCTTCGCGAAGCCGTGGTTGGTGTCCAATCCCAGAGGCCGGAGATAATCCTTAATGACATTTTCTTGGGCGGGCCAACGATGAATGTAGGTCTGGGCAAGTTCCACCGCATCGATGGCCTCGGTCTCTTCTGTGGTCACAATGGGAATCAGCTTGGCCGTCGTCTCTTTGGCCGCAGCGGCAGTGGCTTGCCAGCCCTCGCGCCACCAGGTCCGCTCATCAGGTGGCAGGTCTCTATCCCAACGTGACGAAAACTGTGCCTCTTCTGGATCAGGCCGAACTGGAACGGACCGGCGCAAATCGCGGATCAGCGCCACCTGTAAGCACAGCGGCTCTTCTGGATGGTCTTCGCGGGACAGGGCGATATGAGCGGGAGCCACTTCGCGGATGACCTGCCCGTGGGCATCCGTGGTGAAGGGCACAAAGGTTCCGACGTCAGAGAAGGAGGAGAGATCCCGATACTGATTGGTCTGTAAGATCGTGACGACACTCCGCCCTTCTGCGTGGAGCCTGGCGAGAAACTCGGTGGCCATGCCCTCGCGATCCACGATCATCCGTTTCACTTGGCTGTGTTCCGCGTGCTGCTCATAGCGAGCCAGAAGCGCGGGGACTCCGACCGTCAAATGCTGGTCCCCTCGATGGGTGGTGACGAACAAGGGATGGCCCTGCTCGTCATGAAGCAGCACGAGTGCCCGGCAGCCCAGGATGACGCCCAGACGCCCAATCAGCCCTCGCGGGATAAGGACCTCACTGTAGACAGGCTTGCGATGCCCGTCTACATAGCAGGTCAACCATTGGGGACACTCCGTCTTTGCTCCTGGTACATGCCAGAGGTGGGTGGTCCAGCAGGCGAGGGCATCCGTGAAGCGCGATGCGCCATCGGCATCAGCCACCTGCGATAAAAAGGTTTCTGTGTAGCGATAGCCATAGGCCCGCGTCCGTCCGGTGAGCAGTGTCAGGCCATCGGCGGTATAGCCACGCAGATCCCAGGTGCGCTGCAATCCAACCGCTCCCAGAAACAGCAGGGTGAGCAGCAGGCGTCGGCGCACTGCCGGACTGCCTGCCAGGGGCAGGGGAACCGGGGCAACAGGAGAGGGTAGGGCAGTTGAGGCGATTGACTGAGGCGGAACCAGCGGAAGATCTGGTGGAGGTGGCAGAGCCTGCTCCAACTGGGCGAGCAGGCCGGTCTCGGTAGCTGCCGCCAACAGCAGCAAGCCCCCGGCCTGTTCATGAGATCCAGAGGCAATGGTTACGCCCGTTTTTGGCTTTTTTTTCTCGCGGTGGGTTCTTGCGGCTCAGCCCGTAAGCGGCGCGCACGCGGTTGAGTTGGCTGACACTCACCGCGATCCCGAATCGCTCAGCCACGAGGCGTTGGACCTCGCGACTTGCGGCAGACGTGTGGTTCTGGCAGTACTCCAGCACAAAGGTGAGCACCTCTTCCCGAAGCTTCGTGGGGTGACCGTGGCGCCTCTCGACGAATGCGTGCTCGCCTTCACGCTCGACGCGCTTGAGCAGCCGATACACGGTCGTGCGATGCATCGGAACGGGGCAGCACCTCTGTGCCTCTGAGACTGTTGCGCCGTACTCTACCTGTCGAACAATCTCCCGCCGCGCTGCCTGCCGCGCTTGACATTGACTTGGCACCGCCAGCCGTGATGGTGCCATTACCTCTCGCGTTTCCATCATTGCTGCCTTTCCGAACGCGCCAGTCCTAAAGGCTTGACACAGAAGGCATATCCCACGTCAGTGTACCCAAACCAAAGCCGACTGTTTTCAAATTCGGATACACTGACCCCTTTAGCTGCGACACACAGCAGAGGCTCCATCCCACTCTCGGCTCGGATGAGCGGGAGAAGGATCGTCCACGCTCTCTTCCGCTCGGACGCACATTCCGAATGGCTCGTCGTGCTTCCCGATGGTTATCCCACGTTGCGGCTGGAAACCGGCGCTCTGGCCTGTCCAGGATGAGCGCTCCCCTGGACCAGGCCAAAGGAGATGATGCGTGTGGGAGTGATGCGCAGGATCTCTGGAGCAAAAGATGCCATCATCTCTGTTCCGCCCACAGGGAGCCCCTCGACTGTTCCGCGTATCTCGACCATTCGCATCTGCATGGGTGGCAGTACATCATCGACCACAAAGGCCACGCGCCCATGATGAACCGCATCCCGATACTTCTTCGTCTGCACCAAATTCTCCCCACCAATGTCGATGCTCTCATGTTCAGGGTGATAGCGAAAAGTCACCGGCACCACATGCAGTTCTCCATTCTGACTGATCGTTGCCAACCTGCCGAAGTGCTGGCTCTGCAAATACGCGATTTCTTCGGGAGTAAATTTACCCATAGTTCATTCCTCTGTTCTCTCATGATGCGCGTTCTTCTGATCAGCCTTTTCGTTGCGGTCCTTCGCTTGAACTGCTAGGCTCTCTCATCGAGGTAGACGACGTCGTAGGTATGGGGATCGATGCTCGAGGCGTTCTGGCCGAACTGCGCGAAGTCTGCTCCATGCCTCTTCAGGAAGGCATCAAAGTCCGCCTGGGATCGCCAGTGGGCATAGTTGATCATGCGGGTGCCGTCGGTGCTTTTGTGCAAGGCTGTCCCGAGGTAGCCAGGCTCATTCCTCACCACTTCGGTGAAGCGAATCCACTGATCGATGAGTGCCTGCTGCTGCTCAGGGGTGGTCTCAAAGACGTTGATCAAGGTGACCAGATGGCTCTCTTTGGAAATCTGCATAGGTTTCTCCTCTTGAATCTAATGATGCGTGAACGTTTATCACTGCCCATGAATGTCTGAGATACAAAAAGAACAATTATCCAGGTGGACGATGGCTCCAGGCGAAGAGCAGGTCCTTCATCGTCTCTCGCAAAAGGGGTTTGACGCGCTCTGGCCCACCGGCAATGCGGCGCGCCATGGCCAGGGTAATCAGCCCATGGATCAGGCCCCGGCGAGCTTCCACCAGATCCGTGAGGTCTGCTCTCTCGACTCCCTTAGCCTGGGCCCATTGCTCCATAGCCTCGCGTGCTAAGGCAAAGCTCTGCTTGACCTCGATGGGCGTCTCAGGATGCCCATACCGGCCAAAGGAGATCCCTGCTAAGCCATGCATCACCTGGTACAACTCAGGTGAGCGAAAGGCAAAGTCCCAGTAGGCTTCGGTCATAGCAAGCAAGCGCGCTTCAGGATCATCCGTGGAGGCGAAAGCTGCCTGCACCGCCACTACCAGTTGCTCGTAGCCAGAGCGCAGGAGAGCGAGCAGAATTGCCTCCTTATTCTCAAAATATTCGTAGATGGTGGACTGGCTATACTCAATACGCTCGGCCACTTTGCGAGTACTGACCGCCTGCCAGCCTTCTTCGGCGGCAATCTCGTGCGCAGCGGAGAGAATGCGCTGCCGGATCTCCTGCTTTTCCCGCTCTCGGCGTTGTTTGATTCCCATAGTTCTGATAATCCGTTCGATGAACAGAATTAGAATGGTGAGTAATTCCCTATTGCCTATCGGAGATAGTAGATCAGGATCGACCAGTTTGTCAAGAGGAAAGGAAAGGTTGAAGCAAAAGAAATCTGATCGATGCCTTGCAAAATCGGCCCAGCCCGTTAAAAAAGTCCAAAAATGGCGGTAGAAATGAGGAAACAAGGCGAGTCAAGAAAGATGGCTATCACCGTGATGAGAACAAAAGAGCGGAGTTTTGCTCAGTTGACTTATGACCTTTCAGGTGGAATGAGTGAGCGCGATAAAATGTAGAGCTTATTTGAAGCTCTCGGTCATCCTTACTGTCTGGATTTGTAATTATCGTAAACAAATGAGGTGAGACACCCACCAAGTTCAAAATGCCCACCAGGCTCAGGCATCATCTCGTCTCGCCTTTCGGGCATCGGCTCTCCTTCACCATACGCTCCTCGCGTCGCACTTTTGTTGCGCAGAAGGTGACCAAAATACCGTGAGTCCCTGTTATTGTGATAGTGCAGAGCTTCCTCGACCACTTACCTCTTGTACAACTGACTGCTAGAATTGACCCAGTCGAATAGGGATCATATTCATGTCTCCCATCATGATCTCTTTGCTTTTCATGTTACTCTTCGGAAAAACGATTACAAGGATTTGGCAGATGGTTAAATAGTTGATTTTTCAACTCTCTTGAGTAAGCAAAACTTTAGGTATCAGATCCCATGATAAACTGAACTCGTTGAAAAACTAGTACATGTGTTCGTAAATTTGCATCCTTTCAATACTATAAGAAAAAATACGACTACATACTATAGGTACCAGAGAGATCGATGTTTCACAGTAGACGAAAGAAAGTTTCTATGGCGAAACGCGGGAATGGTAAAGGTTCAATTTATAAACAGAGGAATGGCCTGCGGGCTGCTACTCTCTCTATCGAGGGAAGGAAGCGAAAGTACTTTTACGGAAAGACGCGTAAAGAAGTCCAGGATAAACTGGCGTCTGCATTGCAGGGGCAGAAACAGGGAGTGCTCGTTGCCACGCCACAACAGACCGTGAGTCAATTTTTGACAGACTGGTTAGAACTGACGCATAAGCCCAGTATACGTCCCCGCGCGTATGAACGGTATGAGGAGGCTATACGTTTGCACATCATACCCTTTCTGGGCAAGTACCGGCTCCAAAAGTTATCAGCACAACACGTGCAGGCATTTTACACCAGGATGACGGACGAGGGACTCTCTCTGCAACAGTCATCTACTACCACAGTGTCATGCATAATGCTTTGGGAACCGCTGTGAAGTGGGGGCTCATTTCCCGCAATGTCTGTGATCTGGTCACTCATCCTCGTAAAGCGCGATTTGAGACACAGCCGTTCACACCAGAGCAGGTGCGATCATTCATCGTTACAATTCGAGGACATAAGTGGGAAGCGCTCTTTACACTTGCCCTAGCTACCGGTATGAGGCAGGGTGAATTGCTAGGCCTCAAGTGGCAGGACATCAATTTCACGGCAGGGACGCTTCAGGTACGTCGCATCCTGACGCGTGTCCCATCCAGAACATCTGTGAAAGTGTTTACTGAGGCAGAACCGAAAACACAGTACAGTCGACGAAGTATCACCATCGCTTCTTTTGCACTCGAAATCTTGCAACGGCATCGCTTGCGCCAGGAAGAGACCAGGAAAAAGGCAGGCTGGTAGTGGTTAAATAGCTCATGAAATGGGAAAACGAGTACCCCCACCCCTCGTTTCTGCCTCCGCCAAAGCATAGAGACAGATCATATGCGCACGTTTATTGCATACCACACCTGACCCATTCCAACAGGAGTCGGCGCCACCGCTACCCGTTCTCCATTCACATTACCCCGGCTCTTGATGTTTGATGATTTCCCTTGACAGATGGACGATTGTCCATTATAATGGCTTTAAAGAAGTGGACGATTGTCCATTATAAGAACTAGGTCGGAGATGAGACTATGGTTGCTATGCAGATTACCACCAACCTTCTTGCGCAGTCGGTACGAGCCCATCGAGAGAGTCGAGGGTTTTCACTAGGAACCCTCTCCCAAATGGCTGGCATCTCGAAGACGAGCCTTTCCAAGATTGAAGCCGGACAGGGCAATCCTTCACTTGAGGTCTTGAATCGCATCGCCAACGCACTGAACGTTCCGGTCGGATCCCTTTTCGGAGAGGAGAACCATTCCCAGGTCTCCATCATCCGTCGAGGAGAGGGACAGGTTGTCACATCCGATGCTGGGTTGATGAGCCGAACGCTGCTGGTTGATGGCCGCAGTCATCGCATGAGCATTTATGAACTGCACCTGCCCGCACAGGCAACCTACCGCGCCCTCGCCCATCTGCCTGGCACGCAGGAATTCCTCCTCTGTCTCGACGGAGATATCCGCCTCGGGCCTGAAGAACAAGAGGTAGAACTGCAACCAGGAGACGCTCTATGCTTTGCTGCTGATCTTCCCCACACCTATACCTCGATGAGTGGCGCGAAGGCACTCCTGGTGATGCAATATCCTCCAGCTCAGGGGATTGTACCCTGAGGATAGAAGAGGGTTCCCATCACTGCTCTCATCTTGAAAGGAAGCCAGATGAACACCTATGAACAACGACTCCGTGCCTATATTCAGAAACATTATATACAGGCCGAGCATCTGTCACTCGATCAACCGTGTCACTCAGTTGCAGAGGCGGCTCGCGCTGTCAATGCCTCTCCTGAGGAGCTTGTGAAGAACATTTGTCTTCTCGATAGCGATGATCAACTGATTACCGCCATTGTGAAAGGAGAAGATCGGGTAAGCGTTTCACGGATTGCCAAAACGTTGCAGCGAGAGGGACTGCGTCTGGCGACTCCAGAAGAAATCTTGGAAAAAACCGGCTACCCATGTGGAGGAACTCCCTCCTTCGGGTATCTAGCAACGTTTCTGATTGATCCGAAGGTGATGGAACGAGAGCAGGTCTTTACAGGAGGTGGCAGTGAAACCTCACTCGTCAAGATACAGACCGAAGAACTCGTTCGTGCGAATCAAGGCACAATTTTCCGTATTCGTCAGTAATGCGAGCTTCAAAAGCAGGGCACCTCGGTGCTGGAACCCTGGAGAGGAGTCCGCCTGGAAGCCTTTTCCTCACTCGTTGTACAACATGGAGGGAGAGAAGATATGTGGCGTCATTTCTGCGTGCATCCCTTTTGGTTGCAGCACCGAAACAACTGTGTGCGCACATCTGGCATCGTTGAAAAAGAGGCAGATAGCTGCAACGAAGAAAGGGTATGTGGGCAGGGTGAGCCGGTTTTCCTTTTCATGTCCCGATATGCAGCGAATTGGAGTTGAGAAGAGCTAGAAAGAAGAGAGAGATGTCCTGCCCTCGTTGCTCTGCAACTCATATTGTGAAGAATGGCCATACTCCAATGGGGAAACAGAATTATCGATGCCAAGTTTGTGGTCGCCAATTTGTTGCTGATCCTGCCTCACGCGCTCATTCGCCCACGTTAAGGCGATGTGTTCTGTCTGCCCTAAATGAGCGGATGAGTCTACGCGGTGCCGAGCGGGTGTTCAAAGTCTCGCGTCAAACCATTGCTAGATGGTTAGAAGAAGCCGCATCTGAAGTGGAAGACGAGTTCATGCGAGTACTTCCTCCAAATACTCTTCTCACACTTGAGATGGACGATGTCTGGAGCTTTATTAGCCAGAAGAAAAACCCATCCTGGCTCTGGGTAGCTTTGGATCGCGCGACGCGACGGGTAGTAGCATGGGTCTGTGGAGACCGCAGCGAAACAACCGCTTGGCGATTATGCGAAGCGTTGCCAGAGATCTACCGGGTTCACAGTCAAATCTTCACCGATTTTTGGTCAGCCTACTCCGCCATTCTACCAGAAGAGCCCCACAGCGCCTGTGGGAATATAGCGTGGAAACCAGCCACATTGAGCGATGGAACAATACGTTACGATAACGCATAGGACGATTTGTCCGCAAAACACTCTCATTCTCGAAGACAGAACGAATGCACATCGCAGCTCTTCGCTGGTTTATCTATTCCTACAATCTTACCAGACCATTAGCTATTTAACCACTACCGGCAGGCGAATTGTGGCAAGAGCACGATTACGTCTTCTGCACGATCACGGGTACGCATCTCAGACCCGGCCTCGTGGTCGATGAGTTCAAGAAGCTGTTGGAAAAAGCGGATCTACCCGACATTCGATTTCACGATTTACGTCATAGTGCCGCAACTCTCCTGCTCAGTCTCGGTGTCCACCCCAAGGTGGTACAGGAACTGCTCGGCCACACGCAGATCAGCATGACGATGGATATCTACTCACACGTCCTGCCGAGCATGCAGCAGGATGCCGTGAGCAGACTGAATTCACTCCTTCTGAGGCGCGAGGAAGGCCCTGTTGGAAAGGACGGGTAGGCAGAATGGGACCTTTTTGTTGGCGTTGCTGTACGGTCGCTGTACAGACCAACTCTCTGCCCATTACACATCGGCTCAAGCCGCTTGTAGTGGCACTTGAGCCTGTATGGGGATCGAAGATTTTGTGCGAATAGCGCATACGGGATGTGAGACGGGATGTTTTTTGTTGTTCGCAGGTGTTCACTCCGTGCTCAAATTGCCTCATTTTGTTCGCTTTCTATCGTCATTTCCCGCCAAATATCGCCGGCGTTGCTACATGGGTTGCTACATTTTTGGTATTCGTTCTAGTCTTCCGCATGCGCTTTTCAGGCGGATAAACCATCCTGCTGTTCACGCTCCTCAACCTATTTGTAAGGCGCTGGCAGAAACGCATATGGCTCGACCAATACGGAACGTTGGCAACTCTCCGGTTGCAATCATCTCGTACACCTTTGAAGGAAACAAAGGCAATGTGTTGATACCTAGCAACCGAGCGACAAAATAAACTGGCAACCAGCATGAAAACTTCAGAAAACGGTGGTTTGTTGAGATACACCTGTTTCTTGTCTTAATACTCCATATTATTTGTGTTCTGTCGAAGAACAATTCGCCGTATTTATTTGCCACTATTTAAGCTTGGATGGCAGAGCTTAAAAATGGGTATCGCCAGCATTCTTTGCCGAAAGTACAGGCTGCTGTTAAATCGCTGCCAAATAAGATTTTTCTGAGAGGGGAAGAAAAAGGCAGAGCTCACCAAGACCAGTACTATCCACCGCCACCTGTCTACTCGATTCTCTCCCGATGCGAGAAATGTAGTTGCCAGAGACGATCTCTTCATAAGTCATTCCTTCTCTCTCTTGGATTTACACACTTGCCAAGGGGTCCGGTCCCGGGTCGCCGCCCTGCGCCACAATCACCAATCGCTCGAATGCATGATCCCAACCCGCCGCCTGGAAACCTGGCTGCTCGGCGGGTACGGGGTCATGACATTTTTCCTCCCATTTTCCCCGCTCATATAATGTGGACAGTGTTCCAGAGTGGCAGTGAGATTGTTTCCCCGCTTGCGGCGATGATCGTGTGGCGCGAGAGGAATCCTTGCCGCTCTCGGCACGGCAGCAGTCTGAACCGTATCAAAGCGTGCTGCTTGTCTCGCCCCCGGGCCGGACGCGCCGGAGCAGAACGATGACGAAGATAGCCAGAACGGCCACGATGGCGGCGCTGAGGCCAGCGACAGTGTGGAGGCCGTTCGTGAAAGCTTCGCGGGCAAAGCCCAGCAACGTCGTGCTGAGATAGCTGGGGAGTTGGCTGGCTGTCGCCACGGCGCCGCCAAGGGTGTCACCGGCTGCGTTGGCCGGTATTCTGGCTGGAATGGCGTGGGCCACCTGGCTGCGATAAACGGCAGTGCCGATGCTTCCCAGAATGGCGATGCCGAGCGCTCCGCCGAACTCGGTGCTTGTCTCCGACATCCCCGAGGCTGCGCCGGCTCGCTCTGGCGGAGTGGAGCCGAGCACCATGTTGGTGACCAGCGTGAAGACTGGTGCCATCCCCAGCGAAAGGACTACCGACCCAGTCACTAAGGTGGCTAGTCCGGAGGTGGTGCCGACCTGGGTAAGTATGACGAAGCCAATTGACGCCATAGCCAGGCCTGCAGCCATCACATAAGCTGGGCGAGTATAGCTCACCATCAACGGGGTCAGCAGGGAGCCGAGGATGAATCCGCCAAACGAGGGCACGGTCCATAATCCTGCCCATAGCGGCGATAGCCCCAGCACCAATTGCAGGTACTGATCGGTGAAGAAAAAGACGCCGAGCACCACGAAAAAGCCGAGCGTGTTCGTGGCCAGAGCGACACTGAAGGAGGGCACTCGAAACAGCCGCAGATCGATCAACGGCTCGGCGAGCGCGCGCTGCCGACGCACGAACATCACCCCGACCGCCAGACCAGCCACAATCGCCAGTGCCGGCACCCAGCCCAAGCCATTTTGGGCGATTTGCTTGAGGCCGTAGATGACCAGCAGAAGGGTACCCAGGGACAAGACAACACTCGTCAGATCCAACCGAACGGCCTGAGGGTTGCGGTATTCGGGCAATAACAACGGTGCGGTCATCACCAGCAGCAGCATCACGGGCACAGCCACCAGAAACACCGAGCCCCACCAGAAGGAATTCAGCAGTACGCCACCCACTATTGGCCCGACCGCACCACCAGCCGAGAGGCTAGTAGCCCACACGGAGATGGCGAGGGTGCGCTGCTTCGGATCTTTGAACATATTGCTGAGCAGCGCCAGGCTCGATGGAGCCAGGGTGGCCGCAGCGATTCCCATCAAGGCGCGGGCTGTGATGAGCGTCGCGGCGCTGGTGGAGAAAGCTGCCAATACCGAGGTCAGGCCAAACGCGGTCCCGCCGATCATCAATAGTTTGCGGCGGCCGATCCGGTCGCCGAGCGTGCCCATCGTGATCAGAAACCCGGCGAGCAGGAAGCCGTAGATGTCCGTGATCCACAGCAGTTGGGCGCTGCTGGGCTGCAGAGCCGCACTCAGGCGCGGCACCGCCAGATACAGCACGCTTAGGTCCATGGAAATAAGCAGCGCAGGCAGGGCTAACACTGCAAGTCCAATCCACTCGCGCTGACTTGCCCGGGGCGCAGCGTCAGGCGCCTGCCTGGTTTGCTTTTTCTCTCGAGCGGTCATAGAGCCTCCTTAGAATAAACCAGGCATGGCAGGGCCATCACGACCAGCCCGGGACCATACACGACTTCCGGCCCGCGGTCAATACCCTGGTGTTTCTATAGCGGTCACCTCACGCGACTGGCTTGTCGAGGCTCCCCGGGGCTGGCATCAAGCCTAGTTCTGTCATCATTTCAAGCGGATCGGAGTACACATGTTCCGAAGCAATCAGGTCGTCCTTCATGCGCAAGATCGATAACGAGTGGGTAGTGACGCGCTTGCCTGTTGGTGGAATCAGACCGGTAGGTGTCATCATCGGACCGGTATGTGTGCCGGTAAACACGAGCTCGGTGGCCGCTGCCTCCTCCGCAAGAACTTGATCTCTGAAGGTGAGGACACCATCTGGAAAGGCCTTCCAAAGGGCTTCGATATAGTGCCGTATTTCGTCACGCCCATGCAGCGTGATACCCCCAGGAAGGACGAACTCAACGTCTGGCTGTTGGTTGGCGAGGTATCCCTCAATATCCCTGGCGTTGAGGGCTGCAATGTTGCGGTTAAGGACTTGTTGTGTCCCTGGTGTTTCCTGTGTTGCCATAAAAACCTCCGATTCACTGATCCTCCTTACGGAGGAGAGACGACTTCTTGGAGTTCTGCACAGCGAACTCTCGTTTCTCTAAGTTTGATCTGCTCTGCTCACCCCTCCCTTCAAAGAGCGGCTATCCTGAGCCCAGACGAATTCAGCGCCCTACTCAGCTGGCTCTGAATGATGTTCGTGCATAATCGTCCACTCGCCATTCACTTTCTGGAAACCCATGGTGAGCCGGACGGTCAGATCGTCCTTCCGACGCTGGAAGGAGGATTGCCACAGTGAATAAGGGCATGACAAAACGCCACGTCACTGCCTGTCGTGACGCTTAGGTCACTCAGCTGGAAAGTGCCTCCCCTCTCTAGCCAGAAGAAGAAACCACTCCATGATGCTTCGTATGCCTCGATTCCTTTCAATTGAAGCGGCGGAGGAACATCGAACATCAGCATATCAGGCGCATGATGCGCAAGTATGGCTTTCATGTCTTTGTGACGAACAGCGGCCGCCCAGCTCTCGACGAGTTCACGGATTTGAGCTTCATCGGTTCTCGTTTGGTCCTGGTTCATGCATTCTCCTTTCGGCGGTCGCCCTGCCAAGTAAGCTGTACAGCTTGTTCGTTCTCCCTGCGTAAACGATTCAGCACCGGGATGAGGCTGCGGTCACTGTCAACTACAAGGTAGGCACATCCCTAAATCATCAACTTTGCGGAAGCCCCAGGATCGCCTGGCGAGGTTTCTCTTATCGATCCTCGTTGTGCGTCGGTTCGCTCCGGTCGAGTGAGAGCAGCGTCAAGTTCAAACGACCCGTTGCCTGCTCATGCGACGAGCTTCTCGTCCTTCCACCAGCAGCATACGCTATTATTGGACTTGTGAAAAGAGCCATTTTTCGCTATACTTAAGAGGCCATTAAGCAGAGATCTCGATTCGTACAGCAGTTGTAAGGAGGAAAGAGACGCCTATGTCGAAACGGGCAACACCGCTCGAGAAGCCGGAGATCATGCTCGATCAGAACGCATCGGCACCCCTGTACCGGCAGCTGTACGAACGGCTGCGCGGCTCGATTCTGTCAGGACAGCTAGAGGCCGGGACGCGCCTCCCCTCGACCCGCGTCCTGGCCGGTTCACTGGGAGTCTCACGCACTACCACCGCCCTCGCCTATGAGCTGTTGCTGCTGGAAGGCTATATCGAGAGCAGGGTGGGAGATGGCACGCGGGTGGCACGTCTGCAACCAGAGCAGGTGTTTCAGGGGAGCAGAAACGTGCACGGGCTGAACGCAACCACTCCTGCGGAGACGCCTCCAGCACTCTACGCGCGGCGCGGCCAGGTGCTCATCGACATGCCTTACCCGGAAGAATTCTACGCTCATCAGGCAAGTCGCGGAACGAGCCTGTTCCTCGTTGGCCAGCCAGATGTGACCTTCTTTCCCTACGAGACCTGGGCCAGACTGCTCGCAAGACATGCTCGCCACTCACTGCAAGCCGTCTCATTTTACCAGTACGTGCAAGGCTACCTTCCTCTACGCCAGGCCATCGCCGCGCACATCGGCATGACGCGCGGCGTCCATTGCTCGCCTGAACAGATCATCCTCACCACAGGAGCGCAGGGTGCCCTCGATCTGGCGGCACGCGTGTTGCTTGACCCAGGAGATGCGGCCTGGACCGAAGATCCCGGGTATTCGGGAGCGCGTGGCGCACTATTGGCAGCCGGAGCACACCCCGTGCCGGTGCCAGTTGATGGGAAGGGCCTCGATGTCGGAGCCGGGCGACAGCTCTGTCCAGAGGCGCGATTGGCCATCGTTACACCCTCGCACCAGTTCCCGACTGGAGTTACCATGAGCCTGAGCAGGCGGCTGGCGCTGCTCGAATGGAGCCGAGATGCACGTGCCTGGATCGTCGAGGATGACTATGATAGTGACTATCGCTTCAGCGGGCGGCCCTTAGAAGCCCTGCACGGCCTGGATCGCGCCGGGCGTGTACTCTACATTGGGACCTTTAGCAAGGTCCTTTTCCCCTCCTTGCGCCTGGGCTACCTGGTCGCTCCGCCTGAGTTGCTCGCGGGCATGAAAGCCACGCAGCGCCTCATCGCGGTGCATCCCCCTCTGCTGGAACAACTGGCCCTGGCCGATTTTCTGGTCGAGGGTTACTTCGCGCGACACATACGGAGAATGCGCCAGCTCTACAAGGAACGCCGCGATGTTCTGGTAGAGGCATTGACGCGGGAACTGGGCACGAGACTGGAGGTCACCGTGCCAGAAGCGGGGATGCACCTGGTCGTCTGGCTCCCTTCCGGGATGAGCGCCCAGGCAGCCGCCCAGCGGGCAGCAGCATCTGGCCTGCACATGCTCCCCATCTCACACTTCAGCCTGCGACCGCTTCAACGCGATGGGTTGGTGTTAGGTTTCGCGAGCGCCTCCCCGCAAGAGCTGCGAGCGGGGGTACACATGCTGGCGCTCGCGCTCCAGGCACACTAATCACAGGCCATCAGAAAGGGGAGAGAGAGAGCCGCACCCTCTGTGGGAAAAAGCGATCTGAATGCCGAGCTCGACAGGGTCTTGGTATTCATCCTGGTGGAGGTGCCATTTGGAAGGAACTCATGAGCGATCGTCCGCACATGCTCGAACATTGAACGCATCCGCCCACCAGCAAGACTCACCCAGGGGACGCCGAGCCGTGCAAGTTCTGGGAGTGTAGGCAGGAAATGCGCGGATTACGAGGACGAAATTGATAGCAGTATTTGGGTAAGCAGGCAGTATTATAACCGGCTGATTATCTGAACTATCCTGTATTAACAAACGTCCATTTCTTGCTACTAGAAGCAATTGTCTCGATAGACTGAAAACGGAGAACATTGCCTCAGACTTCTCTACTCGTTCATTCCATCGGTTTATACTCCACTTTTGAAGCAGAAGAGGATAGTACATTCGCAGAAGGAGAACCCTATGTCACAAGAGATCGGCTACGCCCGTGTATCGAAAATGGAACAACACCTCGCCCTCCAGTTAGATGCCTTGAAAAAACGAGGGGTGGTGAGAGTCTTCACCGATAAGCAGACTGGTGTCCGCTTTGACCGCAAGGCATTTCTCGCAGCCATTGAATATCTGAACGAAGGAGATACCCTGGTGGTGTGGAAACTGGATCGACTTGGACGGTCATTGCAGCAACTCATCGAAACGCTTGAAAAATTGAAAAAACGGAACATCCATGTGGTGTCGCTGACAGAAGATGTCAATACGAGCACACCTACAGGCATGCTGTTTTTCCAGCTCATTGCGATGCTGGCGGAGTTTGAGCACAATATTATTTCCGAACGAACCAAAGCAGGTCTTGAAGCAGCCCGCGCCAGAGGAAGAACAGGCGGCAGGCCCAAGCTAAAGGCCGACGACATCAAGATAGCCATTGCAAAGCAGCTCCATGCTTCGAACAGCACGAAGGTCAAGGAAATCTGTCACACCCTGCATATCTCAAAAGCAACGCTCTATCGCTATTTGCAGATGTAACACAGCAAACAAGCAGAAGACATACCTCATCAATAAGAAGAAACGATCAGGAACAAGCTTCCTGTCGTACGTACGTAGGTCTCCCTTTCCAAACTGAGTGCTGGCTCAACGCTTCGCTCTGAGATCTTCAGGATGACATCCACGAAGAGACGCTTATTCCTGCCTGAGCCAGGGAAGCGATCTTCAACGTGCAACGACTCACCGGTAGTGGCTAGACAGTACTCGGTTGAGCATGGTCTGTATGGAACGTTCCGCTATGACGAACGACACATCATCTGCAAGAGCGATGCAAGCTACTATTGAAGAGAAAGCAGCTCTCTACCGCTCTTCCCTATCGTGCCATAGATGGACAGCGTACTCTTCTTCGCATGCATGAGGCACCTGGCAGCTTGGATGCGGGAACTCCATGCACATGAGTGATCAGTGATGCTTCCTCATCAAGTGGCAAGAGCCCTGAGTGACCTCTGAATCATGGCCCGCTCTCGGTCATTTCTCTTGCCCATCAACACCAGTCGACATAATACATAGGAAACCAACATGTCAACTGCAAATAACGGACGATATTGCTACTCATTAAATGGCCGATTCTCAGACAAGGGAGCAAGCTCTTGGACGTGCATGGAAGGCAGCCAGACAGACTGACGCCCTCGCCTCTCCAATGCTGGCAGAAGTGGTGTGCGCGATCCCCGCCTGCTTTGATCTGCATGAAATCGAGGCGCTCCCCCGTTCCTGGCGTGGCGATTCTGTGATCCCGGCTGCCCCTATACTGCCACAGGCAGGGCCAGGCGCATTCCGCACAGCACGCGGGAAAAGCGGAGAATGGTATGATAAAGACGAGCAAAAAATGGCTCTTTGAGAATGTCCGTCCTTGTGCTAGACTTTGAGAAGGGATGTCTCTTTCCAAGCTGGCTGGCTACGCGAGAAGACAGATGGGGAGCAGTTTTAAGAGGGATCTCGCGCATCAGGGCTCAGAGCGAAGCGCCCAGGGCGCACTCCTCTTCGCGCTTCTGACCACTTGGCGGGCACATTGCCGGTGAGGGGTTTCTCGCGGGATCAGGCTCTGACGCGGAGAGCGCGAAGGCGGGCAGCCCGCAACGGAGAACAGAAATGAAG
>WNGJ01003360.1_pt1 | contig 16455 bp, 12 predicted proteins | sample 5400611 | NCBI WGS metagenome assembly WNGJ01 (sample SAMN13153375, study PRJNA577476) | soil metagenome | isolation source: 40 cm soil or saprolite under Garry oak tree replicate 1 | place: USA:California | collected 2016-06-15 | reverse complement strand
CTCCCGGTGCGACTCGCCGCGGAGGCGCTCCGCCTCCTGCCAGCTCCAGAAGAGCGCGTCGACGAAGCCTTCGAGTCCGAGGCCGGGGGCGAACGGCCGGAAGGCCTGGTGGAGGTGCCCGGCCGTGGTGCGCCGCGTCTTGCCGTTGACCTGCACCTCGGGCAGCCTCTCGCGATCAAGGAGGACGAGGGTGTCGAAGAGGTCGAAAATGACGGCCGACGTGGTCACGGCAGCGGCTTTCTCTGCGCATAGCCCTCGTCAAAGCCGTGCCAGAAGCGCACCGCCTCCTCGCCGTACCGCCAGCAGAGGTTGACGGGCTGCGGCCCTGCCGTCTGCGGCACCAGGCCGGGGAAGTCCACCAGACCCGTCTCGAGGTCCTTGGTGACGCCCCCCAGCTCCAGAACCTGCTGCAGCACCTGCTTGACCTCGATCGTGAAGCCGTCGAGCCTCTCGGCCTTGGCCTTCCAGTCGTGCTGGTCCACCATGGCGCCGCCCGAGGCCCGGATCCGGTCCCGCTCCTCGCTGAGCGCCTCCTGGAGCGCGCTCGCGCGGCGATGAAGCTCCATCGCCTGGCGCATGAGCTCGCTGAGCCTGGGGATCAGCGCGTTGACCTCGGCCACCGTGAAAAGGCGCGCGTTCATCGCTCCTCCACGAAGATCGCATGGACTTCCTTGGGACCGTGGACCCCTCGGGTAAGGGTCAGCTCGATGTCCGCCGTGCGCGAGGGCCCCGTGATGAAGTTGATCACGGCCCCCGACATGGTCCGCGCGGGGTCGGCGTGCAGCGCCTCCAGCACGATCCCCATCTGCTCGAGAGACTCGACGAGCCGGTCGCGTCCGAAGACGGCCACGTGCGTCGCGGGCAAGAGAGATGTGGAGCGCGGCCGTCCGCGTCCCGACACGAGCACAAGCGTCCCGGTCTCCGCGAGCGCCCAGTCCACGCCGGTCACGCCGATCTCTGCACGGGCCGCGGCGTCCCGGTGTCTCTCGCGCGCTGCCGCGTCGGGGTCGGCGTCCGGGGCTATGGTGACGGCGAGTCCCTCCCGGCCCAGGCTCTGGCGAAGATCCACGCCGAGCGCTCCAGGGTGCCAAGACAGGATGCTCTTGGCCTGGCGCTCCCTGGCGATGCCACCGATGACTCGCGGAACCTCGTCCATGCCGGCCACGCTGTGGAACACGCCGGCCACGCGCTCGAACTCCTCGCGAAAGCGTGCGAGGGCCTGCGGCCAGCGCTCGAGCATCTGGCGCCTCACCACCTCGGCCGCCTGCCCGGCATCGGCCGGTCGCGGCACGGGGCGCGTCTCGAAGAGACCCCGGGTCTTGTCCATCTCCCGGCGTATGCTCCCGAGGAACTCGGCGCGGGAGGTCACGGGCGCTCGAGCTCCTTCGTGTCCCGGATCTCCGGCCATCTCTCGCTGAAGGTGCGGGCCGCGACCGGCGGCAGATCCCGCGTGCGCGTCCACTTCCCGAAGAAGAGCGGTAAGCCTTTGACCCTGCCGTTCCTGATGAAAGGCCTCTGCGCGATCCGCCCCAGCACCGCTCCGAGCGCGAAGAGAGAGGACGAGGTCATGAGCCGGCGGGCGAGGCCGAACACCATGCGCTCGGGCCACGACGCGATCTTCTCCCGCTCGACCTGCTCGCGGAGCTCCACCAGCATGCGCGGGATGTCGATGCGCACCGGGCAGACGTCCTTGCACGCGCCGCACAGCGACGACGCGTGGGCCAGGTCCTTGACCGAGGCCGCGCCCTTGAGCATGGCCGTGAGCAGGATGCCGATGGGCCCCGGGTAGGTATAGCCGTAGGCGTGGCCGCCGATCTGCCGGTAGACGGGGCAGACGTTGAGACAGGCGCCGCAGCGCAGGCAGTAGAGCGCTTCCCGCAGCGTGCCCGCGATCTGGCGGGTGCGGCCATTGTCCATGAGGATCAGGTGAAGCTCTTCCGGACCCTCGGTCTCTCCGGGCTGGCGCGGCCCGCGCACGAGGGTGGTGTACGAGGAGAGCTTTTGCCCGGTCGCGCTGCGCGCGAGGATGGCGAGGAAGACCATGAGGTCCGTCATGGTCGGGATGACTTTTTCCATCCCCATGACGGCCACGTGGATGCGCGGCAAGGTGGTGACCATGCGCCCGTTGCCCTCGTTGGTCACGAGGACGATGGTTCCGGTCTCCGCCACGGCGAAGTTCGCCCCCGTGATGCCCATGTCGGCGTCGAGAAACTTCTGCCTGAGCTCCTTGCGCGCCACCGCGGTCAGCACTTCCGGGTCGGCTTCGAAGTGGCCGCCCAGCTCCTTCGAGAAGAGCTCGGCGACCTGCCCCTTGGTCTTGTGGATGGCGGGGGCGATGATGTGCGAGGGCTTCTCGTGGGCGAGCTGGATGATGTACTCACCCAGGTCGGTCTCGACGGGCTTGACGCCCGCCGCCTCGAGCGCGTCGTTGAGCTCGATCTCCTCCGTGGCCATGGACTTGCTCTTGACGGCCATCCGGACGCCCTTGTCGCGGCAGAGACGCAGGACGATGTCGCGCGCTTCGTCCCCCGTCGCCGCCCAGTGGACGTGACCGCCCAGTCGCTCGATGTTGTCGGCCAGTTGCCCCAGGTGGCGGTCGAGCTGCTGGAGCGTCCCCTCCTTGATGGCGCGCGCCCTGTCGCGGAGCGCCTCGCCCTCGGGGAAGCCCGCGAAGGATTCCTTGCGGAGCCCGATGAACTTGGTGGTCGCGATGCCGAGCGCCTCCTGCAGGTGCGCGTCCTCGAGCGCGGCATGCGCCCGAAGGGCAAAGGGAGTCCGGAGGCTCGCGTCGCTCACCGCGTCCCCTCGCCCGCCAGCACCTGGGCCAGGTGCATGGCCCGCAGGCGCGAGCCGCGCCGGGAGAGCCCGCCGCCCACCTGCATCAGGCAGCCCGCGTCGCAGGCGACGAGGCAGTCGACGCCGGTGCTCTCCGCGTTGGCGAGCTTCTTGTCGAGGATCGCGGTGGACACCTCAGGCAGCCTCACCGAGAAGGACCCGCCGAAACCGCAGCACTCGTCCGAGCCGGGCAGCTCCACGAGCTCGCACCCCTTGACGCCCCTGAGCAAGGCGCGGGGGGCGCGGGACTCGCCCAGGCCCCGCAGCAGGTGGCAGGAGTCGTGGTAGGTGACCTTGCCCCTGAAGGAGGACTCGACACTCGTCACGCCGAGTACGTCCACCAGGAACTGCGACAGCTCGTACGTTTTCTTCGCGAGGGCTTCCGCGGCGGCCTTGAGCGCAGGATCGCCCTTGAGGAGACCCGGGTACTCGGTCTTGACCATCCACGCACAGGAGCCCGAAGGCACGACCACGTACTCGGCCTCGGCGAAGAGTCCCACGGTGCGGGCGGCGACGATGGCCGCGTCGTGGTGGTAGCCGGAATTGAAGAGCGGCATCCCGCAGCAGGTCTGCCCCTGCGGAAAATCCACGGTCGCACCCAGGCGCCGCAGCACTGTGACCATGGCCACACCCACCTCGGGAAAGAACATGTCGCCGAGGCAGGTGATCATGATCGAGGCTTTCACGGCTTGGCCGCCCCCGGTGCGTGTGGAGGGGGCGGCGTCACCACCACGAGGACGAGCAGCGGATTCGTGCCATCGTTGACGAGGCCGTGCTCGACTCCGGCGGGAGCGACCAGCGCCTCGCCGGCCGCCACGCGCTCGTCCTTCCCGGCGAGTGAGAAGCGCCCCGCGCCCTCGAGGACGTAGTAGATCTTGTCCTGGTCTCCATGGGTGTGGGGTTTCTGCGATTGACCCGGCGCCACGCAGTAGAGATCGAGCTGCGCCCGTTCCGTCGTCGCGAGCGCGATCTTGGCCATCTTGGCGGCGTCGAGCTTGACGTGATCCTCGATCCTGATCTTCATGAGTCCCTCAGGGCGCGGGCCAAGAGATCGACCGGGTGGACGACCTCGAGCTCGACGCCCATCGCCCTCGCGTGTCCGGCGATCTGAATGAGACAGCCCGGATTACCCGCCGCCACGATGCGCGCGCCCGTCTCGCGGATACGCTCGACCTTCATCCGGCCGAGCTCCCCGGCCATGGCCGGCTCGGTGAGATTGTAGATCCCGGCGCTGCCGCAGCACAGGTCGGAATCCTTGATGTCCACCACCGTCAGGCCGGGGATCCGCCGCAAGAGCTCCCGGGGCTGGGCGCGCACCTTCTGGCCGTGCACGAGGTGGCAGGCGTCGTGGTACGCGACGGTCTCCCTGAGCTCCCCCAGTGGCAGGTCCGACTCGACCAGCACCTCGCTGATATCGCGCACCTTCGCCGCGAAGGCCGCGCCGGCCTCACCGGGAAGCCAGTGGCCGTACTCCTTGAGCGCCGAGCCGCAGCCCGCGGCATTGGTCACCACCACGTCCACGACCTCGCCAAAGACGGCCACGAGCCTCGACGCGAACCCGCGAAACTCGTCGAGCCGTCCCGCGTGGAGGTGGAGCGCTCCGCAGCAGCCCTGGCTCTGCGGCACGACGACATCCCATCCGGCGGCCGAGAGCAGGCGTGCGGTCCGCAGATTGACGTCACCGTAGAAGAAGCGCTGGACGCAGCCGGTCAGCAACCCCGCGCGACCCTTTGGCTTGCCGCGAGCGGGAATGTAGTCGGGAAGCTTCGCTCCCGATGGGACCGCGGGAAGCAGCGATTCCATCGCCTTGAGCCTCTTCCACGGCCCGAGGATGCCCGACCCGCGCACAAGAGCCTGGAGCCCCGAAGCCTGGTACAGGCGAAGTCCCCAGAGGAGCGGGGCCAGCCGGGCCGGGTACGGAAAGGTCTCGAGCGCCCAGCGCCTGGTCGTGTGATCGCTCTGGGCAGCGCGGACTCCGTGGCGCTCGAGCTGACCGCGCGTGGCCTCCAGGAGCTGGCCGAAGGGCACGCCCGACGGGCAGGCCGTCTCGCAGCCGCGACAGCCGAGGCAGAGGTCGAGGTGGCGCGCGAGGCCGGGCGTGAGCCCGATGCGCCCTTCGGCGGCCGCGCGCATCAGATACACGCGCCCGCGCGGTGAGTCCATCTCCTGCCCCAACACGCGATACGTCGGGCACTGCGGCAGGCAGATGCCGCAGTGGACGCAGGCTCTCAGCCCGTCCATCGACGGCGCGTCGGTCGCGTCGAAGGCGCTTGGCGCCGAAGCGACCGTGCTCACAAGCCACCCACGAAGCGGCCTGGGTTGAGCGTGCCGCGCGGGTCGAACTCGGCCTTGAGCCGCGTCATCGTCGCGAGCGCCGTGTCGGGCACCGGCCCCCAGACATCGGCGGCCCGCTTCAGGCCAAGCGGCGCGCGCTCGACGACGAGGTTCCCACACTCGGCGGCGAGCGCCTCTCGAAGCGGCGTGACGATCTCCATCGCCCAGCTCTCAGGTGAGACGTTCCCCTCGACCGCGGCGCGGAGAATCCCATTGCCCGCCTCGCCTACCAGCGCCACCGATAGTCCGTGGCGGGCGGTGGCGCTCTCGATCTCGCCGGCCCAGAACGGAAGGCGGCGGATCTCGCTCGCGATCTTCACCACCAGGGGGCCCGCCAGCGAGTCACCCAGGCGCGGCCAGAAACCCTCGTCGAGCGTCGAGACCCGGGCCCCCAATCGCGACGCCATCGAGCCGAGCAGCGCGCCCTGGGAGGCTACCGCCTCGGCCACGCTCGCGACCGACACCGCCACCGCGGCCTGAGCCCGGTCCTGCCCCGCGCGGCCGAGCGCGGCCGCGTTCAGCCATTCGACGCGGTCGGGCTCCAGGCTCGACGCGAGGATGGAAGCGAGGAGAGCGCCCGCGGCCTCGCGCGAGTCGAAGGCGAAGAGCCAGGAGCCGGAGGCGGGCTGGACGGGATGAAGCCTGAGCGTCGCTTCGACGATGACGCCCAACGTACCGAGCGAGCCCGTCAGAAGCTTCGGGATGTCGTAGCCGGTGACCGACTTGACGACCTTCGAGCCGCCCCACGTGACCGTGCCGTCCGCCTGGACAAAGCGCGCTCCGAGCAGGAGATCGCGCCCGGTGCCGTAGCGAAAGCGCCGCGGCCCGCTGGCATTGGTCGCGAGCACTCCGCCCACGCTGCGCGTGGCGCCGCCGTACGGGTCCAGCGCGAGCATCTGCGCGTGCTTGCCCAGCTCGCGGCCGAGGACGTCGAGCGTCGCGCCCGCCTGTGCCGTCGCCACCATGTCGGCGGGGACATAGTCGAGAATACCCGTCAGCCGGGAGAGGTCGAGGATCAGGTCCAAGCGCGCTGGCGGCGCACCGAGGGCACGCGCGCTGCCGCTGCCCCGCGGAGTCACGGCCAAGCCTTCGGCCGAAGCGAGCGCCATCAACCGGCTGACCTCGTCCACCGAGCCCGGTCGGACCAGCCAGCGCGGGGTCACGCCGTCAACCGAGGCGGCGGCGAGCTGTGGCGCCGCCGTGGCGAGATGCCCGCCGCCGACGATGGCGGCGAGGGCGTCACCGAGAACCGCCGGCGCCGAGACGGCCACCGTCAGACCCAGGTGCCGGCAGGCACGCGGGGCGCCCGCGGCCTGAAGCCTTCGCCGCAGGCCGGGTGCGAAGGCAGGAGCTTGCCCGGATTCATGATCCCGTCGGGGTCGAAGACGCGCCTGAAGCGCGCCATGAAGTTGAGATCCGCGGCGCCGAACTGGAGCGGCATGCTCGAGGCCTTGTCGAGCCCGACGCCGTGCTCACCGGTGACGCTGCCACCCATGGCGAGGCACGCGCGCAGGAGCTCGTCGTTGGCCGCCATGGCACGCTCGAGCTCGCCCGGCTCGAGGTCGTTGTAGAGGATCATCGGGTGGAGGTTGCCGTCGCCGGCGTGAAAGACATTGGCGATGACGAGACGGTGGCGGGCGCCGATGGCCTGCACCTCTCGCATGATCTCCGGCAGCCGCGAGCGCGGCACGACGGCGTCCTGCAGGATCCAGTAGGGCGACATGCGCCCGACGGCGCCGGCGGCCTCCTTGCGCCCCTTCCAGAGCAGCGCCCGCTCGGCCTCGTCCTGGGCGACGCGAACCTCCAAGGCCGCGTGGTCCAGGCAGATCTGCACGATGCGCACAGCCTGGGCTTCGATCTCCGCCGCCGGTCCGTCGAGCTCGATCAGCAGGACGGCGCCCGCCCCTTTGGGATAGCCGGCGCCGACACCTTCGTTGATGGCCCGGACGAAGGTCTCGTCAATCATCTCGAGCGCGGCCGGGATGATACCCGCGGCCACGATGGCCGAGACGGTTTCCGATGCGTCGTCGATCGCCGAATACGAGGCGAGCAGGGTCTTCACGCCGGCCGGCACGTGGAGGAGGCGCACGGTGATGGCCGTCAGCAGGCCGAGCGTCCCCTCGCCGCCCACGAGCGCACCCGTGAGATCGTAGCCCGGATGGTCGTGCGCCTTGCCGCCCACCGTCAGGACCTCCCCCGTACCGGTGACGACCTCGAGCCCCAGCACGTGGTTGACCGTGATGCCGTACTTGAGGCAGTGCGGGCCGCCGGCATTGGTGGAGGCGTTGCCGCCGATGGAGGAGACCATCTGGCTGGAGGGATCGGGGGCGAAGTAGTAGCCGTGCTCGCGCGTGGCCTGCGAGAGCCACAGGTTGATGAGCCCCGGCTGGACAGTGGCGCAGCGGTTGGCAAAGTCGAGCTCGAGGATCCGGTTCATCCGGGTCAGCGAGACCATCACGCCACCGACCGGCGCCATCGCGCCGCCGATGAGACCCGTGCCCGAGCCGCGAGGCACCAGGGCCACGTGCTCGCGGCGGCAGAGGCGCACCAGCTCCGCCACCTGCCCCGTAGTCTCGGGCAGCACCACCACATCCGGCGCGCCCTTGTAGAAGGTGTGCATGTCAGCCTCATAGACCATGCGCCCCTCATCAGTGGCCACCACACCCGCAGCCCCAACAATCTTTTCGAGCCGACTCAAAAGGGCGGAACTCAGCGCCATGAAGTCCTCAGTTGTACGGGCTGTACGGGGCGGCGAGAAGGGTCCAGATGCGAGGCGGCGCCCGAAGACCGCAGGCGAGGCGTAGCCCTGCTACGTTGAGCCTGCGGTCGAGGGCGCCAACGAAGCAGATGGGCCCTTATCGGCGGCCCGCGCTAACCGATTTTCCAGGTCTCGCCTGAGACTAAGAGCTTTGCGATGTCTCCAGGACCCCGGTCCGAGATGGCCTTCTGCTCCTGCTGGACCACGATCTCCTCGTACGTCGTCCCGCCCGACTCGTTGAGGAGCGTCCCGAGCGGAATCGGGTACTCGGGCGCCCAGAGCTGGGCGAGCAGCGTCGCGGTCGCCCGGTCGGTCTCGTCGTGCACCCAGAGCGCGCTCTCGGCCACATCCGCGACCTTGACCACCTTGGGCTTGAGCCGGTCGAGCACGAGCCCGCGCCGGTCATCGGCAGGACCCCAGGTGATCGGCTTGCCGTGCTCGAGCCGCAGCTCGAACTGCACCTTCGACTCCTTGTCGTAGAGCACGTTCCACGCGAGGTCGTTGTAGACGTTGCAGTTCTGCAGGATCTCGACGAAAGCCGCGCCCTTGTGGGCGGCGGCCCGCCTGAGCGTCTCCTCCATGTGCCCGATGCTGCGGTCCACCGTGCGGGCGACATAGGTGGCGCCGGCGGCGAGGGCGAAGACGCACGGGCTGACCGGTCGGTCGGCCGAGCCCATCGGCGTCGACTTCGTCACCTTGCCCAGCTCGCTCGTCGGCGAGTACTGGCCCTTCGTCAGCCCGTAGATCCGGTTATTGAAGAGCAGGATCGTGACGTCCACGTTGCGCCGCAACACGTGCAGCAGATGGTTGCCGCCGATCGACAGGCCGTCGCCGTCACCCGTGATCACGAAGACCTTGAGCTCCGGCCGGGCCAGCTTGAGCCCGGTGGCCAGGGCCGGGGCGCGGCCGTGGATCGTGTGGAAGCCGTAGGTGTTCATGTAGTACGGGAAGCGGCTCGAGCAGCCGATGCCCGAGATGAACACGATGTCCTCCCTCGGGATGCCGAGATCGGGCATCGTCTTCTGCATCGCGCTCAGGATGGCGTAGTCCCCGCAGCCGGGGCACCAGCGCACGTCCTGGTCGGACTCGAAGTCCTTCTTCGTGTACTTCGGCGCCGCGCCGGGAGTGCCCGTGACCGTGCTCACTGCTTCGCCTCCAGAAGTTGATTGATGGCCTCGAGGATCTCCTGGCTCGCCAGCGGCATGCCCCGGACGCGGTTGAACCCGACGGCGTCCACCAGGTACTCGGCTCTCAGAACCCGCACGAGCTGGCCGCTGTTGATCTCCGGCACGAGGACGCGACGGTATTGTCGGAGGATCTGGCCGAGGTCGGGCGGCAGCGGGTTCAGGTGGCGGATGTGGACGGAGGCGACCGCCTTGCCCTCCATCTGCGCCTCCTCGACGGCCGCGGTGATGGCGCCGTAGGTGCCGCCCCACCCGACCACCAGCACGTCGCCCGACTCCTTGCCGTTGATCACCGTCGGCGGAATCTCCTGCGCCACGCGCCGGACCTTCCCGGCGCGGGTGCGGACCATGAGATCGTGGTTGTCGGCCTCGTAGGAGATGTTGCCCGTGACGTCCTGCTTCTCGATGCCGCCGATCCGGTGCTCGAGGCCGGGCGTGCCCGGGCGCACCCAGGGCCGTGCCAGCGTCGCGGGGTCGCGCAGGTAGGGCGCGAAGCCCTCCTTCTCGGAACGGAACGCCACGTCGATGTCGGGCAGCGTCTTGACGTCCGGGATCAGCCAGGGCTCGGAGCCGTTCGCGAGATACCCGTCGGAGAGGACCATGACCGGCACCATGTACTTGATCGCGATGCGCACCGCTTCGTAGGCGATGTAGAAGCAGTCACCGGGCGTGCACGGCGCGATGACGACGATGGGGCTCTCGCTGTTGCGCCCGTACAGCGCCTGCATCAGGTCGGCCTGCTCCGTCTTCGTGGGCAGGCCGGTGCTCGGGCCGCCGCGCTGGATGTCGAAGACGACCAGCGGCAGCTCGGCCATCACCGCGAGACCGATGCCTTCACCCTTGAGGGCGATGCCCGGGCCGCTCGAGGCCGTCACGCCGAGAGCGCCCCCGAACGAGGCGCCGATGGCGGAGGTGACGGCCGCGATCTCATCCTCGGCCTGGAACGTGCGCACCCGCCAGCGCTTGTGCAGCGCCAGCTCCTCGAGGATGCTCGACGCGGGCGTGATCGGATAGGCGCCGAAGACAATGGGAATGTTGGTGCGCTCGGCCGCGGCGAGCAGGCCCCAGGCGAGCGCCCGGTTGCCCGTCATGCTGCGGTAGAGGCCGGGCGCCATCTCGGCCGGCTCGATTCCGTAGTGCTCGGAGAACATCTCGGCCGTCTCGCCGAAGGCGTGCCCCGCCTTGAGGACCCGGATATTGGCCTCGACGAAAGTCGGGTTCTTGGCGAAGCGCTTCTTGATGGCGTCGAGCGTCGGGTCGAGCGGCCGCGTGTAGATCCAGGAGACGAGCCCGAGCGCGAAGAAGTTCTTGCAGCGCTCCTTCTCCTTCGCGTTGAGCGGCAGGTCCTCGAGCGACTTCTTCGTCATCGCGCCGATGTCGACCTGGTAGAGGCGGTACTTCTCGGCCAGTCCCGGATCGGCGAGCGGGTTCTTGGGCAGGCCCTTCTCGTCCTTCGGGTAGCCGGCCTTTTCCAGATTTCGCTGGTCGAACGCCGCCGTGTTGACGATCAGGATGCCGCCCGTCTTGAGATCGCCCAGGTGCACCTTGAGGGCGGCGGGGTTCATCGCCACGAGGGCGTCGAGATGATCACCCGGCGTGTAGACTCGCTGGCTGCCGAACTGCAGCTGGAAGCTGGACACGCCGAAGAGCGTCCCGGCGGGCGCGCGGATCTCGGCCGGGAAGTTGGGCAGCGTGGAGATGTCGTTGCCGGCCCAGGCCGCTTCGGTGGTGAACTGCTCGCCGGTCACCTGCATGCCGTCGCCGGAATCACCGGCGAAGCGTATGACGGCCCGGGTCAGCGTCCGTCGCGGCTTGGCGACGGAAGGCGCAGGCATTACCGTGTCGCTCATGATTCCCGTAGTCCTTTCAGTGGCTTCCGTCCTCGGCGCAGAACGTCCCCGCTCTGACTCACTGGAAACGCCCTCCAGGCGGGAGCCGCTACGGCTTCATGCTACCCAAAAGCCCTCGGATTGGCAAGGATATCTCCGGTCGGACGAGGTCTCCGTGGACCGCTTGCCCTACAGCTCGAGGAGATCCATTTTCGGGGAGCGCGTGAGGTTCCGGCAGCCCGTGGGTTCGACGAGCACCATGTCCTCGATGCGGACGGCACCCCGCCCGGGGTAGTAGAGACCAGGCTCGACCGTCACCACCTGCCCCGTCTTGAGCTCGTAGTCGACCCGGCTGATGCGAGGCAACTCGTGTATGTCGAGGCCGACGCCGTGGCCGGTGCCGTGAAAGAACCCCTGGTTGCGCCCGTCCACGACGCCCGTCGCGTAGCCGCGCGCCTCCATGGTGCGCGCGACCTCGGTGTGGATCGCCGCCCCGGAGGCGCCGTGTTTGACCAGCTCGATACCGCGGAGCTGCGCGGCGAGGACGGCCTCGTAGATGCGCTTGAGCTCGTCCGGCGCCTTGCCCTTGACCACGGTGCGCGTCATGTCCGCGAAGTAGCGCGAGCTCGAGGAGCGGGGGAAGATGTCGAAGATGATGCCCTGGTGTGGACGGATCGGGCCCGTTCCCTGGTTGTGCGGATCGACGCCCTGCTCGCCGCAGGCGATGATCGTGTGCTCGGCGATGCAGTCGTTCTCCATCAGCGACACGTTGACGACCTTCTTCAAGTCTTCGGAGGTCAGCGAGCGGCCCTTCCAGATCACCTCGTCGCCGCGGACCACGCTCTGCCTGAGCACGTCGAGGGCCGCGGCGAGCGCGCTCTCGGTGTGGCGCTGTGCCTGCTCGATGGCCGCCACCTCCTCCGCCGATTTGATCACGCGGTCCGGGAAGAACGGGTGCGGACGGACCTGCACCGTCACCCCGCGCTCGCGCAGCCGGTCGGCCGCCTCGAGGGGGAAGTCGGCGGGCACCTCGACGGTCGCGACGCCGTAGTCTTCGAGGAGCAGGCTGACGGTGTCTGTGAGCCTCGGCTGCGTCCAGCGCTGCTTGGCCTTGGCTTCCCACTCGGAGAGCGACAGCACCTCGTCCACGCGGGCCTGCTGCCGGGCGCGGTCCACCTCGAGGTCGGACATGAGCAGGATCTTCCTGCCCCCGACCTGGAGGAACACAAAGGGATCCGGCGCCATGAACCGGCAGGCGTAGTAGAGGTTCGAGTCCTTCTCGCTGGCGGCGATGATCAGGGACGCAGTCATACGGCGGCTCCTCGTCGCGTTTCGTACCGGATCACGGGATTGGCCTGCTCGCTGACCTCGCTGAGGTTGGCGATGCCGAGCTCCCCGCGCTGGAAGAGATATTCCACGTGCGCCCCCGCTTCTTCGAGCGCGAGCAGGCGGGTGTAGCCCTCCCTCGACCCGAAGAGGCGGTGAGAGACCTCCACCAGCGTCAGCGGGTCACGGCAGAGATCGAGCACCTGGCCCAGCCGGCGCTCGTGGTGGGCGGCAATGACGCCGATGCGTGCCGGCATGTCTTCGATCGGCGCCTCGTGCCCGGGCAGCGCGAGCCTGATCCCTCCGAGCCTCCGCACCTTGTCGAGCGACTGGAGGTACAGCTCGAGGCCGCAAAAGGGCGTGATGGAGGCCGGCGACTGGTGAGGCGTGATGCGCGACAGGACGTGATCGGCGGTGAAGAGGAGGTCGTCCACCTCGAGGCAGATCTGCCCCGGGCAGTGGCCGGGCGTGTGGTGAACCCGGTAGTCGTTGATGATGCGCTGGCCGTCCTTGACCACGCCATCGATGGTCACCGACTTGAAGAAGGCCTTCGAGAAGCGGTACATGGTCTCGAGCTCGGCCTTGAGGTCAGGCTTGACGCCGGCTCGCTCGAGGAAAACGCCCATGTCCTTGCTTGCTAAGACCATGCGCTCCTCGAAGCGGCTCAGCACGCGCGCGTCCAGCTCGTGGACCCAGACGCGCGCTCCCGTCTCGCGGGTAAAGTGGCCGACCCAGCCGAAGTGATCGATGTGCGCGTGCGTGATGACGACGTGGCCGACGTCGTCGAGCGAGACGCGCTCGCCGAAGCGCGTCCGTACCTCGTCGAAGCTCCGCCGAAGACCCTTGATGGAATCGTCGGTGCCCGAGCCGACATCAACGAGCGTGAACGTGCCGTCATCGACGATGAGGTAGATGTTATTGACGTGCCCAGGAAACGTCTCGACCGGCATGCCATAGACGCGTATGCCGCTCCGGCTTACGAATTTCTCGACTTGGTCCATGCCCAATAACGTACCACGCATGGCGTATTTTCATTCTCGTGAGGAGTCCTCAGTCCCGAGGCCACGATGTCATCGACCTCCGTGCTGACGGCAGGGGGTGCCATCGGGAGCGAATCCGACGAGCCGTAGCGCGCCCCGAAGCGCAGGACGCCTCCGCCGCGCGAGCCGTCCTGCGAAGCAGGGCGGCGAGCGCACCCCCCGCCTCGGGGGGATGGGGGGGCAGGCGGAGGCGTCCGAGCGAGGTGGCGCGCGAGGCGAGGAGGTTGAGCGGACGAGGGCACCCCCTGCCGTCAGCACCCCTGGGGATACCGCGGGCCCAATAACCGTCTACTCAGACGGGGATTCGTCCGCTTTGCGGAGGGTTTCTATGAAGCGGGTGACGGCAGGAGTAAGGCGCTTGCCCCTACGGTAGATGAGCCCGATGGGACGCGCAAGGCCTGAGAGAGCCAGCGGCACCGTGGCGAGCGTCCGCATGCCCGATTCCATCACGACCGTGGGCCGCGGCAGGATGCTCACGCCGGCCGCGATGCCGATGGCCTGCTTGATTGTCTCGACGTTGTCGAATTCCATGACCACGTCCACCTTGACCCCGTGCTGCTTGAGCGCGCGGTCGATCGCCTTGCGCACCGCCAGGTCACGGTCGAAGGCGACGAACTTCTCGCCCGCGAGATCGGCGGCCTCCACGTGCCTCCGCCTGGCGAGACGGTGGCTCGGGTGCGTGACGAGCACCATGGGCTCCGAGCGGAGCGGCAGGACGCTCAGCGTTCGCGAGGCGGCGGGATAGGACAGCACGCCCACGTCGGCCTCGTCGTTGAGGACCGCCTCCACCACCTTGTGCGGGTGCAGGCACTCGAGCAGCACGCGCGCGTGGGGATGCGCCGACATGAATGGCTGCATGTGGCGACTCATGTCGTGCAGCCCCACCGAGTAGATCGCCGCGACGCGCACCGTCCCCTCCACACGCTCCGCGGACGCGAGCAGCCCGGCCCGCGCTTTCTCGAAGCCTTCGAGGAGATCGCGGCAGGCGTCGAAGAAGACCCGGCCCGCTTCCGTGGCCACCAGCGGCCTGCGCGAGCGGTCCAGGAGCGGCACGTCCAGATCGCCCTCGAGCTGCTGGATCGACTGGCTGGCGGCCGACTGCGTCACGCCGTTGGCGGTCGCCGCGCGCGAAAAGCTCCGCAGCCGCACGACGTCGCAATACAGCTTGAGCGTGTCCAGGTTCATGGCCAAGGCTAGCCTATTAGCACTGCTAATGCTATGTTTTTTACATTTTGGGCTTGGCTAATGCTTATGCGTGGTGTAGTGTCACTGCTCAAATCAGGGTTGTTCCGGCAATTCACAAAGACGTGGAGGGCGGAAGAGGAATGGCGATGCCGAAGGAGCCGGGCTCGCTGGACGACGGCAGGTCAGCGACGATGCCGGTTGGGATGCCCGAGGCTCAGGGTCTCTACGATCCCGCCCATGAGCACGACGCCTGTGGCGTCGGCTTCGTCGTGGACATCAAGGGCAGGAAGTCCCACGCCATCGTCAGCCAGGCCCTCCAGGTGCTCAAGAACCTGCTGCACCGCGGGGCCTGCGGCTGCGAGGTCAATACGGGCGACGGCGCCGGCATCCTCATCCAGATGCCGCACGCTTTTCTCTCGCGCGAGTGCGCCGCGCTCGGCATCAGCCTGCCCTCGCCCAGGCACTACGGCGCCGGGCTCGTCTTCCTGCCGCGCGACCCGGAGCAGGCCGCCCGATGCCGCGCGATGCTGGACGCCATTGTCCGCGAGGAGGGCCAAGCCCTGCTCGGGTGGCGCCGGGTCCCGACCGACGACTCTCCGGTGGGGCCGAGCGCGCGCGCGGCCGAGCCCGCCATCGAACAGGTCTTCATCGGCAGGGGCGCCGGTATCTCCGACGCGCAGGCCTTCGAGCGCAAGCTCTACGTCGTCCGCAAGCGGGTCGAGCACGCGATACGGCGCTCCGACATTCCGGGCCGCGGCGACTTCTACCTGCCGAGCCTGTCCGCCAACACGCTCATCTACAAGGGCATGCTCTCCGCCGATCAGATCGAGACCATGTTTCCGGACATCGTGGACCCGCTGGTCGAGTCCGCGCTCGCCCTCGTCCACCAGCGCTTTTCCACCAATACCTTCCCCTCCTGGCCCCTCGCGCATCCGTACCGGTACATCGCGCACAACGGCGAGATCAACACGCTGCGCGGCAACATCAACTGGATGCACGCGCGAGAAGCGCTCTGCCGCTCGGGCGTGCTCGGCGACGACCTCAAGAAGATCCTCCCCATCGTCGTCGAGGGCGGCAGCGACACGGCCGTCTTCGACAACGTGCTGGAGCTCCTGGTGATGGCGGGACGCCCGCTCCCGCTGGCGGTTCTGATGATGATCCCCGAGGCCTGGAGCGGGCACGAGTCCATGTCCACCGAGCGCAAGGACTTCTACGAATACCACGGCTGTCTCATGGAGCCGTGGGACGGCCCCGCCTCGATCGCCTTCACCGACGGCACCGTCATCGGCGCGGTGCTCGACCGGAACGGGCTCCGCCCTTCGCGGTACTACATCACCAAGGACGGGCTGGTGGTCATGGCCTCCGAGGTGGGCGTGCTCGACATCCCGCCCGAGCGCGTGCTGATCAAGGAGCGTCTCCATCCCGGCCGGATCTTCCTCGTGGACACGGCGCAGGGACGCATCATCGACGACGGCGAGCTCAAGCACGCCTTTGCCACCCGGTACCCGTACGGCGAGTGGCTGGCCACGCACCTCAAGCCCCTCGAGACCCTGCCCGAGCCGCCGGAGGTTCCCGAGCCCGATCACGACACCGTCCTCCAGCGCCAGCAGGCCTTCGGCTACACGCACGAGGACCTGCGCCTCCTCCTGGCGCCGATGGCGACGGCGGGCGAGGAGCCCATCGGCTCCATGGGCACCGATACTTCGCTCGCGGTGCTCTCGGACAGGCCGCGGCTCCTCTACGACTACTTCAAGCAGCTCTTCGCCCAGGTGACGAACCCGCCCATCGACCCGATCCGCGAAGAGCTGGTGATGTCGCTCGAGACCACCATCGGCCCCGAGCAGAACCTCTTCGAGGAGACGCCGCTACACTGCCGGCAGCTGCACCTGAAGAGCCCGACGCTCTCCAACGAGCAGCTCGCGCAGGTGAAGGCGCTCGACGACGGGCACCTCCGCGCCACGACG
>WNGJ01016728.1_pt1 | contig 16460 bp, 12 predicted proteins | sample 5400611 | NCBI WGS metagenome assembly WNGJ01 (sample SAMN13153375, study PRJNA577476) | soil metagenome | isolation source: 40 cm soil or saprolite under Garry oak tree replicate 1 | place: USA:California | collected 2016-06-15 | reverse complement strand
CCCGCTGGCGGCGCTGCTCGGCGAGGCGACGGAGCAGCTGGCGATCCGGCTCGGTCCCCAGAGAGGCGGCCTTCTCAACGCGACCCTCGGCAACCTCACCGAGCTCATCGTTGGCTTCTTCCTGATCGCCGCCGGCGACGTCGCGATCTTGAAGGCGACTCTCATCGGCTCGATCGTCGGCAACCTCCTTTTGGTGCTCGGTCTCTCATTCGCGGCGGGCGGCATCCGGCACAAGAGCATGTCCTTCAGCCCGCGGACAGCCAGCATTCACGCGTCTTCGCTGCTGCTCGCGGTCGCGGGCCTGGTTGTGCCGGCGATGCTTGTCCTGGGCTCACCCGTGGACGCGACGGCCAGGGAGACCGTGAGCGTTTTCGTCGCCATCGTGCTGATGTCGCTCTATGTCGCAGCGCTCGCCTTCACGAACATCACGCACGCGCATCTATTTCACGCGCCGGAGAGCGGAGAGACCGCGACCTGGTCGAGCAGGGCGGCCCTCCTCGTGCTGACCGTCGCGGCGCTCGCCGTGGGGCTCGAGTCGGATCTCCTTGTGAATTCGCTCCATTCCGCGATCAGCGCGCTCAGGATCCCGACCGTCTTCGTCGGCCTGATCCTGATCCCGGTCATCGGCAACGCCGCCGAGCACGCGTCGGCGATCTTCTTCGCGGTCAAGAACAAGCTCGACATCACCGTCGAGATCGCCGTCGGCTCGTCAACGCAAGTGGCGATGTTCGTGGCCCCGCTGCTTGTCTTCGTCAGCCTGTTGACCGCTCACCCGATCGACTTCGTCTTCACGGGTTTCGAGATCGGCATCGTCGCCCTCGCGACGCTGATCGTGACGGTGACCTCGCGGGATGGAGAGACGAACTGGCTCGAGGGGGCTCAGCTCCTGGGCGCGTACCTGATCATCGCGGTGACCGCCTTCTTCATCGCCGCCTAGACTCACGGCTATGCCGGACGTACGGGACAGCTTCTCGAAGGTCGCGGCAAACTATTCGAGGTCGACCTTTCATGCATCCTCCGTGCGGCTGCAGGAGGTCGTCGACCTCGTGGGGCCCAAGCGGGGCGACCTCGCGCTGGACGTCGCAACCGGGACGGGGAACACAGCGTTCGCGCTGGCGCCGCACGTCAGACGAGTCGTCGGCCTCGACCTCACGCGCGAAATGCTCGGCGAAGCCAGGCGGGTGGCGGCCGAACGGTCGATCGGCAACGTCGACTGGGTGATAGGCGACGCCGCGCATCTGCCTTTTCAGAACGACACGTTCGACGTCTACGTCGTGCGCGCAGCCCCACACCACTTCTTGGACGTCGACGCCTTCCTCGCCGAGGCGTACCGCGTGCTGAAGCCAGACCGCGACGCCGCCTTCGTCGACTGCGCTCCGCCACTTCCCGCGCGTGACGTGCTGCATGAGGTCGAGCTGCGTCGCGATCCTTCTCATGTCCTCTCTCTGACCGTCGACGAGTGGGTTGCGAAACTCGGCAGGGCCGGCTTCGAGGTCGAAACGGCCCAGGCTCGTGAGCTCGATTGGAACTATGAGGAGTGGATGGGGAACATGGCCATCGGCTCAGAACTTTCCGCCGAGCTCGCCGCGTTGATCGAATCGGCTGAGGGGGAGGCTCGTGCGCAGCTTCACCCGGAGCGGCGCGAGGGAAAGCTGTTCCATGCCTACTGGCACGCCTTGATCCGGGCTCACAAACCGAGCCGGTGAGCCGGGTCTTCGCCGACGGCGAGCTGATCGTGCTGGTGGACAAGGTGGGGCGGCGCCATCGGGTCCGGCTCCGCGTGGGCGAGAGGCACTCCATCCATTCGGGGCTCATTGAGCACGACGACCTCATCGGCCGCCCGGAGGGGATCGTCGTGTCAACCCAGCTCGGCGCCCGCCTCCTAGCGGTGCGTCCGACCTTCGCCGAGCAGGTGACTGGCCGCCGCAGGCAGACCCAGCCCATCTACCCCAAGGACCTCGGCGCCATCCTCATCGGTGCCGATATACACCCCGGGGCGCGAGTCCTCGAGGCGGGCGCCGGAACTGGAGCGTTGACGCTTGCGGCGCTGCGCGCCGTCGGGCCGACCGGCGCGGTCGTGAGCTATGAGATTCGCGAAGAGTTCCTGGAGGCGGCCAAGCGCGCGATCGTGGAGACGCTAGGGGCGCTGCCGGAGAACCTGACCCTCAAGCTCGGCGACATCTACGCCGGAGTCGAGGAGAGCGAGATGGACCGCGTCCTGCTGGACCTGGCCGAGCCATGGCAGGCCGTTCCGGCTGCGAAATCAGCCTTGCGGGCGGGGGGGATCCTGTTCGCGCACTGCCCGAACGTCTCCCAGGTGCAGCGCCTGTTCGACTGCCTGCGCGAGGTGCGAGGCTTCGGGATGCTGGAAGCGTTCGAGCTCCTGCAGCGGGGATGGACGGTGAGGGGTCGCAGCATGCGGCCATCCCACCGGATGGTCGCGCACACGGGGTTCCTGTGCTTTGCCCGCCGGCTGGCGCACGACGACCTCTTCGAACCCGAAGGCGAGGGCTTCAGGTAACCCTTCGCGCAGACCGGGCGTTTCATCTGCATGGGGCGGCGCGTCCTACGAATCGTCGTTTTCCTCGTCTCAGCAACAGTCACGGTCGCGATCTTCGCCGTCGCCCCTTTGATTCTTGGCGGCGCGATCCTGGTGCTCGCGGGAGATCAGCCGCATTCATGCGGTGGGGGATGAGAGCGAACTAGCATTTCCTCGATATGAGCGGCGGGCACGCGCCTATCCAGGTCACGGTCACCGGCGCGGCAGGCCAGATCGGCTATTCGCTCCTCTTCCGGATCGCCTCCGGCCAGATGTTCGGTGCCGACCAGCCGATCGTGCTCCGCCTCCTGGAGGTCGAGCCGGCCATGAAGTCGCTGGAAGGCGTGGCCATGGAGCTCGACGATTGCGCCTTTCCGTTACTGGTGGGGATGGAGCTGACGAGCAAGACGGAGGAGGGATTCGAAGGCGCGAACTGGGTCCTGCTCGTCGGCGCCGCGCCGCGCAAACAGGGCATGGAGCGAAGCGACCTGCTCTGGTGGTGGGCAATCCGTGCAACACCAACTGCTACATCGCGCGCATGAACGCGCCGGAGCTCCCCGCCGAGCGCTGGTTCGCGATGACCCGCCTCGACGAGAACAGAGCCCGGACGCAGATCGCAAAGAAGGCTAAGGTGCCGGTCGCCGTCGTCACGAACATCGGCGTCTGGGGGAATCATTCGACCACGCAGTACCCTGACGCGGCCAACGCGCGGATCGCCGGCCTGCCGGTGTTCGAGGTCATCTCCGACCACGGATGGCTCAAAGGCAAGTTCGTGGAGACGATCCAGAAGCGGGGCGCCGCGGTGATCGAGGCACGAGGAGCGTCCTCGGCCGCATCTGCGGCCAACGCGGTCATCGATTCGGTCGTGAGCATCCGCGAGCCGACTCCATGGGGCGACTGGCATTCGCTCGGGGTGGTCAGCCACGGGGAGTACGGAGTGCCAGACGGGCTGCAGTTCGGCTTCCCGGTGCGGTCGGACGGAGACCACTGGGAGGTCGTGCCCGACCTGCACCACGACGACGACGCGTGGAAGCGGATTCGCGTCACCACCCAGGAGCTGCTGCAAGAGCAGGAGATGGTCAAGGCGCTCATCCCGCCACCGCAGGCCGCGCAGGGTACAGCGACCTAAGCCCCCTCCCCAAATCCCTCTCCGCGAAGGGGAGAGGGTGCCGGTGCCTCAACCTATCCTTGGGTCAGTGAGCATCACGCTCGACCGTCATTCCTATCCCTTCACCGCGATCGTCGGCCAGGAGTCGATGAAGCTCGCGCTCATCCTCAACGCCATCGTGCCGACAATTGGTGGCGTCCTCATCCGCGGCGAAAAAGGGACGGGCAAGTCGACGGCGGTTCGGGCGCTGGCGCGGCTGCTGCCGGAGCATGACGTCGTCGAGGGCTGCCACTTCGGCTGCGACCCGACCGACCAGGATGTGTTGTGCGCCGACTGCCGGGCGCGCCTGAAAGCCGTGGGCACACTGCCGCACCACAAGCGCCGGATGCGGGTGGTCGAGCTTCCGATCAACTCCTCCGAGGATCGCGTCGTGGGCACGATCGACATCGAGGCGGCGCTGCGCTCGGGTGCCAAGCGGTTCGAGCCGGGCGTCCTGGCCGAGGCGAACCGCAACATCCTCTACGTCGACGAGGTCAATCTGCTCGATGACCACCTGGTCGACGTGCTGCTCGACGCCGCGGCAATGGGCGTCAACGTCATCGAGCGCGAGGGCGTCTCTTTCAGCCACCCCTCGCGATTCATCCTCGTGGGCACGATGAACCCGGAAGAGGGCGAGCTGCGACCTCAGCTTCTCGATCGCTTCGGACTGTGCGTCGACGTGGAGGGGATCCGCGACCCCGACGAGCGCGTCCTGATCGCCGAACGCGACGCCGCGTTCAAGCGCCGAGAGCACGAGTTCACCAACGAATTCGCGGCGGCGGACAGCAACCTGTCTCGCGCCCTGGGGGAAGCCATCGGCCGCGTGAGGGACGTGCGCGTGACGGCGGGCCACGCGCGTCTTATCTCTTCTATCTGTGTCGAGGCGGACGTGCTCGGACATCGCGCCGATGTAGTCATGGATCACGCGGCGAGGGCGCTGGCCGCGTACCGGCGGCATGGGTCGCCCAGTCGCGAGGATATCTACGACGCCGCATCGCTCGCCCTCGCGCATCGGGCGAGGCAGCCGGTGCGTCGCGACCAGGACGAGCCGACGGCGCCGGAGCATGGGGAGGAGAAGGAGGGCTCGCAGCCGTCCGACTCGGACTCCGCCGAGCCGCAGGCGTCGGATACGGAGGCGAGCTCAGAGGCGAGCGCCGAGCAGACCGCGAGCGCCGCCGAGACGGGCCAGCAATCGGCCGGCGCGGATACCGGAGTCACCACCGGTGGCTCGAGCGGCAATGAATCAGCCCCTGAGGCGCTCCAGATGTTCAACCTGCGGCGCATCGACCTGCCCCGCCAGCGGCGCGTCCGCAAGCAAGGGGGCAAGCGTGCCGCGAGCCAGACGCCGGACCGTCGAGGCAGATACGTTCGCGCCGAACCGAAGGAAAAGGTGAGCGACCTGGCCATCGACGCCACCGTCCGCGCCGCCGCGCCCCTGCAGAGAGAACGGGGACGGCAGCACGGGGAGCGCCTGATGCTGGAGCGCCAGGACCTGCGCCAGAAGGTGCGGGAGCGCAAGGTCGGCAACCTCATCGTCTTCGTGGTCGATGCGTCCGCCTCGATGGACGCGGAGCAGCGCATGGCCGCGACCAAGGGCGCCATCCTCTCCTTGCTCCAGGACGCTTACGTCCGTCGCGACCGCGTCGCGGTTGTCATCTTCAAGAACCGAACGGCAGAGGTCGTGCTGCGACCCACTTCCAGCGTCTCCCTGGCGCGGCGCAGGCTCGAACGATTGTCGGTGGGCGGCACTACACCACTCACCCATGGCCTGATGGCGGGCTACAAGGTCGTCAAGACCGAGCTCCTGCGCGATCCGACGATCCGGCCCCTGCTGGTGCTGATCAGCGACGGTCGCGGCAACATCTCGATGTTCAAGGAAGAGCCGCTGGTGGAAGCGCAGAAAGTCGCGGCCTTGATCGACGCCGAGGACATCGACGCGCTGGTCATCGACTCGGCCCGCGACTACAGCCACCTGCCGTCGGTCCAGCACCTGGCGCGCGTCGCGCCGATGTACCAGACGTACGCGATCAACGCCTGTGCTGACCTCGCTGAGCGGATGGGAGCGCACTATTACGGGCTCTATGACCTTTCCAGGGACGAGATCGCGACGGCGGTGGAGCGGGAGCTCGGCCGCGGCCGGTAGCCTGCGCGCCCTCGCCGTGGCGGCGCTCTTGATCGGTGCGTGCGGTGCGTCGCAGACAGGTTCCGGCGTCAGCCCCACACCGACACCGACGGTCCAGGCGAGTCCAACGCCATCGCCCACCTCCACGAGCGATGAGACGCCCATCGCGCAACAGGTGCTCCCTCCGGCGCAGGACCCTCCGCTGGCGATGCTGTGCTCCAAACCGATCGCGGCGGCGGCGGACGGCAACGCGACGCCGCTTTTCTGCAGCAGCGGCGCCGTCAACGTGCTGGCCTGGAAGTTCTACGCCGACATCAGCGCGAGCATCCTGGGCCTCGGCCTGAATCCCAGTCCAGAGCAGCCCAAGTCGGCCATGTGCGACGACATCGCCCACAACGGGGCGAACCGGTCGGAAGAGGTCAACGGCTACAAGCTGGCGGCCGCTTATTACGGATGGACCTTCGCCCTCGACCCCGCGAAGGTGACTTGCCAATGAGCGTCGGTACTATCTAGCTGCCCATGGCACTCGACCGCTACTCCTACCCGTTTACCGCGATCGTCGGCCAGGACGAGATGAAGCTCGCCCTGGTCCTGAACGCGATCAACCCGACCATCGGCGGCGTGCTGATACGAGGCGAGAAAGGCACGGGCAAATCGACCGCGGTGCGCGCGCTGGCGCGTCTCCTGCCAGAGCAGCAGGTCGTCGAAGGCTGCCACTTCGGCTGCCATCCGGACGACCCGGAGGACTGGTGCGCCGACTGCCGTGCGCGCTCGATCGGCGGTGCACTGCCGGTCGCGACGCGCCGGATGCGGGTGGTGGAGCTTCCGATCAACGCGTCGGAAGACCGCGTCGTGGGGACCATCGACCTGGAGGCGGCCCTGAAAGAGGGGTCGCGCCGCTTCGAGCCCGGTGTGCTCGCCGAGGCGAACCGCAACATCCTCTACGTCGACGAGGTCAACCTCCTCGACGACCACATCGTTGACGTCTTGCTCGACGCGGCGGCGATGGGAGTCAACACAGTGGAGCGCGAGGGCGTCTCGGTCTCACACCCGTCTCGCTTCATCCTGGTCGGCACGATGAACCCCGAGGAGGGGGAGCTACGCCCTCAGCTGCTCGACCGTTTCGGGCTGTGCGTCGACGTCGAGGGCATCCGCGACCTCGACCAGCGCGTCGCCATCGTCGAAAAGCGCGCGGTGTGGGAGGACGACCCGAATCTCTTCTACCAGCAGCACGCCGAGTCCGAGCAGTCGGTGAGGGGCCAGATCGCCGAGGCGATCGCAACGTTTCCCGAGGTCACCCTCCCTCGGGAGATCCTGCGCCTGATCGCGCAGATCTCGATCGCGCTGGAAGTGGACGGGCACCGATCCGACCTCGTTTGCGCCCGCGCCGCACAGGCCAAGGCCGCCTACGACAGCGCGGATGAGGATGGTCGGCCAGAGCTAAGCCGACAACTCTTCCTCATCGACGGGGAAGTACCGGCGGAGCCGCGGATGGGACGGCCTACCTCGCCCTGAATAGGCGAAACCCGGATAGTCCGGACTATCTGAGGTTTGCTTCGGACTCCAGCTCGGTTCGTCCGGACTATCCGTTGGTCGGTGACGAAGCTAACGCGCGGAGGCGCGGCACCCGCTCTCTAGACTGGAGCGCCAGTGCAGGAACCTTCCCTTCAACCCAGGCGCGCCGCGGAGCTTCTCGACCGCGTCGAAACCAACATCCATCGGGTCATCGTCGGCAAAGAGCGCGTCGTCCGGCTGGCGCTGGCTGGCCTCGTGTCGGGCGGTCACGTTCTGCTGCAGGACCTCCCGGGCACAGGCAAGACGATGCTGGCGAGAGCGCTTGCCACATCGGTCGGCGGCACCTTCCGGCGCATCCAGTGCACGCCCGACCTGCTTCCTTCGGACATCACCGGATCGAGCGTCTTCAATCAGAAAGACCTGAGCTTCGAATTCCTGGCCGGACCGATCTTTGCCAACATCGTGCTCGCCGACGAGATAAACCGTGCGACGCCGCGGACCCAGTCGGCCCTGCTCGAGGCGATGGGGGAGGGCCAGGTGACCGTCGAGGGCACCACGCGCATCCTCGAGCCCCCCTTCTTCGTCGTGGCGACGCAGAATCCCGCCGAGTTCCACGGCACGTACCCGCTGCCCGAGTCTCAGCTCGACCGCTTCGTGCTGGCGGCCGAGATGGGTCCGCCGACGGACGCCGAAGCGCTGGAAGTGCTGGCCCGCAGGGAGCATGGCGACCCCATCGCCGAGCTGGCCCCGGTGATCGACATCCGCGAGGTCGTCGAGCTGCAGGAAGCGTGCCTTCGCGTCGTCGCGGCGCCGGCGATTCGCACCTACATCGTCGGGTTGCTGGACGCGATCCGCGCGCGTCCGGACGTCCTGTTGCCGGCGAGCATGAGAGCGGGTGTCTACCTGCAGCGCGCCGCCCAGGCGTGGGCTCTGTTCGAGGGTCGCGACTTCGTGTTGCCGGACGACGTCAAGCTGCTGGCCGCGCCCGTGATCGCGCACAGGCTCGGCATGCGCGGTCGCGGCAAGGCATCGGAGATGCTGACGGAGGTCGTCTCGGCTCTGCCGATCCCTCCCCTGCGCCAGCACTGAAGAAAATGCGGTGAGGCCGACCTGGCGAGTTGTCGGAGCGCTCGCGCTGTGGCTGGTCCTCGAATGGTACGGCGCGACCTCAGAGGTATCGTGGCTGTTCCTGCTCGCCGCGTGGTTGTTGGCCCTTGTCGTCGCGTGCGGCGCGTACGCGCTGTTCCGCACGCGGCTCCGGTCTTTGAGAAGGACGCACTGGACCTTGCGGTCGGACTCCGCACGAAGGGGGGAGCGCGCGGACCCGCGTGGGTGAACGGCCTCATCAACGGCAAGCAGGTCAGGTTCGCCACTGGGGTCGTGCCCACGAAAGGCTGGACCCGAATGAAGGTCCTTAGCGAGCTGAGTCGGGGCCCTGTCGGAGCCAGCGGCTGGACGATCGGGACAAGCGATCCCCTCGGTTTCTTTCGCGGCCGCCGGTCCTGTTCCGACTCCGAGGTCGCGCTGGTGCTCCCCCGGTTTGCCTCGCTCGCCGGCCGGCGTCAGGTCCGCGAGCTCGAGGCAAGCGCGGCGGCGCCAAGGGCGGGTTCCGGCAACGAGCTGTTCGGGATCCGCGAGTACCGGCCGGGCGACTCGCTTCGGCGTATCCATTGGCGTTCGAGCGCGCGCCGGGGCGAGCTGGTGGTGCGCGAGTACGAGCCGCCCGGCCTGCAAACACTCGCCATCTACCTCGACCCCACGCCGCCCTCAGAGGCGACTGCCGACCAGATCGCACGCATCGCGGCCTCGGAGGCGTGGGACTGCATCCGCGAGGGCGGCCGGGTGGTGCTGTGGGCACCGGGGCTGGAGCCGTCGGGGTCCCCGCGCGATCTCTGGACTCAGCTGGAGTGGCTGGCGAGGTATCCGAAGCTCCCCTCCGCCGGCACCGCCCCGACGGGCGGGGAGATGGAAGTGGTGGTCATCACCGCAGCCTCGAATCCAGAGTTGTTAGACGCGGTCGAGAGATCGAGAAAACGCCGCGGTTGGGTCGTCGGGGATGCGGTCATCGACACCGACATGTCAATTGAGCGGGTTGGCACGGAGTGGCCACTTCCTTGAGCCGCCGGTTGCGGCTCCCGCCATCGCCGATAGAGCAGTCGATCGAAGCGCGAGCATTCGTGTTCTCGGGATTTGCCATCGCCGTGCTCGGGATCGTTCTCTACGGCCAGGACTACGTCGTGCCGGTGGTCGGAATGGCGGCGGCCGCAGCAGGTCACGTAGTCAGCTACCGGGAGCGAAACCAAAAGCGCGAGTTCTGGCGCCAGGTCTTCCTGGCTGCGATGGTCTTCGGCGCGCTGTTCTACGTCATCGCCGACTCCTCGCTTGCGCTTTTCGGCGGCATCCTGCCACAGGCGAACTTCGCGATCCTGCTCGTGGCGGTGACGAGTTTCGATCTGAAGACTCGCCGCAACTGCTATTCGAGCCTGTGGATCAGCCTCGCCATCGTCTACCTGGCCGCGGTGTACGCCTGGGACTACACCTTCGGCGTCCTGCTCGCGGCGTGGACCGTGTGCGTCGCGGGCTTCTGGATGGCATCCCACCTGAAGCGCATGAACGCCGATATACAGGGGCCGGTGCGCGCGATAGCGGTGCTCCTGGTCGCGGCGTTCGCGGGCGGCGTCGCCTGGTTCATCGTGGTGCCGCAGCCCGCAGGGGTGCCGATATCCCCGCTCATCATCTCCCTGCCCAACTTCACGGCGTTCAAGGGAGACATCGCAAGCCCCGCGCTTCCGCTCGTGCAGCTCACAGGCGATCCGTCCGGAGCCACGAGCAGCGTCGACCTCCACTTCCGTGGAAGGTTGGGTGACACGCCTGTGATGTACGTTCGCACCGGGGCACCCGCCTACTGGCGCGGCCTGGTTTTCGACCTGTATCGCGACGGCGCGTGGACGGCGTCCAACTCGGGTTATCGCGAGATGCCGCCCTTCGTGCCGCCTCGTTTTCTGCCTCCGGCGCCACCGCACAACCTCGGGACTTTCGTGCAGACGTTTCGCGTGCTGCGTCCCCTGCCTGGCGTCATCAACGCCGCGTATCCGATCGAGAGCCTTTACGCGCCCGTGGCGGCGCTCCGTGAAGACCTGTACGGGACATTCCACACGCCGGACCAGCTGCGTCCCGGCCAGACCTACTCCGTCGTCTCGTACCTTCCCGATCTGTCACCGGACGTGCTTCGGAGCGACGAGAATCCGACAAGCCTGCCCGCCAACAACCTTGCGTATCTCGACACCGGCGGACTGTCGGCGCAGGGGAGGCTTCTCGCCCGGCAGGTGACCACGGGCGCCGCGAACCCGTTCGACGTCGTGATGGCGTTGACGAGCTATCTCCAGGGCCATTACAAATACACGCTCGACCTTCCTCGGGTGCCCGCGGGCCGCGACCCTGTCGATTGGTTTCTGTTCGACGTGAAGACCGGCTACTGCGAGCAGTTCGCCACGGCGGAGACGCTGATGCTCCGCAGCCTGGGCATCCCGGCTCGCCTCGCCACCGGTTACTCGACCGGCGACTACGACCCCGTGTTGAACCAGGCGGTCGTGCGCGAACACGACGCGCACGCGTGGGTCGAGGTGTGGTTCGGCGGACATGGCTGGGTGCCGGTCGACCCGACACCGGGCGTGGATCCGCTCGCGGCGACGCGTTTTCCCAGCCACTGGGCGGGGGGTGGCATCGCGCGATTGATACCGCACCTCAGCATCGGCGCACCTGCGGCCGCTCTCGGCTCGCTCGGAGTCCTGGCCGTGATCCCTCCGGCGATTGCGATCAGCCTGGTCATCGTTCTCGCGTACGCCTGGCTTCGCCGCCGCCGCCCCAATATCGGCACGCGAGCAGCTCCTGGAGAGAACGAGCTGTTGCGCCTTTACGACAAGGTCCAGCGGCGTTTGCGACGGCGCCGCGCTCCACCCGAGACGCCGCTCGAATACCAGCTCGCGATGCAGGCTGCGCTTCTCCGTGAATTGACCGACGCGGTCAATGAAGGCGCGTACGCGGGACGCTGGCCTGATCGGCCGCGGGTGCGCGAGCTCGCCCAGGGGATCGAGCGGATATCCTGAGTTTGTGGTCCAAGCTCTAAAAACAACGGGCGCCGAAAAGGTTCGGTGGAATCTCACCGACCTTTTCACATCGCCAGACGACCCGAAGATCGAAGCGACCCTCAAGGACGCGCTGGAACGCGCGAAGGCATTCGAGGCGAAGTACAGGGGCAAGGTGACAAGCCTCGAGCCGAAAGAGTTCGCCGCAATGATGCGCGAGCTGGCGGACTACGAAGAGGAATCCGCCAGACCAGAGGTCTACGCCTACATGCTCCACAGCCAGGACACTCAAGACCACCCCGCGGGCCGTCTCCTGGCGCGGGTGCGCGAAGCCGGTGCGGAGCGCGGCAGCCACATGGTGTTCTTCTCGTTGGAGCTGGCGCAGATCAGCGACGAACAGGCAGCGATGCTGTACGCCGATCCCGAGGCCGCGACCTACCACCACACCGTCGAGGAGGCGCGGAAGTTCCGACCGCACCAGATGTCGGAGCCGGAAGAGCGGGTCCTCACGGACTTCAGCCCTGTCGGCACCGGGGCCTGGGTGAGGTTGTTCGAGGAGCTGTGCGCGCGAGTCCGGGTCGAGGTCGACGGCCAGGAGCTCGCGCTCGACCAGGCCTTGAACTTGCTCCGCGAACCCGATCGCGACGTCCGTCGCAAGGCGAGCGGCGCCGTGACCGAGGCGCTTCGCGGCGACGTGCGCACGCGCGGCTACATCTTCAACGTGATCCTGCAAGAGAAGGCGATCGACGACCGCCTGCGGCACTTCCCGTCATGGGTCAGCTCGCGCAACCTGGCCAACGAGACGTCCGACGAAGCGGTCCAGGCCCTCGTCGACGCGGTGACCGGCCGCTACGACGTGTGCGTGCGCTACTACCGCGTCAAGCGCAAGCTGCTTGGCGTCGGCGACCTCCACGAGTGGGACCGCTACGCGCCAGTCAGCGACGTGACGCGCGACCTCACCTGGGACGAGGCGAAAGAGCTCGTGCTCGGCTCCTACAGCCGGTTTTCCAAGCGGGCCGGTTCGCTCGTCGAGGAATTCTTCAAGCAGGGTTGGATCGACGCGCCGGTGGTGCCGGGGAAGGCCGGCGGGGCCTACTGCATGCCGGTGACGCCGCATCACCACCCGTACGTGCTGATGAACTTCACCGGCAAGCTGCGCGACGCGCTGACCCTGGCTCACGAGCTTGGCCACGGGCTTCACGACCGGCTGGCCTCGAAGCAGCACATCTTCGACTACCACCCGCCACTGACCCTGGCCGAGACCGCCTCGGTATTTGGGGAGGCGCTGACCTTCGATCGGATCATGTCCGAGGAGAAGGACCCGAAGATCCGGCTGGCCATGCTGTGCAACCAGGTGGAGGACGCCTTTTCGACGGTCTTCCGGCAGGTCGCTTTCAACCGGTACGAAGACGCCAGCCACACGCTGCGCCGCAAGGAAGGAGAGCTTTCGGTGGAGCAGCTCGGCGACCTCTTCCAGGAGAAGCTCCAGGCGATGTTCGGCGACGCGCTGACTCTCACCGATGACCACAAGGTCTGGTGGAGCTACGTCGGCCACTTCCTGCACACGCCCGGATACGTCTACGCCTACGCGTTCGGCAACCTGCTCGCGCTGTCCGTCTACCACCGGTATCTCGAGCAGGGGCCGGGCTTCGTGGAGCAGTACCTGGAGTTCCTCGCGGCCGGAGGTTCGACCCGGCCGGACGAGCTCGTCAAGCGGATCGGCATGGACATCACAGACCCGGGTTTCTGGGATGCCGGCCTGAAGATCCTCGACGGAATGGTGACCGAAGTCGAGGGTCTGGCCGGTTCGTTCGCCGAACGACCGTAGACTTTTAACTCAAGTCCACGAAAAACCCCCGGATACGGGACCTTCGCACTTTCATGTGCCAAGGAGTGACATGGCGGTCACCGAGACAATTGCGACCACGGATCTCGAGTTCGCGCGGCAGCTCGGCCAGCAGCTGCGGGTCGACTCGATCCGCTGCAGCACGGCGGCGGGGTCTGGCCACCCGACGTCATCGATGTCGGCCGCGGACCTCATTGCGGTGCTCCTGAGCAGGTACCTGCAGTACGACTGGAGCAAGCCAAAGGACCCGAACAACGATCACCTGATCTTCTCCAAGGGTCACGCGTCGCCGCTCTGCTACGCGATGTTCAAGGCCGCGGGGGCGATCACGGACGCCGAGCTGATGACCTTCCGCAGGTTTGGCTCGCGCCTGCAGGGCCATCCGACGCCGGCGATCCCGTGGGTCGACGTGGCGACCGGTTCGCTCGGCCAGGGGCTGCCGATCGGGGTCGGCGTTGCGCTGGCCGGCCAGTACCTCGACAAGCTGCCGTTTCACGTCTGGGCCCTGTGCGGCGACTCCGAGCTTGCCGAAGGCTCGATCTGGGAGGCCATCGACAAGGCGGGTCACTACAAGCTGGCCAACCTGACCGCGATCTGGGACATCAACCGGCTTGGGCAGCGGGGCGAAACGGAGTACGGCTGGCACCTGGACACTTATCGCCGCCGCGTCGAAGCGTTCGGCTGCTACCCGATCGTGATCGACGGGCACGATCTCGCCGCGATCGACCGGGCATTCGGGGAGGCCCTCTCGAACACCGACAAACCAACCGTGATCATCGCCAAAACGATCAAGGGCAAGGGATTCTCCGAGATCGAGAACAAGGACGGCTGGCATGGCAAGGCGCTGCCGCCGGACATGGCGGAGAGGGCCATCAAGGAGCTGGGCGGGATCAAGAACCTGAAGGTCAAAACTCAAAAGCCGGAGCGTGGCGCTCCCTCGGCCCGGCGCCCCGCGGCCGCAGAACCCGTCCTGCCGACGTACAAGAAGGACGAGAAGGTGGCCACCCGCAAGGCATACGGCGATGCGCTGCTTGCGCTGGCCGCGATCCCCGAGGTGGTCGCGATGGACGGTGAGGTGTCCAACTCAACGCACGCCGACGAGTTTGCAAAGGCGCACCCCGACCGCTTCTTCGAGATGTGGATCGCGGAGCAGCAGCTGGTCGCGACGGCTGTGGGGATGAGCGTGCGGGGTTACAAGCCCTTCGTCTCAACCTTCGCCGCCTTTTTCAGCCGGGCTTACGACTTCATCCGGATGGCGGCAATCTCGCAGGCCAACATCCGGCTCGCGGGCTCCCACGCCGGGGTCGAGATAGGCCAGGACGGGCCCTCGCAGATGGCCCTCGAAGACCTGGCCTCGATGCGCGCAATCCACGGGTCGACCGTTCTCTACCCATCGGACCCGAACCAGGCAGCCAGGCTGACCCGGATCATGGCTGACACTCCTGGCATCGTCTTCATGCGCACCACGCGTGGCGCGTACCAGACGCTTTATGGGCCCAATGAGACGTTCAAGGTGGGCGGTTCGAAGGTGGTGCGGCAAAGCCCGAAGGACAAGGTGACTCTCATCGGGGCGGGCGTCACGCTCCACAATTGCCTGGCAGCGGCCGACGCGTTGGCCGCGAAGAACATTCCAGCTCGGGTCATCGACCTCTACTCGGTCAAGCCCGTCGACGTGAAGACACTTCGCGAGGCGGCGCGTGTGACAAAGGGTCGTTTTGTGATCGTCGAAGACCACTACCCGGAGGGCGGCCTGGGCGCCGCGGTCCTCGAGGCTCTCGCTGCCGACCCCGCTCCGCGCGTCGCGCACCTTGCCGTGAAAGGACTGCCCGAGTCCGGCAAGCCAGAAGAGCTGATGAACGCTGCCGGCATCTCCAGCCGGCACATCGTCGCCGCGGCCACGAAATTGGTGCAAGCGAAATGATGGATACGACAACAGTCCGCAAACCCACTCCGATCAAGGAGCTGCGTGAGATCGGGCAATCGCTGTGGCTGGACAACATCCGCCGGCAGCTGATCAGCTCGGGCGAGCTGGCCCGCTTGCGCGATGAGGGGATCACCGGCGTCACGTCCAACCCGACGATCTTCGAAAAGGCCGTCAGCGGCTCGACCGACTACGACGAAGCCATGGTCGAGCTGGTTCGCGCCAAGAAGAAACCTGCCGACATGCTGTGGGACTTGATGATCGAGGACGTGCAGGCGGCTGCCGATGTCTTCCGGCCCGTGTACGACCGGACCAAGGGCAAGGACGGATTCGTGAGCATCGAGGTCGGGCCCACCATCGCCAACAGCACGCGGGCGACGATCAAATTCGCGGAGTATCTCCACGATCGCTGCGAGCGGCCCAACGTGATGGTCAAGATTCCGGCCACCAAGGAAGGTTTGCCGGCCATCGAGGACCAGATCGCCAAGGGCAACAACATCAACATCACGTTGATCTTTGCCGTCGAGCGCTACGACGAGGTCGTGGAGGCTTACCTCTCCGGCCTGGAGAAGCTGCACAAGGATGGAGGCGACCTCAGCAAGGTCGCGAGCGTGGCGAGCTTTTTCGTGAGCCGGGTCGACACGAAAGTGGACAAGCAGCTGACTGAGAAGAGCAACACCGTCTCGGACCCCAGGCAGAGGGAAACGCTGGAGCGCCTTTACGGCAAGGCTGCCATCGCCAACTCGAAGATGGCGTATGAGCACTACAAGGCGCATTTCGCCGGCCCGCGGTGGGACCGACTAAAGAAAGCCGGCGCGCGCACGCAGCGATGCCTTTGGGCGAGCACGTCGACGAAGGATCCCCGCTACCCCGACACGTACTACGTCGAAGAGCTCATCGGACCGGACACGGTCGACACGGTTCCTCCCGCCACGCTAGCCGCCTTTCGCGAGCATGGCGAGGTCCGCCGCAGCCTGGACGAGAACGTCGAGCTGGCCAGGCGCCAGCTGAAGCAGCTGGCGGAGATCGGCGTTGACCTGGGCCAGGTCACCCGAGAGCTCGAGGTGGAAGGCGTCGCGTCATTCACGAAATCGTTCGAGAGCCTGCTCGGCGCACTCGAGAAGAGCGCGAAGGACATTCGGGCCGGCAAGGGCCCCCGCCAGTGGTACAGCCTCGGCAGGCTCCAACCCGCCGTCGACGCACAGGTCGCGAAGCTGCAGAAGGACGACGCTCCTCGCCGCCTGTGGGCCAAGGACTCGACGCTGTGGACCGCCGACCCCGCGAA
>WNGJ01012705.1_pt1 | contig 16463 bp, 10 predicted proteins | sample 5400611 | NCBI WGS metagenome assembly WNGJ01 (sample SAMN13153375, study PRJNA577476) | soil metagenome | isolation source: 40 cm soil or saprolite under Garry oak tree replicate 1 | place: USA:California | collected 2016-06-15 | reverse complement strand
GGGCAGATATTTGAGTTCTCCACGCCCGAGTCCCTGCTCGACGTTAACTTTTCGGAACCGGTCTTCGTACTGGTGGACCGGCTTGTCGTTTCGCCGGATGCGCGCGCTCGAATCGTTGACGCTACCGAGATCAGCTTTCGGGAAAGCGGCGAAGTTATTTTCGAAACTGCGCCACGCGACGATCAGACATCGCAGCAACTGCGGTTTTCTCAGCGCTTTGAATGCAAGGTCTGCGGGATTCGCTACGAAGAGCCCGAGCCGCGGTTGTTCTCGTTCAATAATCCTTTTGGAGCGTGTCCCCGCTGTCAAGGTTTCGGGAACACCATAGATTTCGATCTTGACCTCGTCATTCCTGATAAATCGAAAACTCTGAACGAAGGAGCAATCGAGCCATGGACTAAGCCCAAGTATCGCTCAGTGGCCACTGAGATGAAGCGATTTGCGCGCCAGGCTGGCATTCCGGTTGATGTCCCGTGGGCTGAGCTGGAACCCGAGCAACAGCGACCCATCATCGACGGCGAAAAGAAGTTCATGGGAGTGCGCGGGTTCTTTCAATATCTGGAGCGCAAAAAATACAAGCTGCATGTGCGCGTATTTCTGAGCCGTTATCGCGGGTATACGGTCTGTTCGGATTGCAGCGGGGCCAGGCTGCGTCGCGAGGCCCAACAGGTGAGAATCCAGGGAAAGAATATTTGTGAAGTGTGCGCGATGACGGTTGAAGATGCGGCGGCATTCTTCGACCATGTGCAGTTGAGCCGGCAGGAAGCTGATATCGCCGAGAAGCTGCTGCATGAAATCCAGAGCCGGCTGCGTTTTCTGATAGACGTCGGACTTGAATACCTGATGCTTGACCGGCTGACCTCTACCCTTTCGGGCGGCGAAGCACAGCGAATACAGCTTGCTACTTCGCTGGGATCGCGGCTGGTGGGAACGCTCTACGTTCTCGATGAGCCTTCGATCGGGCTGCACAGCCGTGATACTCATCGGCTGATCGGCATTCTGCATGGCTTGCGCGATCTTGGAAACACAGTATTGGTTGTGGAGCACGATCCTGACGTGATGCGCGCCAGCGACCGCATTCTTGATCTGGGCCCAGGGGCGGGCGAGCACGGCGGGAAGGTGGTAACGGCTGGCACTTATGCCGAGATCCTGCGCTTCCATGCTTCTCTTACTGGCCGGTATCTCGCGAATGAGCTTCACATTCAGGTCCCTACCAAGCGGCGGAAACCTGGGCGACAGCAAATCACCATTCGCGGAGCACGCGCGCACAACTTGAAGAACATCGATGTGACCGTGCCGCTGGGAATGCTGGTGGCGATCACTGGCGTGTCGGGATCGGGAAAATCTACGCTGCTGCACGACGTTTTATTTCAGGCGCTTTCGGCGGCCAAGAAGCAGACCAACGGCGTTCCGGTGAGTTTGCCGTTTCTTGACGGACTTGAAGGGGATGAATTCATCGACGAGGTTGTTCTGGTGGACCAATCCCCGATCGGGAGGACGCCGCGCTCGAATCCGGTCACGTATATCAAGGCGTTTGACGGCATCCGCGATATTTTCGCTGGCACGCCGGAGGCCCATAAACGTGGCTTCGCCGCGGGACACTTTTCGTTTAATGTGCCGGGCGGCCGTTGCGAAACCTGCCAGGGAGATGGAACTGTCGTCGTCGAAATGCAATTTCTCGCGGATGTCGAACTAATCTGCGAGGAGTGCAAGGGCAAACGCTTCAAACCCGAAGTTCTGGAAGTCCGCTACCGCGGGAAGAATATTCACGACGTGCTAGAAATGACGGTGCGCGAGGCAATGCAGCACTTCGCCAGTGTTCCCAAAATTGCAGGCAAGCTGAGAGTGCTGGATGAAGTCGGCCTGGGTTATTTGCGGCTTGGGCAGTCGGCGACGACGCTCTCTGGTGGCGAAGCCCAGCGGGTGAAACTGGCGGCGCATTTGCAGCCCGCAGCGGCCGCAACCCGAGGCGGGAACGGAGCGTCTCGGCGCCGGCGGTTGCTCTACATATTTGACGAACCTACGACCGGCCTGCACTTTGACGACATCAGTAAACTACTCTCGGCTTTCAGGCGTCTAATCGAAGCAGGGGGATCCATTCTCCTGATCGAGCACAATCTGGAAGTGATCAAGACTGCCGATTGGGTAATAGACCTCGGACCCGAGGGAGGCGGGCACGGCGGATACGTGGTTGGAGAAGGGACTCCAGAAGCGATTGCAGAGCTACCGGAGTCGTACACAGGAAAGTTTTTGGCGCGCGTGTTGAATGAAAGTGGGGCTGCGCGTTCGAATGGTAACCGCTCAGGCGTCTAAAAAGTCGACATGCTATTTTCTTGTCGCGGCCTTCGTGCTTTTTGCGATTGTCCTGCCCATAGCTGAGGCAGAGGAAACCCACAGAGTTGTCCGTCATCACCGGGTTGAAGAGCAAGACCCTGCAGCGGTTGACCTGGCCAATGCCGAAACGGCGATCGACAAACACGACTATGCGACCGCTGAACCTCTGCTGAAAAAATATTTGGAAACTCATGCCGACAGCTACTCTGCCTGGTACGACCTCGGTTTTGTTTACCACGCTCTCGACCGGAGCGAAGATTCCATTGCCGCATACCGAAAGTCAGTCGCGGCGAAACCGGATGTCTTCGAATCAAACCTGAACCTTGGACTGGCGCTGGCGGACTCTGGACAGCCTGAGGCCGAACAGTACCTACGCTCTGCCGCAAAACTTAGGCCGGCTTCGAATCCGGCGGAGGGACGGAAACGTGCCTGGATGGCACTGGCGCGGTTTTTGCAAGCCACTAAGCCGGATGATGCAGTCGCAGCATTGCACGAGGCCGCGGTCGCAGACCCTAAGGACGCTGAACCGCACCTGATGGCGGGCTCCCTGCTGGAAAAACTTCAGCGCCCAGCCGACGCCGAACAGGAATATCGGCAGGCGATCGCGGTGAGGCCCGATTCACCTGACGTTCTCATTGCCCTGACTAACCTTTATTCGAGCCAGCGGCGCTTTCCCGAGGCCGAAGCTCAATTGCGCAGGCTGGTTGCGCTTCGACCCAATGATCCTGGCGTCCACTTGCAATTCGGACGCATGCTTGCGATAGCGGGAAAAAATGAGCAGGCCATTTCTGAACTTGAGAGTGGACTGAAGCTTGATCCCAGTGACGTCAAGGCGCAACGAGATCTTGCCGATCTGTATTCTGATGCGGGTAAGCATGAGCAGGCACAGCAGCTATATAGCAAATTGCTAGCTGCGAATCCCCACGATGCGCGGTTGCATTATGGCTTCGGGCGCGCGCTTCTGAAGCAGAAGAGGTTTCCGGAGGCCGAGCAAGAGTTGGCCCGAGCAGTGCAGCTGAAGCCGGATTTGGGGGAAGCCTATGGCGACCTCGCGGTTGCAGCAAATGAGAACAAGGACTATGCCGTCGTGATCAAGGCGGCGGACCTTCGTTCCAAATATTTGCCGGAAATCCCAATCGGCTATTTTCTGCGCGCCACCGCTTACGATCACCTGCGAGACATAAAGCAAGCGACCAAGTATTATCATCAGTTTCTGGAGGCGGCTGCGGGCAAGTATCCAGAGCAGGAGTGGCAGGCAACGCATCGTCTGATTGCCCTTGAGCCAAAAAAGTGACCGCGAGATTAACGAAATCGTTGGGGGTTTTACTGTGGGTGGTTGCGTTGGCCGTAGGACCGTCAGCTGCAAGAGATGAAACCATCGACCAGTTGATCACCCGGGCCGATGCCGCACAACCCGGGCAGCAGCCGGACTTGTACCTAGAAGTTGCCGATCGCGAACTGAAGGCAGCTATTGATTCCTACAAGGCCAATCGGCCAGAGGACGGTCGCGCAGATCTGGAAAAGATTGTGACGTACGCAGACAAGGCGCATGCTTCAGCAATACATTCCGGCAAACGGCTGCCTCATACAGAGATTAAAATCCGTCGGATTTCAACGCGGCTGCGTGATCTGAAGCTCAATGTTGAGGTTGACGATCAGTCGCTTGTGCAAGCGGCCATCGATAAGCTGGAGGACTTTCGTACTGACATCCTGAAAAGCCTCTTTCCAAAGGGTCATGATTAGAATTGCATCAGCCATTTCCGCGACCATTCTGCTGGCACTTGCCGTGATGGCCCAGCAGCACCGGCGCGATCCTCTGACGGAACTCGAGATTGACAAGATACGGGATTCGGCCCAATTGCCTGAAGAGCGATTAAAGCTCTACGTCGAGTTTGCCCGCGCCCGGTTGGACAAGCTGCAGCAGGTACGGTCCGACCCGAAGGCCACCGATCGCGAGAAGCAAACGCACGATGCCCTACAGGATTTTCTCGATATCTACGACGAGTTGGATTCGAACGTTGATACGTTCGCAGACCGTGGGGCGGACATCCGTAAGGCGCTCAAACCTGTTATCGAAGCCGATACTGAGTTCGGATCAAAGCTTCGCGCTTTCAAGTCGGAAACGTCCGGCAATCGTGAGCAGGCGCAGGAATACGAGTTCCTGCTGGGGAGCGCGCTCGAGGCAATTGATGCTGCGGCCAAAGACCACCGCGATCTGCTCGCCGAACAGGAAATAACGTTCAAACACAAGAAGAAGCAAGATCGTAAAGAGGCCGCACAGCATCCCGAGTAGAGGGTCATGCTAGTCTGAATTTGAAGTGCGTGACGGGCTTACACAACTCTTCCACCAGAGCTATCGCGAGCTCCGGCCCCGGTCGGAAATCCCAGAGCTGCGGGTTGAATTTTTCAGCTTTGCCAACGTGAATAACACGATTCGGCTTCGCGATGGCAAGCTGCTCGTGCGCATCTCTGACCTGCTCGAAGGCGCTCCTGAGTACGTATTAAAGGCCATCGCCCACATTCTCCTCGCCAAGATGTACCGCAAGCCGGTTGATCGGCAACATGCTGTTCGCTACCGCCGTTACGTGTCGGGCCAGCAAATGTCGCGCAAAGCTGATCTGGTCCGCCAGATACGCGGTCGAAAGAAGATTTACTCCCCACAAGGGCACATCTACGATCTCGAATCTGTTTTTGACAATTTGAACATCAGGTTTTTCTACGGACTGCTGGCGCGTCCGCAGATCACCTGGAGCAGCGAGCGAGCGCGAAACCGCCTCGGGCACTACGATCCTGCGCACAACACGATCGTTATCAGCCGCGTCTTCGATCATCCCCGAGTGCCGAGGTACGCAGTCGAGTACATCGTCTACCACGAGATGCTGCACTTGAAGCGTCCTGTGAAGCTGCGGGGCAGCCGGAGGTGCGTGCATCCGGCGGAATTCCAGGCGGAGGAGAAGAGATTCCCGCAGCTGGACCAAGCGAAACAGTTCCTAAAACAGTTGTGAAGAATTGACGGGTGCGTGCTCACGCAGATATCCTTGAGAAGGAACCCTAGTTGCAACTCAGTTGCAACTATTCTTTGAGGAAATGATTTGCTACAGGCTTTCATCGTAACCCTGCGCGAAGGCGTCGAAGCTGCTTTGATCATCGGGATCACACTGGCTTATCTGAATAAGATCGGGCGGTCCGACTTGCGCAAGTCCGTTTTCGCTGCCCTGGGATCCGCGTTTGTGGCGAGCATCGGCGTTGCCATCCTGCTCTCCCGCTTCCAGTTCAACGAAGACCTGTTTGAAGGCTGGGTGATGCTGGCGGCGGCGTTCTTTGTCGTAACCATGATCATCTTCATGATGAAGACAGGGCGGAAACTCAAAGGCCAAATTGAAGGAAAGGTCGAATCGCTGGCAGGCCGGGGATCGCAGCTGGGAATCTTTCTGTTTGTCTTTCTCATGGTTTTGCGCGAAGGGGCGGAGACGGTCCTGATTCTTTCCGCTGTGTCCTTGGATTCCAGCGCGCTACTAAGTTTTCTCGGGACACTGTTTGGCGTGCTCGCGGCGGTCCTTTTCGGAGTGATGTTCGTCAAGGGAAGCGTTCGCATCAACCTGCAAAAGTTCTTTCGCGTGACCACGGTGATCCTGTTCTTTGTGGCTGCGCAGCTGCTTGTCTCTGGACTGCATGAGCTTTCGGAGAACGGAGTAATCGGATCGTCGAAACAAGAGATGGCCATCATTGGCCCGATTGTCAGGAATGATCTGTTTTTCTTTGTGACGATCCTCGCGCTCGCAGCACTCATGGTGTTGTTCGAATCGCGACGGCGGCAGCCAGTTTCTGTGGCGGACTCTGCCGCTGAGAGGCGTAAGGCGCAGTGGGGTACCCGAAGAGAGCGCCTGTGGATGATCGCTGTCTTCGCGAGCTCGTTCATATTTATTGTGCTAGTGACGGCTGAATTCATTTATGCGAAGAGCGTGAACGCACTCTCTCCGGCGACTCCTGTCACATTTGCGAATGGTGTGGTGAAAATCCCACTGGCACAGGTTTCGGACGGCGATTTGCATCGCTATGCTGCGCGCGAGGGCGGGACTGAAGTGCGGTTCCTTTTGTATCAAAAACCGGACGGGAAGGTGGTCGCGGTATTCGATGCTTGCGAGATCTGCGGTTCCGTCGGCTTCTTCAAAGGACAGAACGGGCTGGTTTGCAAGAACTGCGCCTCTCCGATCAACTCGCAATCCGTAGGAACTCCGGGGGGCTGTAATCCCGTTCCGCTGACCTCAACGGCTGCTGAGGATAGCATTCTGATTCAGGAAGCAGACCTGGCGGCGCGGGCCAAGCTATTCCAGCGCTGATGCGCGAGCGCAGACGCCCGCACCGATGGTTTTCACTTAACTCATGTTCATACGACTCGTTTACGAGTCTTTCCGGCGGCAGACGCGGCGAAAGCTGCTGGTGGCCGTTGCAGTCACGCTGGGGGCTGCGGTCTCGACCGCAATGATTGCAATCGCTACCGGCATTGGCGACAAGATCGGCCGCGAACTGCGCGCTTACGGCGCGAACCTTGTGGTTACTCCGGAAGAGGACACGCTCGACGTTCAAATCGGCAGTGTGAATCTCAAGCCTGCCCATACGGGCTCCTATTTGATCGAGGCCGATCTCCCCAAGATCAAAGGGATTTTCTGGCGCAACAATATCACGGGCTTTGCGCCTGAACTTCCGGTGAACGTCAGCGTTGGCACAGAGGACGTCACGCTCATTGGAACTTATTTTTCAAAGACGCTGAGATTTGGGAATCAGGATTTTTCGGCTGGCGTACGGACGACTTTTCCATGGTGGAAAGTGGATGGCACCTGGCCGGCAGACGATTCGAACGACGTGCTGGTTGGCGAAAAGCTTGCAGCCCGGATGGGGCTGAGAGCTGGATCTCAATTGGCCATTAAGGGTGTACTTCACCCTATCTCAGGAATTCTCTCTACGGGCGGGGCAGAAGACGATCAGATCGTCGCTCCTGTGCGAGTGGCTCAGAGACTCTCCGGGCGGCCAGGGGCGGTCCGCAAGATTTTTGTCAGCGCAGTGACTAAGCCAGAAGATGCGTTTGCGAGGCGGAACCCTGACTCGCTTAGCCCGGCTGACCGCGACCGCTGGTATTGCTCGCCGTATCCGCAATCGATTGCTTATCAGCTGCAGGAGGCGATTCCGCACTCACATGCCGAACAGATTCGCCAAGTAGCACAGAACGAAGGGACCGTGTTGGCGCGGATCAAAGGCTTGATGTTGCTGATCACGCTGGCTGCTCTCTTCACTTCTGGGCTCGCGATCTCAGCGGCAATGGCTACTGCCATGTTTGAACGCCGTGCCGAAGTTGGGCTTATGAAGGCGCTGGGCGGCGGGAGCTTTGCGCTTTCGGCCATCTTCATTACCGAATCAGTAATGCTGGCTTGTGTAGGAGGTGTCGCCGGCTTTGCCATTGGCGCGCTTCTCTCGCGCGCGTTGGGTCACGCCATTTTCGGGTCCGGAATTGACGTTCAACCCGTCCTGCTTCCGCTCATTCTTGCGATTGCGATACTGGTGACGGTTGCGGGAAGCGCGGCAGCAATCCGCCGAGCGGTTAAATACGATCCTGTGCACGCGTTGCGAGGTGAGGCGTGAGCCGGTCACGGGACCAGCGGACGTCTATGCTTCTGCGGATGCTGTTGCGGGCGGCTGTGCTCCGAAAAGGAAGCGCAATTTCGGCCCTAACTGCCACCGTGGTTGCTGCCGCCGCCGCGACGGCCATGCTCAATCTGTTCGTGGATGTGCAGGCCAAGCTGCAGAAAGAGTTTCGTAACTTCGGCGCGAATGTTGTGATCGAAGCGCCGGCTGGTCAGAATTTCTCTTCTGACCACTTAACGAAAATTAATTCCGCAGTTGCCGGACGCGGGCTTGCGGTCCCGTTCGCATACGCAGTGGCGCGCACCTCGAAGGACCAACCGATTGTAGTGGCCGGGGTTGATTTCGATCTGGCGCGAAAGCTGAACCCGTGGTGGTCGGTCTCGGCGTGGCCGCACACTTCTGGCGAGGCGCTGGTCGGCGTGCGGGCGGCGCAGGTGCTCGCTCCAAATGGCGGACCGTTCGACCTCGCGTACGAAGGGCATGCGGTGCACCTGTTGAGTGCTGGAACTCTGCGCACGGGAGCCGGTGAAGACAGCCGCGTTTATCTATCCTTGCGAGATTTCCATTCCTGGACAGGGCTTGAACCGTCCGTTGTCGAAGTTGCAGTATCGGGTTCCGCAGAAGAGATCCATTCCGTAGTCCGCGATCTGCAAAAGGGCATCCCTGGCGCCGGCGTTCGTCCCGTGCGACAGGTCAACGAAGGGGAAGCCCGAATTATGGCCAAGACTCGCTCGACGCTGCTCTTCTCCGCCGCGTTCATCGTGACAACGGCAGCGCTGTGCGTCTTGCCGGAGGCGCGACTTTGCCACGATGAAGGCACTGGGCGCGTCAGACCGGCTCATTGCGATGTTTGTCGCCGGAGAGGCTGCCGCGTTGGGCTTGGTTGGAGCAATTCCGGGATTCGCGCTAGGAACGGGCCTTGCGGCATGGATTGGCCGCGTGAATTTTCACGCAGCAGTATCGCCTCGGTTGAGCGTGTTTCCACCAGTAATGGCCGGTGCGCTTGTAGTCACTCTTATCTCAGCGTTGTTGCCATTGCGATTGCTGCGGCGGATTCAGCCCGCTATGATTCTGAGGGGAGAATAATGATCCGCATCGAGCGAGTCAGCAGGCTTTATCCCGCCAGAGCGAACGCGCCCGGCGGCATGATTCGCGCTCTCGACGATTTCACGTTGAACGTCGATCCCGGAGAGTGGATTGCCGTGATGGGGCCGTCGGGCTCGGGCAAGTCTACTCTCGTCAATTTAATCGGCTGCCTGGATAGCCCTAGTTCAGGCGAAATCTGGCTGGATGGCGTGAACGTAGCGGTCTTGAGTTCGAACGAGTTGACCCGCATCCGCGCCGAGAAGATCGGTTTCATTTTTCAGCAATTCCATCTGATTCCCTACCTCACAGCTGTCGAGAACGTGATGCTTGCGCAGTACTTCCACAGCATGACCGACGAGCAGGAAGCGCGTGATGCGCTGGTACGTGTGGGGTTGAAAGACCGCACGGATCATTTGCCTGCTCAACTTTCTGGCGGTGAACAGCAGAGGGTTTGCATCGCCCGCGCACTGATCAACGATCCAAAGATCATTCTGGCCGATGAACCCACCGGGAACCTTGATGCCATGAATGAAGAGATCGTATTGCAACTATTGCGTGACCTGCACCGCGAAGGGCGCACGATTGTGATGGTCACGCATGACCCGGTGGTCGCGCGTCTCGGCGATCGCAGGATCGAATTGCACCACGGAAAAATCGCGTCGCAGGAAGTCTTCTCGATGGCCGACGAAGAACAGTTTGAGGAAGTCCTTGAAGAGCTCTGGGTGATGGCAGAACACGGGGAGATTGCCGAGATTGAGCACATGGAAGTGCATGGCGCTCTTCCGGTGAGCATCGCGGTGGAAAAGATGCGCCAGATGGGCCTGGTTGAGACTGCGCCGCATCCGCCTGTCGCTCACGATCACAAGCCCTTTATGAATCCCTGCCATGATGCATTGAAGCCGACCGGTGTGTCAGTTGGCGATGGCAGCATGCTTGTAGAACTAACTCCGCGCGGACGCCAGCGCGCAGGCGATATCATCCGCCGGCATCGTCTAGCAGAGCGGTTATTTACGGACAGCCTGGCGCTGGAGAGCGAGTCCGAGATCGAGCAGCAAGCCTGCAAGTTTGAGCACATCCTCTCGCCGGAGGCTACGGACAAGATATGCACTTTCCTCGGCCATCCCGCGACCTGTCCGCACGGCGCTCCCATTCCTCCCGGGCAATGCTGCGAGAAGACCGTAGCTTACGACGAGCTTCAGAAGAGCTTGACGAATGTTAGATCCGGTGGTCCCTATACTCGGGACGAGATGAATGAGCGATAGCATCGCCCCCCTTTCTTTCCGAACTTCGCGACTGGCGGCGAAGCCGTGAGTTCTCCTGTTATCGGTGTTTTCGACTCCGGTTTTGGCGGCCTGACAGTTCTTGAAGCTTTACTTGAAGTCATTCCTGAAGTCGAGTATCTATATTTCGGCGACACCGCGCGGCTGCCTTACGGGTCGAAATCTGCGGAAACAGTCGCGAAATATGCTTGCGAAGCTGCGCGATTTCTTCAACAGCAGGGGGCGGAGCTTCTCGTGATTGCCTGCAATACGGCAACAGCCTTAGCGCTTGATCAAATCCGGGCCGCCGCTGAGGTCGAGGTCGTCGGGGTGATCGAGCCGGGGGCACAGCGCGCAGCCACGGTGTCCAAGGCCCGCAAGGTTGTGGTGATCGGGACCGAGGCGACCATCTGCAGCCATGCCTACCAGAGCGCGTTGGCCGCGATTCATATTGAGTCTCGGGAGAAGGCTTGCCCACTGCTCGTACCGCTGGTAGAGGAAGGTTGGATCGACCACGCTGTAACCGAGCAGGTCGCGCGGATCTATCTGAAGGAGGCGTTCGCCGACGGCTTCCGCTCCGCCGACGTGCTTCTGCTTGGCTGCGCTCACTATCCTTTACTGAAGCCGCTGCTCCACCGCGTTGCTCCAGCGAATGTGGTCCTTGTGGATTCAGCGGAGTCGACGGCGCTGGCGGTTTACAAGTTGCTCGAAGCTGGCGAGACCAAAGCGGGCGGGCGAGGGCGTCCGCCCCTACATGGTTCAGAGAATATTACGAGGCAGACGCAAAATCCGAAGCTCAGATTTTTTGTTACGGATTCGACCGAGAAATTCCGCAGGCTCGGGACGCGTTTCCTGGGACAGCCCATCAACGACATTGCTCACGTGGATCTGAAAGAATAAAAAAGGCCAGCTGGCAAGCCGGCCTATCTCGAAAAACTAATATCCTCAATACAGATGGAACTGAACTTCAACGTTCACCAATGTCGCGACGGGAACTCCGTCCTTCTTGCCAGGTTCGAATCTCCACTTTTGCACGGCCTCGATTGCTTTTTCATCCAGGCCAAGTCCAAGTGTGCGAACTACCCGCATGTCATGGGGCATACCATCAGGACCGACAACCAGCTGAACCACGCAGGTACCCTGGAATTTCGCCTTGCGGGCTTCCTCAGAGTACTCGGGTTCTGGCGAGAAGATTTCTTTCGGAGGAGTTACTCCACCGCCGACACGAAAAACTCCGCCACCTATTCCTCCGCCACGGCCTTCACCCACGCCAGGACCTGTGCCGACGCCAATTCCACCACCGCTGCCGGAGCCAATACCGCCTCCAGAGCCGGTTCCGTTCGATGGAGGCCCTGATGGCATAGCGGCTGTGGGATTCCCAAGATTAGGGGCGTTCATAGCCAGCTTAACCTGCGGCGGCATCACCACCGTTGGTTCAACAGCCAACTTCGGATGAGGATTCCTCACGACGATAGCGGGAGGCGTGATCTGCTCCATGGACGGCTTGGGAATGTTCCCCTTCGGTGCCTGGAACTTATCGCGGTCGCCGCCGCCACCGCCGCCACCGGCTTCGGTTTTCGCCGGCTTCATCACCGGTATATCAGGCGATGGCGCCACCAGCGTGACGGTTTCTCTTGGTTTCTCGACCGCCTTCTTAATCCCGATGTAGCTGAGCGCGAGAATCCCGGCAAGCATGATGATGTGGACGATAGTCGAAACCGTAGCGCCGCTTCTTTTGTAGCTGTAAAAGCCCCAAATATCTTTAACAGGAATGGGCTTCGAGGTCAGAACAAGGGGCGGCTGTGGCTTGGGGAAGAAGGTGTCGTTAAAATTTTGGACGAGCGATTGCCACAGCGACTGCTCTGAGCCTTTCGGCATGAGCAGGTTCAGTTCGGGTTCCGGCGGAGCGGTTTGCGGTGGTTTAAATTCCAAAGTTGCCATAAGTTACCCGAGTCTTTGATTAGAGGCCGTCACACGGAACCTCATCTCTTACCTGATGAGCATCCCAGTCGCCAAGTTGCACATGCGGTGACCTTATTCACAAACTACTGGTTCTCGTCTGGTTAACCCAGCCAGCACGCATCAGTTTAGATGCTCACACTCGGGAAACGTAACCTTGCGAAAATTGTACACTTCCTGGCGGAATTTTTGGCAATCCTATTTTCATCGGAGGTACCGGTTCTCGCCGCCGGGCGCGCGACGAATGCCGGCTACGGATTGTCTCCCCCTCCACTTTTCCGCGCCTTTTTTCGTGGGATGTTAGACGTTGACTGACTTGCTCCCTATAATGAAAGAAATCAACTATTTGGGAGAATTCCGCTGGACCTGAAATCTACCATCAACCTGCCCAAAACCGCCTTTCCCATGAAGGCCGGCCTGCCGCAGAACGAGCCCAAAACCCTGGCCCGGTGGGAGGAAATGCGCCTCTACGAGCGCATTCGCGAGGCCCGACAGGGCGCTCCGCTATACGTTTTGCACGATGGGCCCCCGTACGCGAATGGGCCAATCCATCTTGGGCACGCCTTGAACAAGTGCTTGAAAGATTTCATCGTGAAGTCGAAGAACATGGCGGGCTTTGATGCTCCGTATATCCCAGGTTGGGATTGCCACGGGCTGCCAATTGAAATCAAAGTCGATCAGCACTTGGGTGGAAAAAAATTGCAGATGAAGCCGGTCGACGTCCGGCTAGAGTGCCGCAAGTACGCGCAGAAATATCTGGACCTTCAGCGCGAGCAGTTCAAGCGGCTGGGCATTCTCGGCCGATTTGATAAGCCGTACTCGACCATGACGCCCGAGTACGAGTCGGTGGTGATCGAGACTTTCTACCAATTTTTCGAGCAAGGCTTCGTGTACAAAGGCCTGCGACCGGTCTATTGGTGCATGCACGATCGCACGGCATTAGCCGAAGCGGAAGTGGAATATGAGAACCATATCAGCCCAACGGTATGGGTGAAATATCGGCTGCAATCTGATCCGAGAACGATTGAGATTCCCCGCGATGTGTCAGCAAAGACCGAAAAACTAAAGCAGATCATCGAGGAACGACCGGGCGTGGACAAGGCCCAGGCGGCGTCCATTGCATCCCGAGTCGACGACCTTGGGGTTGACTCCCTGAATCCCGTTGAACTGGTCATGGCGCTTGAGGAGGCGTTCCAGATCGAGATTCCAGTTGCCGATACCGAGAAAATCCGCGCCGTTGTAGAGACAAGAATGGGGCACTCTCTGGCAGATGCCCGCATTCATGGCGACAAGCCGATATTTACGATCATCTGGACAACAACGCCATGGACACTCCCAGCCTCTATGGCGGTGGCGTTCCATCCCACTGAAGAGTACGTTGCGCTCGAGGCAGAAGACGGTATCTACATTGTCGCGGAGAAGCTGGCAAAAACAGTCGCTGAGAAATGCGGCTTCCCAGATGCGAACACCGTCGCGCGATTTCCTGGGAAGGCGATGGAGCACACCTGGTTTTATCATCCATTCTTGCCGTGGGAGCGGCGGCGGATCCTGGGCGTGGTGGCTGATTACGTCACCATGGACACCGGCACAGGCGTGGTCCACACCGCTCCATCTCATGGCGCTGAAGACTTCGCAACCGGCGCGCGATACAAGCTTGATCCGACTTGCGACGTGGATGCTGCGGGACGGATTCACAATGGCTTGCCCGAGTACGATGGCTTGCAAGTCTTGAAGGCGAATGAGCCGATCATAAACCTTCTCCAGAGCCGCGGCGTGCTGCTGCATTCGGAGAACGTTGAGCATTCGTATCCGCATTGCTGGCGGTGCCACAATCCGGTCATCTTTCGCGCCACGGAGCAGTGGTTCATCTCGATGGAGACGCCGATGGGCGGCGGGACCTTCCGCTCCCGGGCGCTCGAAGAGATCAAGAAAGTGAAATGGGACCCTACATGGGGCGAAGAGCGCATCGCCAACATGGTTGAGACGCGGCCGGATTGGTGCATCTCGCGGCAGCGGGTGTGGGGCGTTCCCATTGCGGTGTTTGGGTGCAACTCGTGCAAGAAATCCTTGAACGATCCTCTGGTGAACAGCAGAGTTGTAGAGCTGTTTGCCCGGTCAGGCGCTGACGCCTGGTACATGCCGGAGGCTGATCTGCTGACGCAAGGAGCAAAATGCCCTTGCGGCGGGCATGAGTTCACCAAGGAATCTGACATTCTGGACGTGTGGTTCGAGTCGGGTTGCAGCTATCTTGTCGAAACCGCGAACGAGCCGAACCAGCCCTGGCCTTCAGACCTGTATCTGGAGGGTGGCGATCAGTACCGAGGGTGGTTCCAGTCTTCCCTGCTCTGCTCGATTGGAGCGAAGGGCAGCTCGCCATACAAGTCCGCCGCTACTCCCGGATGGACGCTCGATGAGCAGGGGCGGGCCATGTCGAAGTCGCGTGGGAACGACGTTGATCCCGTGGATATCGCCAACCGCATGGGTGGGGAGATCGTCCGGATGTGGGTTGCGTCGGTGGATTTCCGCGAAGATGTAGTTGGCTCCGAGAACCTGATGCAGCGGATTGCGGAGAACTACCGCAAAATCCGGAATACATTCCGTTACATTCTAGGGAATCTCTACGATTTCGATCCAGCCACCGACCTGATTCCATTCGAGGAACTCGAGTCACTGGACCAGTTCATGCTTCGCCAGAGTCAAGGGTTTGCACGGGATGTGGTGCAGTGGTATGACGAATTTGCGTTCCATAAGATTTCTCAACGAACCAATCATTTCTGCATCGTGGACTTGAGTGCTTTTTATTTCGATATTCTTAAGGATCGCTTATACATTTCATTGCCGGAGTCACATGCCCGACGCTCCGCTCAAACCACGCTATGGCGCACAGGTGAACTGCTGGTCCGGCTGCTGGCGCCGATCATGAGCTTCACTTGTGAAGAAGTATGGCAACATCTACCGAAGCTGGCGGGCCGGCCTGAGAGCGTGCATGTGGCTTCGTTGCCCAATATTAGCGAGATTCTTGACGAGGGCGCAGCGACGGAAGATCCCCAACAAGCCAATGACTGGGACGAATTGCGGCGCTTTCGGGACTCGGTACTGAAGAGACTCGAAGAACTACGCGACAGAAAGGAAATCGGCGGAGGGCTGGAAGCGCGGGTTACGATCAACGCCTCCGGAGCGCTTTATGACGTTCTAAAGCGACATGAGGCTGAGCTCCGCTATTTGCTCATCGTTTCTGCTGTATCGTTGTCGCATGCATCCGGGAACAGCAAAAGCGCCGCGACCATCGACGTTAGCAAAGCTCAGGGTGAGAAATGCGAACGATGCTGGAATTATTCAACTCATGTGGGCGAAGATCCGGAATATTCGACATGCTGTGAACGCTGCGCTCCAATCGTGAAAGAGCTCGAAGCTGTGTTGCTGCTCGACCGCTTCACTAAACGCCTTGTGGCAAGGGATATTTCGCTGCACGACAGCATCACGGTTATTAAGCGCGTCTTCTATATCACTCACGTCGAGAACCGGGGCGCGGCGTTTGGATTGTTCGCCGACTCGCCTTCAGAATGGAAGATTGGTTTGTTGGTCTTGTTCTCGATTGTGGCGCTGGTGATTGTTTCCGCTTTGCTTTGGCGAAGCAGCCATACCATGACGGCTACGGCTGTTGGACTCTCTCTCATTCTGGGCGGAGCGCTGGGAAATCTATGGGACCGCTTGTTGAGCGGCCGCGTGGTGGACTTCCTCTTGGTTTATATCGGGCCTTATCAGTGGCCGGCGTTCAATGTGGCCGATAGCGCGATTGTGGTGGGAGCCGGGCTGCTGGTATTTGAGATTCTGTTCGCAAAAGCACCTGCGGCAGAAAAGTCCGCCTAGCTATTCCAAAAATTAAAATCTTGTCATTCCGAAGTCCGCTTTAGCGGATGAGGAACCTGCTGTTCCCCTGGGAAAAGCAGATAAGCAGGTTCCTCGTCGCATTCGCTCCTCGGAATGACAGGTCTGTTGAGTTGATTGAAAGAACTAAGGATCTTACGGGGTCCCATAAAGCTGGCGGTAAACATTGGCATTGCGCATGATGGCCTGTACGTACTCGCGGGTTTCGGTGAACGGAATTGACTCGACGAATTCCTGCACGTCTCGGTACTTTCCGGCAGCCTGCCAGTCCTTCACGCGATCGTCTCCCGCATTGTA
>WNGJ01007094.1_pt1 | contig 16464 bp, 15 predicted proteins | sample 5400611 | NCBI WGS metagenome assembly WNGJ01 (sample SAMN13153375, study PRJNA577476) | soil metagenome | isolation source: 40 cm soil or saprolite under Garry oak tree replicate 1 | place: USA:California | collected 2016-06-15 | reverse complement strand
CGGCGAGGTCCGCGGGCGACCACTCCTCGCGATACGTGTGACCCCACGCGCCAACCGGCGGCCGGTCGGCGACGTCCGTCGCGATTGCCGCCTCAACTCGATCCCGGCCGGTCACGAGTTCGAGTTTAAGCTGAGCTTCGTGACCGACATCGCCGGCGAGGCGGCGCGGCTGCGCGCCGCGGCGGAGGCGAAGCCGATGCGCCTGCCGATCAACCGCAAGGTGGACGAGGCGCACCACTCGATGACTGCGGACGGTCTGTCGGTCTGGTACACGATCCAGGTCTCGCCCCACGCACGGATCCAGGAGGCGATCTTCGAGCGCGCCGACCGCATGCCGTCGGACGAGGAGTGCGTTCGCTGGCTTGACCTGCTGATCGTGGGCGGCCATGCCAACGAGGCGCCGAGCTTTCCCGGCGCCATGACGCGGCGCTTCGAGGTCTTTGACGGTGCTTCCTAGATCGGTCGTGGAGGAGCTCCGCACGATCGTCGGTCGCGAAGCGGTCATCGACTCCGCCAACGACCTCCGCATCTTCGAGCGCGATGGCTCGATCGAAGGCGCTCTACCCGACGCGGTGGTCCTCGCCTCCAACACCGAGCAGGTCGCTGGTGTGATCAAAGTCGCGGCCCATAACAACATCCCGGTCGTGCCGCGCGGCGCCGGCACCGGGCTATCCGGCGGCGCGGTAACCATCCGCGGCGGCATCGCTCTGCAGGTCACGCGCATGCGCCGGATCTTGAACATCGACCCAGTCGCGCAAACCGCCATCGTCGAGCCGGGCGTCGTCAACCAGGAGCTGTCCCTGGTCGCTGCGCAGCACGGATTGTTCTACGCGCCAGACCCTTCGAGCCAGAAGGCGTGCACGATCGGCGGCAACGCGGCCGAAAACTCCGGCGGCCCGCACTGCCTCTATTACGGCGTCACCACCAACCACGTGCTGGGTATGGAGGTCGTCCTCGCAGACGGCAGCGTGCACTGGGTCAGCGGCGATGCGCCGGACCGCGTCGGGCTCGACCTGTGCGGCGTGCTCGTCGGTTCGGAGGGCACGCTCTGCGCCATCACGAAGATCAAGGTCAGGCTGCTGCGGATCCCGCCGAGCATCGCGACCATGCTGGCCGCGTTTCCCAGCATCGAGACGGCGAGCCACGCTGTATCCGCTGTCATCGGCCACGGCATCGTGCCCGCCGCGCTGGAGATGATGGACAACGTCACCGTCGGCGCCGTCGAGGCCCACTACCACGCGGGCTACCCGACGGACGCCGGGGCCGTCCTCCTCGTGGAGGTCGACGGGACTGCCGAGGCGACGCGCGAGCTGACGGCCGCGATCGGCAAGGTCCTCACCGACAACCAGGGCTACGCGCTGCGCGAAGCCCAGACGCCGGCGGAGCGCGAGCTTTTGTGGGCGGGGCGCAAGGGCGCGATCGGCGCCCTAGGCCGGATCAAGCCCAACTACTACCTGCATGACGGCGTCGTCCCACGCTCGCGCCTGCCGCAGGTGCTTTCCGCGGTCGGCGAGATCGGGGAGCACTACAAGCTGCCGGTCGCCAACGTGTTCCACGCGGGCGACGGCAATCTCCACCCCAACATTCTTTTCGATATGCGCGACCGCGACGTCCTCCACCAGGTGGAGTCCGCGGGCGAGGAGATGCTTCGTGCGGTCGTCGAGCTCGGCGGCGCGCTTTCCGGCGAGCACGGGATCGGGCTCGAGAAGAGCGCCTTCATGCCGTGGATCTACAGCGAGGACGACCTCGGCGCCATGCATCGCGTGAAGGACGTATTCGACCCGCAGGGCACCATGAACCCGGGCAAGATCTTTCCCGACCCGTCGCGCAAGGCGGTCCACCTCGCGGGTCGAACCGGCCTGGCCATCGAGGCCAAGTGGTGGTGACCACACCGGCGGTGGAAAAACCCTCGACCGCCGACGAGCTCGCACGGAAGTTGCACGAAGCCGCGGGCTCGAAGCTGGCGGTGGTTCCGATTGGAGGCGGCAAGGCACGCGGGATGGGTGGCGCTCCGGAACGCTGCGATGTGGAACTCCACACCACGCGGCTCGACCGCGTGATCGAGCACTCGCAGGCGGACATGGTCGTCAGCGTGGAGGCAGGCATCACGCTCGAGGCGCTGCAGGAAGAGCTCGCGAAGGCCGGGCAGTTTCTTCCTCTCGACCCGTTCAGCTCGCCCGGCCACACCATCGGCGGGTTGCTCGCCACCGGCTGGACCGGACCGCTCAGGTTGCGCTACGGATCGCCCCGCGACTTTCTGATCGGGATTCGCGTGGCGCTGCCCGACGGCAAGCTGGCCAGCGCCGGCGGACGGGTGGTCAAGAACGTCAGTGGCTACGACATGATGAAGCTGCACTACGGAGCGCTCGGTTCGCTTGGGGTCATCGTCGCCGCATCGTTCAAGGTGTTCCCCAGGCCGCTACACGACATCACAGTTACGAGCGATGGAGGTTGGGACGACGCCGACAGGGCATTGACCGTGCCTGTCACGCCCGCGGCCCTCGAGATCTTCTCCGACGGGCGGGTGCTCGCCCGTTTCACCGGTAGCCACGACGCGGTGGATCGTGTGATAGGTGACCTTGGCTGGACGGTCGAGGACCGATCGATCTGGGAGCGGCACTCAGGGCGATCGCCCGCGCGGTGGGCACGTATCGGTGCGCCGCGGACCGCCCTTCGCGGGCTGGTCGAGGGACTTCCCAGGGGCGCCGGCTGGTGGGCCTCCCCGGGTGTCGGAGTGGCGCACTGGGCGATCGCCTCGGATGCGGCATCGGTCATCGCCACGCGCGCTAAAGCCGAAGCGGCTGGCGGCACGCTGGTGATGCTCGCGGCGCCGGACGATTTCATGCGTGAGGTCGGCGCCTGGGGCACCCCGCCGGCGACGCTCGAAATCATGCGCCGCCTCAAGAGGGCGTTCGACCCCGATGGAGTTCTGAACCCCGGAAGGTTCGTCATATGACCGAGCCGTTCGCGCGACTCTCTGACGACGACCTCGCAACCTGCGTGCATTGCGGCCTGTGTCTCGACGCATGTCCGACCTTTCGCGTCACCGGTCTGGAGACCGAATCCCCGCGCGGCCGCATCTACCTGATGACGCAGTGGAAGCGCGGGACCATGCCCTTCGAGGAAGAGCAGGTCCGGCACATCGATCTCTGCCTCGGCTGCAGGACGTGCGAGAGCGTGTGCCCGTCGGGCGTGCCGTACGGCCGCATCATCGAAGCGGGACGCGCCGACGTCGAAGACCTGCGCCGCGCGTCGCCCAAGCGTTGGACAAGCCGCTTCGCGCTCAGGCAGCTGGTCGGGCATCCAGGGCGGCTCCGGGCGGTGGGCGCAGCGACCCGCCTGGCGCAAAAGCTGCGCCTCACGTCCGTCGCGCGCTCAGGCCGGATGCTACCCGCGCTGGGCCAGCCCTTCCGCCGGCCCGCTGGAAACGTGGCGCCCGCCATCGGCGCCCGAAAGCATCGCGTCGCGTTCCTCGTCGGGTGCGTGATGCCCATCCTCTACCCCCAGTCGCACGATGCCGCGGTCAAGCTGCTGCAGCTTGCCGGATGCGAGGTGTGGTTCCCGCCGGCGGAGCGATGCTGCGGGGCGCTGTTCGCGCACAACGGTGACCTGGAAGGGGCGGAGCGACTGCGCGACGCCAACATGAAGACTTATCGCGGCCGAGACTTCGACGCGCTCGTAGTCGACTCAGCCGGTTGCGGCGCGCACCTCAAGGATTTCTACCCCGAGTTGAAAGGCCGGGTCAAAGACCTCACTGAATGGCTGGCGGAGATCGGCCTCCCCTCGCCGGCTCATGACGTGAGGATCCGGGTCACGTACCAGGACGCGTGTCACCTCGCGCACGCGCAGCGGATCAAGAAGCAGCCGCGGGATCTGATCCGCTCGCTGCCGGGTGTTGACTTTGTCGAGATGCGGCACGCCGACATCTGCTGCGGCGCCGCGGGCCTCTACAGCACGCTGGAACCGGAGATGTCGGCTCGCGTCCTGCAAGAGAAGCTCGACGACCTGCTGGCGACCAAAGCGGATGTTGTCGCGGTCGCGAACCCTGGCTGTCAGATGCAGCTGGAGTCGGGTCTGCGCGGTAGAAGCTCGACGATGAAAGTCGAACACATCGCCGAGGTGCTTGCCCGCGCTTACTAGATGGGCAACTCTATCCCACCGCGAAACCAACGGATAGTCCGGACGAAGCGCGCTGAAGTCCGCAGCGAACCTCCGATAGTCCGGACTATCCGGGTTGGCCCGGTGTAGGGGCCGGGCTAGATCTTCAGCTTCGGGAGTATCGCGGTCTTCGTCACGTCGACCTCGACGCGGGCGACCGCGAGCGTCACGTTGTCTGGCGCCCCGAGCTCGCGGCACCGCTCGATCACGCGCTCCGCGCCCCGGTCGAGGTTGCCATCCTTGAGCAGCAGCCGCCCCATCTCCTCGACGCTGACGCCGGCGGTCTCCACGCCGTCGCTGCAGAGCACGACCGCGTCGCCTTCCTCGAGCTTCAGCTTGTCGGTGAACGGCTGGATCTGCTCCCACACGCCGACCGCGCGCGTCAGCCGGTGCTTCAGCGGGTGGTTTGCGGCCTCCTCCGGCTTGATCACCCCCAGCCGGACCTGCTCGGCCGGCCACGAGTGGTCCTGCGAGACGAGCTTGGCAAACCCGTTGCGGAACAGATAGGCGGGGCTGTCCCCCACATTGAGCAGAGCGCACTCGCCGGAACGGATCGCCGCGATCACCATCGTGCTGCCCATGCCGGACCAGTCGGGGTTGTCCCTGGCGGCGTTGAAGACCGCGCTGTTCGCCTCCTTGCAGGCCCTCTTCAAGCGTTCGACCTCAGGGCCTTCCTGGCCGTCTTCGGCGAGGATCGTGGTCACCGTCTTCACCGCGATCGAGCTCGCATGCTGACCGGCGGCGTGGCCGCCCATACCGTCGCAAACGACGATGAGCGAGTCGAGGCCGGCCTTGTTGCGCCAGACCGAGACCGAGTCCTCGTTCTCTTCTCGTTCCAGGCCCGGATCGGTGGCCCACGCGATACGTAACCGCATCGTGCTAGCTAACGAGCCAGACCGTTGTTAGGCTCCGAGAAGCGAGAAGTGGATCGAATTCTGGCCGATGGTGATCCGATCGCCGTGGTTCAGCTGCTTCTCCTGGACCGACTCGCCGTTGACGAACGTCCCATTCGTGCTGCCGAGGTCGACGAGCCAGAACTGCTGCTCGTCGCGGCGCTCGAGCCTGGCGTGATGCCCGCTCGTCGCGGGGTCGCGCAGGATCACGTCATTGTCCGGCGAGCGGCCCAGGCGTACGTGGTCGCCGGCGCGATGCGCGTGGCCGGCGTCCGGCCCGGACTCAATCGTCAGCTCTCCTTGCGGTCCGGCCGCCACGGCTGCGCCCGGCTGCTGCCTGGCCGGCATGGCCATCGTCTCCGGGACCGGGGGAGGCGCTTCCGGCGGCGGCTGCCAGGCCGGCATCAGGGTCGTGGGTTCGCGCTCCGCCTCGGAGCCGCCCATCGGCGGCGGGGCGAGCATCGTGGCGGCGACATCGGCCCCGTCGGGTGAAGAGCGCGGCGGTTCGGGCGACGCCTGAGCTCCTGCGGCAAGATCAGCGTCGGTAGAAGGGGGAGCGGAGGCAGAGGCAGCGGGCCCTGACCAGGCCGGCTCCGGGGGCATGTTCCATGGCGGCGGACCAGCCTCGACAGGCGGCTTCACCGCGTCCGGTGCAGGAGCCGACGGCCCGGTCCACGAAGGGGCGGGCGGCGCCGCCGGGTCCTCGGTCTTGGGTACGTCCCACGCCGCAGGCGCCGCGGGCTCGCCCCATGCCGTGTTGGCGGGCGGCTTGGAGGTCGCAGGACTGGCGGGCGGCTCCCAGGCCGGAGCGACTGTGGCAGGCGGCGCGGCGTTGGCCGGCGCGGCGCCCCAGTCGGCTGTGCTCAAAGGGGGAGCCGCCGCCGGCGCGGAAGCCGCCGCGGAGGCCGGATCCCATGCGGGCGCGGCGGGGGGATTCCACGAAGGAGCTGTCGGAATGGGCGCCGCTGGCTGCTCAGAGGGGGCGGCTGGTGCATTCCAAGCTGGCGCGGGGGCCGCGGGCGGCGGCGCCGGTGGTGCAACAACCGGGGGCGGCGGAGCGGCCGCAGCCGCGGGCGCTCCCCACGATGGCGCGGGCGCCGACCCCGGGGGCGACGCGGAAGCCGGTCCGGGCGGTGAGGCGGTCGCGGGTGAACCCCACGTCGGCGCGCCACTGGCGGGAGGTCCCGCGGGAGGCGAGCCCCAGGTCGGGGCGGCGGCCGGCGGGCCTGGAGGAGCCGGCGGAGCGCCGGGCGGTGATCCCCATGCCGGCCCAGGCGAGGGCGACGAGGGGGCGCCCCAGCTCGGCGACGTGGAGGGAGGCGGCGCGACCGCCGGCGAAGCCGGCGAGCCCCATCCACCCGGACTTGGCTTGGCCTGCGAGGGCGAGCCCCAACCCCCCGCGGCAGGCGGCGGCGCGACCATGGTGGGAGCAACCGTCGCGGGACGCGCGGGAGTCGGCGGCGCCCACGTGGCGGCGACCCCTGCGGTCTGGTTGTCGGGAGCCGCGGGGCGCACCGGCGCTGACTTCTTCTTCTTGCGCCGGCGGCGAGTCATCAGATACAGCCCGCCCGTGAACAGGGCGGCCACCGCGAGGATGATCACTGCGTATTCAGTCGGCATGCGGTGGAGGGTCCTCCCTTCTCGCCTATCGCGGTATTGGAATCAGGTTCGTAAAGCGTCGACTTGCGTAAGCCTGAAAGTATGCCATCGTGGTCACGCTTCGCTACGCGCGTTGGCGCCGTTCTCGATTACCAGCCGGCCCGACGCCACCCCGGGCACGGTGACGTCCGCCTCGAGGGAGTGAGCGCCCGAGCCGATCGGTTCGCCGGTCACCACATGAAGCACGAGGCGGCGGCCTAGAGGCATGTCCAGCCGCTTGGGGAGCGGGGCTAGGCCTGCGTTCGTCTCGATCTGGAGTTGGTGCCCGGTCACGAGCACTCCATCAAGGCGCAGTCCGGTAACCCCGACAAGCACCGCCGGCCGCGTGCGATTTTCCAGGGCGAAACTGAGCCCCGACTTCTCAGGCCGCAGGCTGTGCAGGTCGGCCAGGCGCTCGGCGAGGTAGCGCGGAATCTCGGGACGCGGGGAGTGCGGCACCGCCGTCGAGGCGACGATGAACGAGAACTCCGTCCGATCGATCTCATTTCCGGAGACGACGAGCGCCGCCTCGAGTTTGTAGTCGCCCTCCGCGGCGAGTGGAAGGCTCAGCGTCGTCGCGATGACGGCCGGCTCGAAAGCCGTCGGTATCTCGACGTCGATCGTCCCCGAGTAGGACTTCTTATGCACGACGTCGCGGACGCGGTCGAGGCCTCGCGCACCGGCTGCCTTTTCGCGCGACACCGACCAGCGGACCAGTCCGCGGCCGGCCACACCAGGATCGTCGTTCACGATCACGAGCCTGGCGGCGAACGGGACCCGCGGGTGCTGGACGAACCCAAACGGGCGCGCCGGCTCGAAGGCCAACGGTTCGACGATGAGGCGCGTCGCGCGGAACGCTTCGGTCAGCGCTTCAAGCGCCAGCTTCGGGCGGCGCGCGCCATCGAGGACGCCGAAACCGATCCCCGGAAACGGATCGACCAGGTGGTAGACAAAGGCACCCCAGCACGCCTCGAACTTCCGCGTCCGCAGGTGCTCGGCCGTGTACCGGATGAGCTCTGCCTGGTACTGCTGCGAAGCGAGCACGTAGTTCTCTCGCGTTTGATGCGCTGACGGCAGGCCCACGCCCCGCTCGGCCCAGTTGACGGGTTGAAACCCCGCGTGGCGCCACGCCGGTTCGTCGTCCGCGACCGGCCAGCGATCGCCGACGCTAGCCCATGCGGGTGAGTCGGCGCTCGGCAAGGCCTGCGCACCGAATGCGCTGACCATGAGCGGCTCGACGCGTGCGATGTCGCGCCAGGAGCCATCGGACCAGCCGAGGGTCAGGTGAAGGTCGACGTCGCCCGAAGCCGCGATCGCGGGACGGCTTGGGTCGAGCCGCTCGAACGCCGCCTTCAGATCCTGGTCGATGGAATGGTTCTGACGTACCGAGTGCACGTCGCCCAGGTCGAAGTTCGTGGCGAGCCACGGCGGGTTGTCGTGTGCGATCCACACCGCGATCGAGGGATGGTTTTGCAGCATCGCGACCATCTCGGCCTGTTGCTGCCGGGCCGCGCTCTCGAAGAAGCGGGCCTCGTCTCCTCGCGCGTGATAGACGTAGGTTCCGGTCAGCGGCAGATCCTGAAGGACCAGCAAGCCGGCTTCGTCGGCGAGGCGGTAGAAATCCTTGGGGAGCACGTTGGCGACGACGCGAAGGGCGTCGAGGTTCGCCTGCTTGGCGATGGCGATGTCCGCCGCCAGCGTCGCCGCGCTCAGCTCGTCGAGCCTGTGAGACGGCGCGTAACACGCGCCACGCAAGAACATTGGCCGGCCATTCACGCGAAGACTCCAGCGCCGCGGGCCGATATCAGCAGTCACCTCGCGAAATGCGAATGATTCCTCGACGCGTGAAGACTCGCTTCCGTCCGCGGTTCGGGTGATCAGCTCGACGCGATACATCGGTTGCGCGCCAAAACGCCAGGGCTCCCACTTCTTGGCACCGGGAAGCGCGAGACGCATCGTCACGGTTTCCTCCGCACCGCCGGCGAGATGCACCTCTCGCCGCAGCCGCAGCGCATCGCGGTTGGGCACGGGAACGACGAGCTCGACCTCGCCGTCCATCTGGCGGCCGTCGAGGTTGCGCAGCCGCGCGTCCACCTCCAGGCGACCGTCTCCCCCCTCGAATGTCGGTTTGACGCGCATCCAGTCAACCGCGATCGGTCCGACGTACTCGAGCTCGACCGGGCGCCACAACCCGACCGGCACCTCGAGTTTGTAATCGTCGGGGAGACTTGCGTAGGCAGAAGCGGGATACGGCTTGAGGTCCCCGTCGTTGAAGATGCCCATGATGTGACGCTTCTTCTCGGGCTGCGCCTCGACAGGCGATTCGCAGCAGATGACGAGCAGGTTCTCGGCCTTGAGATAGGGCGTGAGGTCAAATCCAAAAGGCGCGAAGTATCCGTAATGGGAGCCGAGCAGCCGTCCGTTGAGCCACACGTTCGTGGCAAGGAATGCGCCCCCGATGCGAAGCACGACGCGGCCGGCGTGGTCCGGCCGTGGGAACTCAGTGCGGTACCAGACGGACTGTCGGCCTTCCTGTGCGGCGAGCTGGCGCGGAACCTCGATCGGCTTCCAGCCGCTGCCGATGCCGATCGTCAACCGCTCGGCCTCGCCCTCGCCGAGCGGCATCCACACCGCCTCCCAGCCGACAAGCTCCCGCCGGCCCGCAGCGCGCTGCGCCAGAGGCATGAATAGGGAGTCACTCATCGCGGCCTCGCGTACGCGCCGTCGGCGGTGGCGCAGAAAAGGACAGGGCGGCCCATTTCTCGCTGGAACGATTCGCTCTTCGGCCGCGTGACCAGAGCAAGGATGCTGCCTCCAAACCCAGCGCCCATGATGCGTGCGCCGTAGCAGCCGTCGGCGGACCACGCCCGCTCGACGAGCGCGTCCACTGTGGGCGTCGACACCTCGAAGTCGTCGCGCAGGCTCGCGTGCGATTCCTTCAAGAGCTCTCCCATGTGCGCGAAATCACGGTCATGGAGGGCGCCCACGAACTGGCGCACACGCGCGATCTCGGAGTCGACGTGGCGGCGCCTTTTCGGATGGCCCGATTCGGCTTCCCGGCGGCGCTGGTTGTAAGGGGTGTCCGCGAGCGAGCGGTGCTCGCCGGAGTCGATGACGGCGATGGCGACCTCGTCTGGAAAGGGAACCACCTCGTACTCCAGCGTGGCGCAATCGAGCAGCAGCGCGCCACCCCGCCTTCCCAGGGCTGAGGCGAACTGGTCCATCACGCCGACCTGAACGCCGGTCGCCTTCTGTTCGGCGCGCTGACAGGCGAGTGCCGCCTCCTTGCCGTCGATGTCTGGCTGCAACCCGGCTGCCACGGCGACCAGGAGCGCCGCCGACGAGCTGATGCCCGCGTTTGGTGGAACCTGTGATTCGATATGCACAGCCTGCGGCGCCGCGCCCAGCTCGGCGCCCACCGCGCGGACGTACGCCAGCCCGCCGGGGACATCGCTTTCGATCGACCAGTCCCGCGCGCGGTGTCCAGACACCTCAGTGAAACGGTCGACCGCCGCGGGCAGGACAAGGCCGCCGAGGTAGTCGACATGCTCGCCAATGAGGTTCACCCGGCCGGGCGCGCGCCCATGCCAACTAGACCTTGAGGGCACGAAGCTCCGCGGCCGTGTCCTCTGCCCGGGCGTCGAGGATGAACGCGCCCGCGCCGAGCTCCGACCCCGCGAGGTACTTGAGCTTGTCGCGGGTCCGGTTCGGCGGATAGAACTCGAGGTGGAGGTGATGTTGTCGGCCGGCGCGGCTCGGCGGTTTCTGATGCATCGCCATCACATAGGGGAGCGGCTTGTCGAAGAGGCGGTCGTATTTCTGGAGCAACCCCTTGAGGATGCGCGCGAATGATTCGTCATCGGGCTCGTCGAGGTCAACCAGGCCCCCTCGATGCCGGACCGGGGCGAGGTGCACCTCGTAAGGCCAGCGGGCAAAAGGTGGCACGAATGCGATCCAACGCTCATCGCGCAGCACGGTCCGCACACCGTCCTCCTCGCCTTGGATGACGTCGCAGTAAAGGCATCGCCCGGTCTTGCGCATGTGCCTTGCCTCGGCGGCCAGCTCGCGCTCGAGCACCGGCGGGACGAACGGATACGCGTAGATCTGGCCGTGCGGGTGGCTCAATGTCACGCCGATCTCTTCGCCGCGATTCTCGAAGACGTAGACGTAGCGAACGTTGGGCAGGCGCCCGAGCTCGGCCGTGCGGTCGCGCCACACTTCGATCAGGTCGCGGATGTGATCGAGCGACTGCTGGCCGAGCGACGAGTCGTGGTCCGGCGTGTAGCACACGACCTCGGCCCGCCCCTGGTCGCCCGTGTAGGAGGGAAAGCGGTTCTCGAAAACGACGATGTGGTAGTCCGGATCGGGGATCTCGGTCGCGGGCATACCAGGTCGCGTCGGACAGAGCGGACAGTGATCGGCGGGCGGGTGGTACGTGCGGTCCTGCCGCCAGGGTGCGACCGTGACCCACTCCTCCAGCAGGGGATTCCAGCGGAGCTCGCTCACGCCTTCACCTTCTCGTAGTAGATGAGGTAGCGGCCGTCGGCCTTTTTGACCAGGCGTTTCTTGACGCGCTTGGTGCGCTTAGTCTTCGAGGGCATGGTTCACCGCTTCGGCGGGCGAATGGACGACGTCGAGACCTTTCACATCCCATGTGTCGAGCGCGAACACAGGCCGCCCCAACCGTTGCGCAAGCGCGATCTCGCTGAGCGTCCCCCACCCTTGACCGATCGCAATGACGCTGTCCGCCGCGGTGACGAGCACCGCGTTGCGTGCCTGGCCAAGTCCCGTCGCGATCGCGATGGTGAGGTGCGTGTTGGCTTCGGCACGATCGGAGTCCGGCAGGATGCCGACGACGGTACCGCCTTCGACTGCCGCTCCCTCGCTGGCGGCGCCCATCACACCGCCGAAGCCGCCGTTGATCACGACCGCGCCGGCGCGCGCTAGAAGCTTCCCCACTTCACGTGCCGCTTCGAGCTGGGATGGCGTCGCCCGTGGGGCAAGGAGGTGAGGCGAAGCTTGGATATACCGAGTCGTGGTGCCAGCCGCCTCGTTTGCCAGCTGGGAGCTCGGGAGGACGTAAGCCTCTAGGCTTCTGATCCCGCACCGACTCCTGGAGTCGGAGGCGGCAGCACTGCGAACGTAGACGCGTGAGGGCCGGGATCGTCCCGGCCCTCAGTTTTTTCCCACGACTAGCATTGGCGGGTCGTGGCCGAGGATTTCTCGCGGCAGCTGAACGACATCCCTGAGGGATGGGTTCAGGCGATGGGCATGACGATCACCCACGCCACCAAAGACGAGGTACGCGCCGAGCTCACGGTTGGACGGCAGCACCTCCAGGGTTATGGCATCGTCCACGGCGGCGTGCACTGCGGAATCATCGAGACGCTGTCATCCATGGGCGCTTACCTGTTCGCCCGAGAGCGCGGCCAGCACGTCGTCGGCCTGGAGAACAACACGAGCTTCATCCGCGCGGTGCGCGCCGGCGCGCACTTGCGTGCGATAGCCACGCCCGTCACCCGCGGCCGCCAAACGCAGGTCTGGCAGGCGAACGTGATCGATGAGAGCAACCGCGTGGTTGCGACCGGACGCGTCCGGCTGCTTTGCCTCGAGTCAGATCAGGCGCTGGCCGGCGAGCAGGTCAAGGGCGCGCTCAGCGACCGCTGAGGTAACCGAAGATGATCTCGTCGATCAATCTCTCGACGGGCGCCAGATCATCCGTGAAGACCTGGCCGTGATACGGAGACACCCTTAGCCTCCCTTCGTTGATCGCGCTTCGCGCGACGTCTTGCGCGAGCGGCTCGCGGATCAGGCCGAGGTTGTGCACGACGTCCTCGACCGTCGTCGGCTCCATCGTCCCGTAGACGAGCGTGTTGCTGAAGGCGGGCACGTCGACCAGAAAGACACTCGGATAGACGGCGGCCATCGTGCTCGCGAGTGCATCGACGAGCCTGTAATCGCTCGCGGTGCGGCCCGCGTTCACCACCGCCACACCACCTGGCGCGAGGTGGTCGCGAACTCCGCTGAAGAACTCACGCGTCGTGAGGTGGAAAGGAATGTACGGCTGGCGGTAGGCATCCATCACGATGACGTCGTACTTCGCGGCCCGCGTGTCGAGCCAGTAGCGCGCGTCGGCGACGACCGGATGCACGTTGGGCTCGTTGAGGTGAAAGTAGCGATGCGCGACGTCGACGATGTCGGGGTCGATCTCCACGCCGGTGATCTGCACGCTCGCGCCGAAGGCCGCCGTGTACTGGCGCGCCGCGGTGCCGCCGGCCAGGCCGAGGATCGCGACGCTCTTCGGCGTGACCTCCGACGGCGCGGAAGGCCGGAACGAGTCTGCGATGAGCATGTAGTCCCAGGGGCCGCCGGTGAGCAGGCTCTGCGTGTCGTATATGGAGTGAACCGCCTCGCCCTCGTTGAGGATCAGCTCCGTCTTCGAGCCGTCGCGCACGACCTGGATATACCCGTAGGCAGATTCCTTCTCATAAATCAGCTGACCGACCTGCGGAGGCTTGATGCCTGAGGGCAGAAAAATCCATGCCAGGAGTACGGCGACCGCGAACGATGCATAGACCCGGCGGCGCGGCCACGGCCACAATCCCGCGACGGATACCGCGACCAGGACCAGGCCGAATCCCTCCAGCGTTGGGCGGGTGCCGTACGTGGGGATGAACCAGAACACCGGAAGAAACGTGCCGAGGATGCTCCCCGCCGTGGACAGCGCGTAGACGCGTCCGGCGGTGTTGCCCCCGGTCTCCACGTCGCGAAGCAGCAGCCGGATCGCGAACGGGCTGACGCAGCCGAGAAGGATCACCGGCGCGGCAAACAGCACGACCACGGCCAGCAGCGTTCCGGCGACGAGGCCGACGCTCAACTCCTTGAAGCCCTGCTGGGAGATCAGCAGGATGGGATAGCTGACCAGCGGGATGATGCCGATCCACAACCCTGACCACGCCGTGATCTGGTAGAGGACCTCCTCGCGCGGGTACTTGTCGGCGAGCCGCCCGCCGATCACGTAGCCGGCGGACAGGTAGATGAGGATGAGCCCGATCAGGACGCCCCATACGTAGAGGCTCGTGCCGAAGTAGGGCGCCAGCAGGCGCGACGCGCCGAACTCCACGCCCAAAGAAGCCATGCCCGAGATGAAGACGAGGGGCAGCAGCAGCCGTCTGCTCTGGACGGCCCTCATTTAGGGGCCCCCACGAAAGCCAGGCGAAGCCTCCGCTTTCGTGGGGATATCAGATTGGTTGCTCTGCCGCCCACTTGCGCGTGCGCTCGTCCATCGGCACGGGCAGCTGCACGCGGATGTCGGCGTACATGTCTCCGGGCGGCCCTCCTTTGGGGTCTGGCAGGCCGAGCCCACGCAGCCGGATCTTCGTGCCGTTCTGCGTCTCCGGCGGGACATTGAACTTGACCTGCCCGCCTTTCAACGTCGGGGCCGCGACCTCGCCTCCGCGCAAGGCGACGTTCAGCGGCACGAGCACGGGTACCCGGATGTCCTTGCCCTCGCGCTGGAAGACGGGATCCGGCGCGACCTGCACCGTCGCGCGCAGGCCGGGCACTCGCAGCACGGTTCCTTCTTTGACGCCGGCCGGCACCTTCACCTCGACGCGCCTGCCTCCGGGGAGCTCGACAGTCCTCGAGGTCCCGGTCAACAGCTCCGCGAGGCTGACCGTGATGGGGGCCTCCACGTCGATCGGCTGCTGGCGGGCACGCCCGCGTGCGTTGCCGAAGATCGAGCCGAAGATGTCGCCGAAGCCGGCGCCTTCGCCGAACAGGTCTTCCATGTCCTCCGGGCTGACCGTGCGGTACTCGACACGCTGGCCTGTGTTGGGCCGGAACCCGCCACCACCGCGCCGCCCTTCGTTGGGATCGATTCCCGCGGCCTGGGCGGAGGCCCAGTTCTCGCCGAACTCGTCGTAAAGCTTCCTTTTCTTGGAGTCCGACAGCACCTCGTGCGCTTCGGACAGTTCCTTGAAGCGGGTCTCCGCCTGCTTGTCGCCGGCGTTGAGGTCGGGGTGGTACTTGCGGGCGAGCTTGCGGAAGGCAGCCGAGATCTCCTTCTGCGTGGCCGAGCGCGAGACGCCCAGCACGTCGTAGTAGTCCTTGGTCTTAGGCACGTCTATTTGTTACCCGCTTGTGGTGTTCCACGAATCCCGGCCGCCCGATGTAGCCCAGCTGCTCGTTGATGTGGAGCATCGCCGCGTTCGCGGCGTCGTTGTCGGTGCCCACGATGGGGACGCCGAGCTCCGCGGCCTGGCGCAGGCTCTGCAGCTTGACCGCCCGCGCGAGCCCTCGGCCGCGGTACTCGGGATGGGATGCGGTGTATCCGGTCCACACCCGGCCTCGCACGGGGGGAAATCGGAGATAAGACATGGCCACGGCCCGTTCGCCGTCGACGGCGATCCAGGTCCGGTCGGGGCTCCGGTCCGGACCGGACATGCGGCGTTCGAAGTCCTCGATCGACTCCGTGAGGATGGGCACCGTCGACGGGATGTCTTGCCTGGTGATCGAGTCGAGCTCGTAGAGCTTTTGCACCTTGTCGGCGGCGTGCCACGCGGAGAGCGTCGTCAACCGGATGCCGGCCTCGGCAGCTTTCGCCTGCGAATCGGCAGCCTCGACTCGCAGCCGTGCGCCGTGGGCTTTGAGGTCGAGTTCCCACACCTTTTCGGCGCGCTCACGCGTGTAGCCAAGCGCCCCGAGTCCCTCCAGCATCACGGGCTCGTCTTCGCCGCAGTACGCGAGGAGGATGCCGGGATCCTCGGCCATCGCCCGGTCCTCGATCCACGACCACATCTCGGTCAGCAGACCCACCTCGTGGTCTTTCTGGTCGAGCCATACCTCGACCTCGCAGTGGCGCTCAGGCAGCTTCGCCCAGGGCCCATGAATCCAGCCGAGAAACGCTATCGGCTCGCCGGCGCGGTGGGCAAGAAAGCGCCCGTATTCGTAGCCGGACCGAACGCGCTCCCAGCGGTACCGCGTGAGCACCGGATCCTGCGGCAGCGGCGGGTAGGCGCGCGTCATCACGTCCGATGCGAGGGCCGCATCGTCGAGGGTGGCGGTGCGATATGTGACGGCGGACACGACCAAGACTCTAAAGACTCGACCGAAAGCCCTCGGCGAGAGTCGCCGATCCAGGTGGTCCAGACAGCGAGGGTCTTGCGGGCGAGTCTTAGATGCGGATGATGCGAGGCACGATTCCGTGCTCGCCGATCTCGACGATGCCCACCGAGGGCGACTCGTAACGCCGCATGTGACGCGCGACCTGCAGCCAGCACCACTCAAACCAGCCGGGATGTTGGGCGAGCCGGCGCGTGGCGGTGATTGGGTTCCATTGATGGACCCCGCCGGGATTGAACAACAGCGTCCCCCTCACCTTCCGCACGTAGGCGCGATGGGTGTGGCCAAAGATGATCACGTCGGCGTGCGGGAAACGCAGCAGCAGGCTGCTGGGAAGCCCGCGGTGCGGTTGGAAGAATCCGAGGCTCACCGTCCACCAGAACGTTTGTGACTCTTCGAGCCAACGCGGTCGCTGGCCATGGACGATGACGATTCGCTTCCCCTCCAAGGCGATCTCTCGCGTCGCCGGGAGCGATTCGAGGTTTCTGTCGTGGTCCCCCCGCACCGCCTGAACCGGCGCGATGCGCGCCAACTCGTCGAGGGTCGAGGTGGCGGTGATATCGCCCGCATGGAGGATCAGGTCGACCCCTTGCAGCGCGCTCAGGAGTCGTTCGGGCAGCCGGTCGATGAACTCGGGGCAGTGCGTATCGGC
>WNGJ01005051.1_pt1 | contig 16466 bp, 12 predicted proteins | sample 5400611 | NCBI WGS metagenome assembly WNGJ01 (sample SAMN13153375, study PRJNA577476) | soil metagenome | isolation source: 40 cm soil or saprolite under Garry oak tree replicate 1 | place: USA:California | collected 2016-06-15 | reverse complement strand
TTGCGCCTGCAAAATGGCGAGGCAGGCTGGTTGGAATGTTTCAGATCAACATCGTCGTCGGCATCCTTCTTGCCTATCTGTCCAACTACCTCATCTCGCTTGCCCATCTTGGGCCTTTGCAATGGCGCTGGCAGCTCGGCGTCGCCGCGATCCCCTCTTTGCTATTTCTCATCATGTTGTACGGCATACCGCGCAGCTCACGCTGGCTGGTAACGAAGAACAAAACGGATGAGGCGCTGGACGTATTGAAGATGATGGGATCTCCAGACTCTGAGGCTGAGCTGCGCGAGATCATGGATTCCATCCACCTGGAGCGCGGCATGGCTGCGGAGCCACTGTTTAAGCGCAACTACCGCCTGCCTATCTTTCTGGCCGTCACCATTGGGATGTTCAACCAGCTCTCCGGAATCAACGCAATCCTTTACTATTCGAATTTCATCTTCGCGGCCGCGGGCTTCAGCCAGATCTCCGGAGCATTGCAGACAGTTCTTATCGGCGCAATGAATCTGGTTGCGACCTTGCTTGGCATGTCGCTTATCGACAAATTGGGACGAAAGACCTTGCTCCTTATTGGCAGCGTAGGGATGGCCCTGTGCCTCTCCGGCGTTGCAGCAGTCTTCTTCACAAACAGTCATCTCAATGCTCTCGTCTGGCTGCTGGTTGCTTACATTTTCTTCTTTGCCATCTCGCAGGGCGCAGTTATCTGGGTCTATATCGCAGAGGTCTTTCCGAACCGCGTGCGCGAAAAAGGACAAAGCCTCGGGTCTTCTTCGCACTGGATTATGAACGCTCTCATCATCTACCCGGAGACGAAGGGCATTTCGCTCGAGCAGTTGCAACGCAAACTTGGGATTATTTGAAAGCTCGTATGTGACACAATTCGGTCAGGGGTGTCCAATGAACTACACCGCACGCGCCTACGCCTATCTAGTCATTGTCGCTTTTCTGTTTGCGGGCGCAGCACACTCTCAATCGCCCAGACCTGATGCAACTGAGAACGCAAAGATACTCGCGTACATTGACAGTGGTTGGAACGACCTCTCCCGCTCGATGACCGACTGCAAATCTCTCATCGATCCGAAGGTCACCACAACGCCCATTCTCTACCTGCCCGCAGGCATGGCCGTGCCATCGGCTGTTGCGTCAGTGCAACAGCAATGCAAAATTGAAGTACGAAATCTGCCTCGCAAAATTACCCACATGGGGGACGTTCGTGTAGCTGAAATTCCAGACGAAGGCCTCCTCTATCTGCCCAACCCCTACGTCGTACCAGGAGGCCGCTTCAACGAGATGTACGGCTGGGATAGCTATTTCATCATCCTCGGCCTGGTCGAAGATAAGCGTACTGACCTCGCTCGCGACATGGTCGAAAACTTCTTCTTCGAAATCGAGAACTATGGAGCAATCCTAAACGCAAATCGCACCTACTACTTCACGCGTTCGCAGCCGCCATTTCTCACTTCCATGATCCGCGAAGTCTATGAACACCCAACCGGCAAACCGCTTTCAAAGGCCTGGCTGGCCAAGGCATACAGCTACGCACAGCGCGATTACGCTCTCTGGTCCGCGCCGCCGCATCTCGCCGGAGATACTGGCCTCGCCCGCTATGATGACATTGGTGAAGGCCCGGTCCCCGAAATGGCTGACGACAGCAACTACTATCCCGATGTCATTCGCTGGCTTCTAGCGCACCCTGAAATCCACACAGATTACCTCATCGACGCACCAGACAACCCAACACCCGAACAAGCTGCCGAATTGGCAAAGATAAGCTGCGACATCACAGTATCGAAAGTCTGCGCCAACGCCCACGTTAACGGTCATCGCCTCAGCAGCGACTTCTACCGCGGAGACCGAGCTATGCGCGAGTCCGGCTTCGACCCCAGCTTTCGCTTCGGTCCCTTCAGCGGATCGACGAATCACTACGCGCCTGTCTGCCTCAACAGCCTCCTTTATCAGTACGAGCGCGACATGGCTCGCTTCGCCACCCTGCTCGGCCGCAACGCAGAAGTTGCTCAGTGGAACCGCCGCGCTGCCGCCCGCCGCGCCGCAATGAACAAATACCTTTGGAACCCAACCGCCCGCATGTTCTACGACTACAACTTCACCACGCACCAGCAATCGACCTACAACTACATCACGGCCTTCTACCCGCTATGGGCAAAAGTTGCCAGTCCGCAGCAGGCATCCGAGCTCGAGCACCATCTTGCCCTCTTCGAACACGATGGCGGACTTGCCATGAGCGATTACGCCTCAGGCACCCAGTGGGATCTCCCCTACGGCTGGGCTCCGACCAATTGGCTTGCAATAAAGGGCCTTGACCAAAATGGCTTCACAGGTGATGCGGGCCGCGTGGCGGCCGAATTCTCACAGACGATCCGCCAGAACTTCGTGCATGACGGCACCATCCGCGAAAAGTACAACGTCGTCAGTGGCTCCGCCAACGTAGAAGTTGCCACAGGTTACAAGAGCAATGTCGTCGGCTTCGGCTGGACCAACGGTGTCTACCTCCAAATGAACGACCTGCTCACCCAACCGCACAAGAAGGCACCGACGCCCTCCCGCCAAAAGACAAGCCATCCCGAAGCGCAGGTTCCCACCCCACAATAATTGTCCGCTGCTGCGGCCATCCTCCCATTGGCGCAGGCACAGACCTCCGCCGCGCCCGCTGGGAATCCAAAGACTTCAGCGAACGCCAAGTTGAAGTTAGCCGACGAAGCGTTTCGCGCCGGGTCCGCTGCTTATCTTCGGAACGACCTGCATTCGGCGCACATTCAGTTTGCTAAGGTAGTGCAGCTTGCCCCCGGAGTCGCCGCAGGCCACACCGCATTCGGCACCGTGCTGCTCGCTGAGGGCGATGCACGCTCAGCCGTGAAACAGCTCGAGTTGGCGCGCGGACTCGACCCGCCAGATGCGGGCGCGACACTCAACCTTGCACTGGCCTACTCGCGACTTCACGACTATGTGAAATCAGTGCAGATGTTTCAGCTTCTTGAGCAAACGAAAAGTGACGCATCGCAGACCCTGACGCCTCAAGCTGCAATCGCCTACGCTGTCGCGCTGACTGCAACCGCAGAGCCCGCTGCGGCACAGAAGCAGTTAGAAAAAGCTCTTACTACCTCACCTGATGATGCGCCGTTACACGATGCCCTCGGCACGCTTCTCGCGCAGCAGGAGCAATACGACGCGGCTGTAGTGCAGTTCCAGCGCGCCATCTCACTGGATTCCGAGCTGGCATCCGCACACTATCACCTCGGCTCCGTCTTCCTGAATCAAGGCAATCCTGCCGCGGCCGTCACAGAACTTACTCAGGCAAACGATCTTGCCAAAGAGAACATTGAGTATGCTCTGCAGCTTGGTCGGGCTCTTCGCGCAGATCACCAGGACGAGTCTGCCCTTACCGTACTGCGTCATGCGCTGATAATTGACCTCGCGTCGGTTGACGCCAAATACGAGCTCGCCCTCACCCTGCAGGCTAGCGATAACGCCCGTGATGCGCTGCCCCTCTTCAAGCAGGTCATTACGGCGCGGCCTCAAGACTTCGCCGCACTCACAAACCTCGGACTCGCTCTCGTGCAGACCGGTGACGCAAAGGGCGCAATTCCCTTCTACACTCGCGCTCTCGCACTGAATGCGCAGAGCGCGACGCTGCGCGAAGACCTGGGCGTCGCTTATCTCCAGCAGAGCGATCTCAACCACGCCATCGAACAGTTCCGCGCTGGCCTCACTGTCGAACCGGACAATCCGCAACTCCACTACGACCTCGGGCTCGCTCTCAAGCTCAAGGACAATCCCACGGCGGCGGCTTCAGAGTTCGAGCAGGCCGAAAAACTCGATCCGCAGTTGCCTGACCCGCCCTACACGCTCGGCGTACTCTACATGCAACTGGGTCGCTTTGCCGAGGCTCGGGTCGAACTGGAAAAGGCCACTGCGCTACGCCCGAATAACGGCGAGGCCTGGGCCATTCTCGGGAATGTCTACAAGGATACGGACGAGCCGCAGAAGGGAGCTGCCGCGCTGCGTCGCGCCATCGAACTCATGCCCAATCAACCCAGCCCGCATATCAGTCTTGCCGCAATTCTCATCCAGCAAGGCGACCCGGCAGGTGCGGCAGCGGAACGCAAAAAAGCCGCCGACCTCAGCCGCATCGCCGTCAGCCGCCAGCGCGCCAACTTCGCACTCGATTCGGGTAAGGCCCTTCTCAAGCGAGGTCAGGTCGCTGAGGCCCTCGTCCAGTTTCAAACAGCAGTCGAGGCGGATCCAAATTATGCTGAGGCCCACTCCGTGCTGGCCGACGCCCTGGACCGGCAGGGGCGAAGCGCCGCCGCTGCGCTCGAACGGCAGAAGGCCCAGAAACTTACCCACCCCGGCGCCTCAGGCGATGCTGCGCCCGCTCATCCGTAACGGAAGCTAAAGCCGCGTCGGAGGCACTCATTGCCGGGACGGCAAAAGCTTCTCTATACTCAGTCATCCGCTTTTGAGGCTCTTCAACCTGCCGCAATTGCTAGCAGCACGGCGACAAAGAGCTTTAAATGCCAGTCCGGGCAAACAGCCTGGGGGAGTGCCCTCTTGAGTTGGTCTCGCCGCAGTTTCCTTACTTCGCTTTCCACCACTGCGCTGGTCCTTTCGTTTGACGATATTCTCGCTCTGGCAGCCCCGCAAAATCCTCAGTCGACCCCACAGTTGGGACCGCGCCCTACTTACAATGCGGTGCCTCGGCCCGCCCCTAAAGGACCCCCCTCTCCCGTTGCCGGCACTCCTCTCGGAGTTAGCTTTATCGACGTAGCACGTCAGTCGGGCCTGAACGCAAAGACGATCTACGGTGGAGAGCACAAAAACAGATACCTCCTCGAAACCACCGGCTGCGGCGTGGCCTTCTTCGACTACGATCACGACGACTGGCTCGATATCTTCCTGATCAACGGTACCCGTCTGGAAGGCTTCCCCAAAGGGCAGGAACCCGTCTCTCACCTCTTCAAGAACAATCGCGACGGGACCTTCACTGACGTCACCGTCAAAGCTGGACTCGGCCGCGGAGGATGGGGCCAGGGCTGCTGTGTTGGCGATTACAACAATGATGGTTGGGACGACCTCTTTGTCAGCTACTACGGCCAGAACGTCCTCTACCGCAACAACGGCAACGGCACCTTCACCGACGTCACCGAGAAGGCGGGCCTGCTGCAATCGAAGACACGGTGGAACTCCGGCTGCGCCTTCCTCGACTACGACCGCGACGGCCATCTCGACCTGTTTGTCGCCAATTACATCGACTTTGACATCAAGACTGCGCCCCTTCCAGAGGCCGCGGGCTGCGCCTACAAGGGCATTCACGTAGCATGTGGCCCGCCGGGCCTGCAGGGCGGCAAGAACATCCTCTATCACAACAAAGGCGACGGCACCTTCACCGACGTCTCGCAAAAGAGCGGCATGTGGGACACCATCGGCACCTATGCTCTCTCCGTGGCTGTCTCCGACATCGACGATGACGGTTGGCCTGATATCTACGTTGCCAATGACTCCACGGCAGCCACCTTCTACCAGAACCAGAAAGACGGCACGTTCAAAGACATGGCCATCGAGGCCGGCGTCGCCTACTCCCCCGACGGCAAGCCCCAGGCGGGCATGGGCGTCTCCATCGGAGACTTCAATCGCGATGGCCGCTTCGATATCGTCAAAACAAACTTTGCGGGCGACACGGATTCGCTCTTTGTCAATCTCGGCGACGAGAACTTCGAGGACCACACCTATCTCTCAGGACTCGGCGTCAATACGCGTTTCCTGGGCTGGGGCGTTGGCTTCTTCGACATGGACAACGATGGCTGGCCGGACATCCTCATGTCCAATGGCCACGTCTACCCCGAAGTCGATGGGACCGATGTCGACGCCCCCTACGCCCAGCACAAGTATCTCTATCGCAATCTTCGCAACGGGCAATTTGAAGAGGTGACCGCGGAGGGCGGCCCCGGCATCACCACGCCCGCTCCTGGTCGCGGCTGTGCCTTTGGCGACTACGACAACGACGGCGATATGGATGTAGTCGTCAACTGCATCAACGCCCTCCCTCAACTTCTTCGTTGCGACTCAACCACTGGCCGCAACTGGATCAAGATCCGAACCGTCGGCACAAAGTCCAACCGCACCGGCATCGGCGCAAAGATCAGCGTCACAACAGGAACACCAGACGGTAAGCCTTTCGTACAGATAGATGAAATCCGCAGCGGAGGCAGTTACTACTCGCAGAACGATCTCCGCGTTCATTTCGGCCTAGACCACGCCGCGAAAGCCGACTCAGTCGAGATCCGGTGGCCCTCCGGCACGACCGACAAGTTGACAGACCTCGCGGCCAACCATCTCTACGTCATTCAGGAAGGCGGAAAGATCCTGAAGACCGTCGCCATGGGCTCCTCAATGCCATCGGACTCCAAGGCACCCGCTGTGCCGGTCTCTCCGGCATCGAAGCTATGAATCTGCGACTCTCCGGACTCGAAGTCGTGGTCGCCCTCTTTTCGGCAATCGCATTCGCCCAGAACCCCTATCCGCCGACAACCGAACACGTACCCCCTGCGTGGTTTGTTGATGTAGCGTCCAACGCGGGCATCACCGTTCGCAATGTCAACGGCAGCGTCGACTCCAAGCGTTACATCATCGAGGCCACCGGCTCCGGCGTCGCCATTCTCGACTACGACCGCGACGGTTGGCCCGACATCTTCCTCGTCAACGGCACTACCCTCCCGGGCGCAAAGTCCGAGGACAATCACGACAAACCCACCAACCACCTGTTCCACAACAATCACGATGGCACCTTCACTGATGTCACCGCGAAGGCGGGCCTTGTCTCTACAGGATGGGGCCAGGGCGTCTGCGTCGGAGACTATGACAACGACGGATACGACGACATCTACGTCACCGGCTACGGCAAAAATCGCCTCTTCCACAACCAGGGCGATGGCACCTTCAAAGAGGTAGCCGAGCAGGCCGGCGTCGCCGGAACAGGAAAAGAGTGGGGCACCGGCTGTGCCTTCGTCGATTACGACCGCGACGGCAAGTTGGACCTCGCCGTCGCCAACTACGTGCACTTCGACCTCGCCCACACGCCCGCGCCCGGCGAGACTGCCGGATGCATCTGGAAGGGCGTTCCCGTCATGTGCGGCCCCCGCGGTCTAGAGAGCGCGCCGAACATCCTCTACCACAACCTCGGCGGAGGCAAGTTTGAAGACGTCAGCAAGCGCAGCGGAGTCGAGCACACCAACGGCCACTACTGCTTCTCCATCACCACGCTTGATTACGACGACGATGGCTGGCCCGATCTCTACGTTGCCTGCGACTCCACTCCCGCAATCCTCTATCGCAACAACCACAACGGTACCTTCACCGACACTGCCGCAGACTCGGGCGTTGCCTTCAACGAAGACGGCCGCGAACAGGCCGGCATGGGCTCAACCTCCGCCGACTACGACGGCGACGGCAGGCCGGACCTCTTCAAGACCAACTTCTCCGACGACACGTCCACCCTCTACCACAACAACGGCGACGGCACCTTCACTGATTCAACCTTCCCCGCTGGACTCGGCATCAACACGGATGCGCTAGGCTGGGGCGCGATGTTCGCCGATGTGGATAACGACGGCTGGCCCGATCTTCTCGTCGTCAACGGTCACGTCTACCCTGAAGTCGACTCCGCCAAACTAGGCTCCTTCTACCGCGAACCCCGCTTCCTCTACTACAACCTCGGCAACGGCAAGTTCCACGATGTCAGCAAGACGTCCGGCCCTGGTCTTGCCGATCCGCGTTCGAGCCGCGGCCTAGCCATCGCAGATCTCTTTAATGATGGCCGTCTCGGAGCCGTGATCAACAACCTCAGCGATAGGCCCATGCTCCTCGTCAACCTCGCAAAGAACCAGAACCACTGGCTCGGCCTGCGTCTCGTCGGCACATCGTCCAACCGCGATGGCATAGGGGCGCGCGTGACCCTCCACTCGACGAAGCGCCTCTGGGTCGATGAGGTGCGCAGCGGCTCCAGCTACAACTCTTCGAACGATCTTCGCCTCCACTTCGGCCTCGGCGCCGAGACGAACCTCACAAACATTCAGGTACGCTGGCCGAACGGCAAGATGGAACTCTTCCCGCCTCCTGCTTCGGTTGATCGCCTGATTGAGCTGACCGAGGGAAAAGGCCGTCCGTCGCCCGCGCCGGAACTACCGTCGTCAGCCATTCGAACTTCATCGCAACGCATCCAGACATCGCAGTGATGGATCAGCAGCTCCCTGAACTTGGGGGATCATGAAGATCTGAAGGACGCTGAGCTTGGCAGCCGCATTGCTCCACGTCACCGTTTTGCATGCACAAGTTCCGCGACCATTTATTCTTCTACAAGAGTCCAGCTGGGATCGGGATCGAACAGGCTCATTGCGGTTGCCGTTTCTGTTGTGGCCTTCCCCAGATCCTTCTGGAGCAGTACGCCATCCTGGTTGATCATGAAAGTCATCACCCCCGAGTTGCCGTACTCCGCCGGATAGGCGACAAAAGCAAAGCCGCCTGTCATCTTCCCATTGACCACGTAATCCTTCGCGCCGCCCGGCGCCTTATCGCTTTGCCCCTTCAGCATGCGGAAGTAATAGCCGTGAAATGGGGTGTGGCCTTCGGACTTCTTGGTATATCCTTCAGCCGTTGCGAAGGCCGCCAACGGTCCGAGCGGGCTCGCGGGCTGCCCATCGGCCGACTTCCAGTACAAGCCGTTCTGCCTCCCAGGGTCACTGATGAACTTCGCCGCGAATAGTTTCGCTTTTTCGCCGTCGTGAGGTTGAGCGTAGTACTCCGCCTGTGCCTCCGTCACCGCATCGCAAACCTCGATGATTGCCAGTTCATTCCGGCCAATACGGCGGTTAAGAACCTCATTCTTCCCCGCAGCCGTATCGAAGAACCACTTCCCGTCACCATTCTTCTTCAGCGGAATCGGGAAGGGAAAGTTGTCCGCTCCGACCAGCAGGATTTGAGCGCCATCCGGCATATTGCGCCAGCGGTGCATCACCCCATACCCCGCCACGAACGCGTCGGCCGCATTCTTGTCCTGCACAGAATCGCCGGAGTAGATAACCTCTTTCGAATCCGGACCGAAGATTGCCAGCAGCGCGTTTTGATCGCCTGATTTTGCCGCTGCCAGCAGCGCATTGCTCGCGTCGTCAGGGGAGGCAAACACACTGATCGAAGGTTTCTCAGGGTTGTCGGATTTTTTGCAAGCCGAAAGCGGGACAACTGACGCCAGAAGGATTAACCGGATCGTAAACGCAATTCTCGGGTGTTTGAGCAACATTGCATCCTCCAAAACTTCGTCTGTAACGCCTTACCAACTCCGACCAAAGTCGACTTCGTCTGCGGTGACAGCGTTGGCTTTACCTGCGACCGCCCCAGCCACCGCCACCACCGCGGCTTGTCGAACCACGAGCACTCTCCTGCCGTGATTGCCAACCACCGCCACCGCCGCTTCCGCCAAAAGCCGATGACCCGCTGCTCTTTTCCTGCCCTCCATAGCCGCGAGCAGCAGCAGAGTTGGCTCCCGAGTAGCTTGAGGTGGATTTAGGAGTTCCCTGGGTTTGGTTCCAGCCACTCCCGGTGTTCTTGTAAACGTTGCCGTTTGCCGCTGCGTACTTGTTGCCATTTGCAGTTTGTCCTACAGCGCCGCTATTGCCGTACGCGCCCGAGGCAGCAACACCTTTACCACCCGCCGAAGTTTGTACTGATCCCACTGACCCTGCCGCGGTCGTCTGATGCTGGGTGTATGCGGTGTTGCCATTCTTGGAGTAGACCGAGCTTCCGTAGCTCCCATAGGCGTTGGAGGCTTGATGTGTCGCAGCATAGGCTCCGGTGTTCGGGTTATATGCTTGACCGACTTTCTGGGTGCCATAAGCAGTCGTGGTCGATGCGCCACGGGCGTACGTCCCAGTGGACGGGTTATAGGCATTCCCAACCCGAGCGGCGCCGTACGGACCGTAGGCGGTCGCGCTCGAACCATAATAGCCGCCGTGCCACGCGCTGTTTCCGTAGTAGACGTTGCTTCTATATACGACGGCCCCGCCGTGCCAATTGCAGTTCCAGTAGCTGTAACCCCATCCGCAACAACTATTGTTCATCGCGGCTCCCACGGCGATACCAATTCCGAATGCGAGGATGGCGGTCGCCGCCACATCTGCACTGCTGTACCCTGGCGTCGCAACCGGAGTGCCGTAGACGACCGTGGGGTTGTACTGCGGGACGTAGACCACCTGCGGATTGGTTGGCTGAATCACGATCGTTTGCGGCGACTGTTGCACCACCGTGATCTGTGAGCCTGATTTCAGATTGCCGGCAGCCTTTGCTTTGGCGCGCAACGCCTGCACCGCAGACATGACATCCGCGGCCTGCGTGTGGTACGCCTCGCCTAAGGAAGAGGTCCAACTGAGATTCTTCGCCAGGTTATCGAGGACCGATGGAAACTCTGTGAGCGCCTTCACACTGGGATCCCACTGCTGCTTATCAACAGCCTGCATCAGAGCAGTGCCGGTGAGGCTCTTATTCTGCTGCAGCCAACCGCTGGCGGCGGCAACCTGGTCCGGAAAAGTCGCGGCCCCCAGAATCTGTGCAACCAGGGCGTCGGGGTACAGTGCGATGGGTGCCACCAGTTGTTGCAACTGATCCGCAGACAGGGGCGCACCTTGTCCCGAGTATCCGGTCGATTCCGCAGGAGCCGGTTGTTGACCTGCGGCTTCAAATGGCACAGTGGTGAATACCAGCAGGAAAGACAACACCGCTGATAAAGCTTGCTTCATGAAAGTTTTGATCATTTTCTTCTCTCCATCCGGGAAAGGCATCCAGCTGAGCGTTTATTCGCCAAGAATGATGATGAGGTTATTTTTCGCAGGTACAGCTTATCGCTCGTTGCCAAAGGCAGCTACTAGCAACAATGCTAGGTCCGAATCTTCGATCCTGCGAAATCCCGAACTTGCTGAAGACCCAGCCTTTCTGGCACTATCGTCGGAATCGACTTGAAGCCTGCCCATGCGCTCGGAATCCCGCGCGCCTCTCAGTTCGAAAAATGCATCTCACTAAAAGCTGATACCGATCAGCAAAGACAAATCGGTCTAACTCTTTTAATATGAGAGGGAGATCGCATTACTTGAGAAGAAAGAGCTGCCCCGCCGCTCTGCATTCAACTTTACTCGCTGCGAATGATAGTGCATGATCGAATCAGATCGAGAGGCCGATTGAAGCACACCTCCACAACCAGGCCGTCTATCGATTGCATCTCTCAGACCTACGCCCGGGGAGGCCGCCTGCTCCTCCTGTTCACGGGTATTCTGATCGTCGTTATGCCATGGACTGAGTATTTCTGGCAGTTCGATGGGTTTCTCCATGGAGGCCAGGATTTCGAGCTTGGTCTTCTCTCGGTTCTAACAATTTTCTCGCTGGTTCTCGTGCTCCTGCAGCAGCGTCGGCGGAATGTCGCTCTCCTTCTCACTGTTCGGAGGTGGCTATCACTCGTCTTTGAGGATCCAAGTCCACGGATAGTAGCAAACGCGTGCGGTTTGAACGCGCACTCCGACGCCGTGCCCCTCTCCAGCAACGCGCTATGCCGATATAACCTTCCCATTCAAGTCTGATCTATCTCCACCTGCCAAGCTCCGAGGATTGCTCGTTCGAGTCATTCGCGTCCGCTAATGCCAAACCAGTCGCATTTGCGATTTGCTTTTGGAGAGATCATGAAAAAGTCCGAAGTGTTCCAAGCATGGGCCAACATCCTTGCCGGTTCCGCGCCCTCCCTTTCGATCGAAATCACTAAAGAATGCCCCCTGAGCTGCCCTGGTTGCTATGCGTTCGACGCGGCCCATCTAGGAGGCGCGACCCAGCTTCGCCAACTCTCCGACTTCAAGGGAGACGAATTGGTAAAGAGAGTGCTTGCCGTCATCGACGAGCACCGACCGCTTCATGTCTCCCTCGTGGGAGGCGATCCGCTCGTGCGTCACCGCGAGCTTGAATTGCTTTTGCCGGAGATCGAGCGCCGTGGAGTGCATACCCAGGTCGTTACGAGCGCATTCCGCGTCATCCCGGCTGCTTGGAAAGAGCTCAAGAAGCTTAATGTCGTGGTGTCGATCGATGGGCTTCAACCGGAACACGACGAAAGACGCAAACCCGCGACGTACGAACGCATTCTCAAGAACATCGCAGGCGCAAGGGTAACTATCCATTGCACCATTACGTCGCAAATCGCAGGACGCCCCGGCTACCTCGATGAGTTCCTCAATTTCTGGAGCCGCCGCCCGGAGATCGCAAAGATCTGGTTCAGCCTCTTCACACCACAGATCGGTGCCACCGATCCGGAGATACTTACGCCCTCGCAAAGAGCTTCGACTATCGCAGAACTGAAACGATTGCGTGTGAAGTATCCCCTACTGGACATGCCTGACTCCCTGATCAAGGAGATCGCTTCGCCTCCAAAAAATCCCGGCGAATGCATCTTCGCCAGGACCACAAAGATACTCTCAGCGGATCTCACCACGCAGATAACGCCCTGTCAGTTTGGGGGAGTACCTGATTGTAATCAATGCGGCTGCATCGCTTCGATGGGGTTGGCGGCCGTCGGCCATTACAAGGTTTTGGGACCCCTCACCGCTGGCCAAATCTTTATGGCCTCTGATCGAATTGGAAAGGGCTGGCGTAAATTGCAGAAAACCCTATCGCCAAAGCCAGTCCTTGCTACCGAACCGGCGCCTTTCAAGATACTTTAACTTGGAACGCGTAAATGGATAGTGCAACGCAACAGAAAGGATCAAACATTGTTAGACAGCGAATGCCGGACTGAAGTCGAGTTGAGGCGGGATCTAGTCCGATTCAGCAGATTGCTTTATCGCCTGGGGTTTATGCCGGGAACGTCGGGCAATCTTTCCGTTCGACTGGATAACTCGCGTCTGCTGGTCACTCCGACCGGTGTCAGCAAGTTCTTGCTGAGGTCGGCCGACATAGTTATCGTCGATCTTGAGGGAAGACATCTCGATGGATACAGGAAGGCGACTAGCGAGGTCAGTATGCATCTCGCAGTCTATCGACATCGAAACGATGTCACAGCGGTTATTCATTCTCATCCGCCTATCGCGACAGCATTCGCCTGCGTGGGACGGGGACTGGACGAGATGCTGTGTCAGGAAGCTGTGATGACTCTCGGGGTAGTCCCATTAGCAACGTATGCCGCAACGGGAACCGAAGAGGTGGCAGCGAGTCTTGCCCCTTTCATCCCGGATCATGACGCCATCCTTTTGGCCAATCATGGCGCAGTCAGTTGCGGCAGAACCTTACTGGAAGCCTTTCAGAAGATGGAGATAGTCGAGCACCTGGCAAATATAACTCTCGTCGCACATCAGCTAGGCGCTCCTCGCACCCTGGAGCATGAACAAATCAAGCAGCTTCGTGATGCAAAGACCAGGTACTTGCAGAACGTAATTTAGGCATTGCGCGTAAGCTGCCTTCTCGTTCTCGCCTGGGTCGAGGCTAAACCTTCGGAGCTTCACTAAAGATTTCCACCAGGCGGTCCGCGATTATTTTGTCCTCACCATCTTTAAGTTGCCAGACGGCAAAGCCGAAGCTGTTCGGGTCACTAGATCGGCCGGAGCCGTGGCGCCCACCTGCAGCGGGACCGCCAGGAGGCGCACCTGGATCGCGCCCACGCATGCCACTCGACCCTGCACCCATGCTCCCAATTCCGACTGGCCGGGTATCAGCCAGCTTCTGCATGACCTCCGGTCCAGTTATCTTCAGCTTGGCCGGATTGATCTGCCAACTGTAGCGTGGGGTGACATTGCCAAGGGCCTGAGGGTTGAACTGCCGCGGGAGCGCTGTCACTCCGAACCGTCTGACTGCATCGGTGATGACCTGAGCACGCGCATCGTACATCCTCAGTGTCGCGTCGTAATCCTGATTGACGAAGATCTCGAGCGCCTTCAATAGAGCAAAGATCGTCTCCTTGCCAACCTTGCAAGGCCGGCCAATACGATCCTCCTGCGGGCTCATATTCAACATCGACCAGCGAATCAGTTCTTCTTTGCCGATAAGTATGCCGGAGGCTTGTGGGCCGCAGATATCCTTCCCGCCGCTGAAGGTGACCATATCGAAACCGACCGCAGGATACTCCCAAAGCCTTTCCTTCGGCGGCACATCGGCTGAGGCGTCGTTGAAGGTGTAGATGTTGTGAGCCCTGGCAATCTCGACGGTCTCAGGGCCGCTGACCTTTCCTCTGTCGGAGAGGATATTGGTGAAGTGGATCGCCAGCGTCTTTGGGTTGATGGCGGCGATCATCTCTTCGCGCGTCTCCACCTCGACCAGCTTTGCGCCGGTCTGGCGGATCTGATGGTCAAACGGATAACGATGGCTCTTCTGGATAATGACTTCGGTCCTGGGGAAGCCGGTCACATCGGGGCAGGCAAGAATGCGAGGCTCGAGGTCTTCCGTCATCATGCCGGCGTATCCGACCACCATTGCCGCTGCCGCTCCGCCCGTCACGAGGCCGGTGTAGCCCACGGGAGACTTGCATAACTTCGCGATGAACTTGCCGGCAGCCACCTCCAGTTCATTGATCAGGACGAAGTGCTGATTGCCCTGACGCATCAGTTCCATAACCTCCGGCTTCATCACCGACCCGCCGATGACAGTAACCGTGCCGTTGATATTGATCAGAGGCGTTACGCCAAGTTCGGCGTAGATGTCGCCAGTCGACCCAAGCCCGCTTGTTATCGGTACGATGGGATTGCCATCGACCGGGGGGACCGCCGACTTGGTTTTCTTGGCAAACATCGCCTCTGCATTCAGCCTGGCAGGGGCGAACAGACTGCCGGCGGCAGCACCGAGCGTGGATAGGAAGGAACGGCGATTCCAGCCTGACTTCAGATTCATTCGTTGCTCCGTTTAGATATCTTCCGTGAAAATTTATTCGCCCGCAGGGGGAGTGGAGGTAGCAGGCGGCGTGACGACCATTGCGCTGCCGACGACTTCAATCAGCGAATCACCGGGAATCCACTCTAATGCCATGCAGGCGCGGGAAGGAGCTTTTCCCGGGCTGAAGTAGGTCCCGTAGATCTTGTTCAATGCGTCGTACTGCGCTTTATGCGCGTCGAATCGTGCTTTGCCTGTAGGCATAGGGATGCCATCGGCGAGAGGGAGACAGAGAAAGACCTGGAGATTGATGATGCTGTCCATGGTGCAACCCGCTCGCTCGACCGATTTCTTAAGCGCATCCATCGTGCGGGTGACGTGTTTCTCGAAGGGGTCAGTTACAAGAACATGATCATCCTTGGGATAGCCGTCATTGGAACCAGTTCCGGAGAAGTAGTAGATACCGTTGTGTGTATGGTTGCCGACAGCCGCGCGGCGCGGCCCGTCACCAGCCCCAGCTGTGGTACCAGGAGCGGGAGGGCCAACAGAAGGAGGAGCCTGCTGAGCCAGAAGTTTCGGTGCGCTGATTACGACGGCTGCCATCGCCGCGATCTTGCCAAAGAAGCTGCGTCGAGTTTTGATCTCCATGAATTCTCCATTGCTACCTTCGGGGTTTAACCTCTTCGATCGCAAGCACCAACTGTTTCACAACGGAATGCAAGGGTATCGGCGCCCAAAAACTAACGCCGTCCTAAACAAATACCAGGCATTGCGGCCTGGACAGGGGAAATGTCTTCCCTTCATCTGCCAGCTTACCGGACTTGTCATCACGGGCAAATACGGCAATCGTGTCCGTATCCTGGTTTGCGACGAGCAACCAGCGATCCGTCGGATCGAGCGCGAGATGGCGCGGCCTTTTTCCCCCGCAGGACGTCTTGCCGATCATCGTGAGTCTTCCGTCCGCCGGTGACACCGCGAAGGTGGCCATAAAATCGTCAAGCCGGCTGGCGACGTAAGCAAAATTCATCTTCCGATCAAAGACAATGTCCGACGGCGCCGCGTTGCCGTGGTAGTCCTCCGGCACAAGCGATACATCCTGCAGCGTCGTCAACACCCCGCGCTCGCCGTCCCACCCCAGCACATTGACTGTCGGCTTCAGCTCATTGACGCAATAAGCCACCCGTCCGTTTGTGTGAAATTGCAGCGCCCTCGGACCGTAGCCCGTCTTGGCTCGCCACAGCGGAGGATCATGCGGCGTCAGTTTCGCCGTAGACGCGTCAAGGCGATAGACGTGGATCACATCCAGCCCAAGATCGTTTACCAATAGGAAACGATTATCTCGCGAGACTGTTACCCGATGCGCGTGCGGCTTGCGCTCATGTTTCTCTTCATCAGCGGAGTATTGAAAGAACGAGACCGCTTCACTCAGCTGCCCGTTGCCATTCACCTGGAAGGAAGCGACGCTTCCCCCGCCGTAGTTTGCCGCGAAGACGCATCGCCCCGTGTGGTCCACCGCGATATGCGTTGGCCCTCCGCCCTTTGAGGAGACCTTACTGATCTCCTGCATCTTCATG
>WNGJ01018322.1_pt1 | contig 16471 bp, 14 predicted proteins | sample 5400611 | NCBI WGS metagenome assembly WNGJ01 (sample SAMN13153375, study PRJNA577476) | soil metagenome | isolation source: 40 cm soil or saprolite under Garry oak tree replicate 1 | place: USA:California | collected 2016-06-15 | reverse complement strand
AATTCGGCGTGGGTGATCTGGAGGAGGCGAAGAAGGTGTTCGAGTCCGCCGGGGTGCCATACCGCGAAGAGCTGATGCGGCCGAGCGCCGACTGGCAGTACCGCGTCCTGCACGCCAGGACGCCCAACGGCTACCACCTGCTGCTCGAGGAGGGCAGCAGGTAGGACTGTGGCCGGGATCGGCGCGCACCGGCCGGCAAAAGTGGCAGCCTGGCCGGGCTGTTTCGGCAACAATGGCTTGGTCATGGGCACCACGACAGAGCCGGTCTACCTCCGCGTCCTTGAGGATCTGCGCTCCAGAATTCACTCCGGCCTGCTCGCGCCCGGTGCGCGGGTGCCATCCAGGAACGCGATCATCGCCAACTACGGTGTCGGCGAGACGGCGGCCAAGCACGCGCTCCAGGTCCTGATCTCCGAGGGCCTGATCGACGCGCGGCCTGGCTCGGGCTGCTACGTGCGCAGGGCACCAGCCGCTGTCTTCCTGGAGCACGACAGGCCCCGGTTTCCCGGCTCACCGTTCGGTGTCGACCATTCCGCCGCCAGCGTGGGCAGAAGGCTCACCTGGGAGCATCAGACTGAACAGGTCCTTGCTTCGCCAGCCGTGGCCGCCAGACTGGGCCTGTCACCCGCCGCGAGCGTGGTGATGACCCGATATCTGATGCGCGCCGATGGCGAGCCCGTGCAGCTCGCGACCAGCAGCGAGCCGGCCGAGCTGACCGCCTGCACACCGGTCGCCCTGCCCGAGCAGGGTCCGCTGGCCGGCCGCGGCGTGGTCGAGCGGATGCGGTCGATCGGCATCGAGGTCGACGACGTCGCCGAGGAAGTATCGGTCAGGCCGGCGCTGCTGGCCGAGGCGACGGCGCTGGCCGTTCCTGCCGGTGCCGCCGTGCTGGTGATCGAGCGGGTGCACTACCACGGCACGGCGGCGGTGGAGGCCGCCGAGGTGCTCGTGCCAGCCGGCAAGTTCAGGCTCAGGTACCGGTTCCCCGTCAGCCAGACCGCTCAGTGAGCGGTCCAGGCGGTGCGCTGGCCGGCGGCGCCGTGATCAGGCCGGCCACGCCCGCTGACGTGGCCAGGATCCTGGAGCTGATCAGGGAGCTCGCGGACTACGAGCGAGCGCTGAGCAAGGTCACGGCGAGCGAGTACGGCCTGCGAGACGCGCTGTTCGCAGCTCAGCCCGCGGTGTTCGCGCACGTCGCGGACGTCGGCGGTGAGGTGGCCGGCTTCGCGCTGTGGTTCCTGAACTTCTCCACGTGGCTCGGCAGGCACGGCATCTACCTCGAGGACCTCTACGTCACGCCCGCCATGCGGGGGTACGGGCTCGGCAAGGCGCTGCTCGCCGAGCTCGCTGCCATCTGCGTGCGGCGCGGTTACGGCAGGCTCGAGTGGTGGGTGCTTGACTGGAATGAGCCCGCGATCGGGTTCTACCGTTCGCTAGGCGCGCTGCCGATGAGCGAGTGGACCGTGCAGCGGCTGACCGGCCAGCCGCTCGCTGACCTGGCTCTACGCGGTGCAGAGTAACTTGCGCGGTACTCGAGCCGTAGATCACCGCGGTCACGTCGTGACACCATGAGGCATGCGGATCACTGAGGTTGTCTCGACCGACCTGTTCTCCGGCTCTGCCGCCAGGCCGCTCCAGATAGTCAGGGTCACCCTGGTTAACGATGGCCCCGGCATGATCAGCGATCCCGCGGGACAAGTCACCGTGGGAGTGCACGGGGCCGGGGTCGTGACCCCCGAGCCGGTCATGGTGACCAAGCTGCACCACGGCGAGCAGCGGACGGTCGAGGTCCCTGTCGAGATCGCCGCCCCCGCGGCGCCCGGCGGCGCGCGCCGCGTCACGGCGGTCGCGCAGAGCGCGACCGGGCACTGGCAGGTCTCCGGGCAGATCACGGTGGCTGAGCCTGGCTGGACGATGTGGATGATCAGCCACTTCCACTATGACCCGGTCTGGTGGAACACCCAGGGCCAGTACACGCAGACCTGGCCCTTGGTGCCGGCTCAGGACGGTTCGCTACCCGAGGTGCGGACGGCGTTCGAGCTCATGCGGCTGCACCTGCACGAGGCGCGGCGGGATCCGGACTACAAGTTCGTGCTGGCCGAGATCGACTATCTCAAGCCGTACTTCGACGCGCATCCCGAGGAGCGCGCCGATTTGCTCGCGTTCATCGCGGCCGGCCGCATCGAGATCGTGGGCGGCAGCTACAACGAGCCGAACACGAACCTGACCTGCGCCGAGTCGACCATCAGGAACGCCGCGTACGGCCTGGCCTTTCAGCGCGACGTGCTCGGCGCAGCGCCGACCACGTCCTGGATGCTGGACGCGTTCGGCTTCGATCCGTCCTATCCGGGCCTGATGGCGGCCGCCGGCCTCGGCGAGTCCTCCTGGGCGCGAGGGCCGTTCCATCAGTGGGGGCCGGAGAAGATCTTCGGCGGGAACCGGCGGATGCAGTTCCCCGCGGACTTCGAGTGGCTGTCCCCCGATGGCAACGGGCTGCTCACCAGCTACATGCCGAACCACTACTCGGCCGGCTGGATCACCCATCACGCCGCCGACCTGGCGGCAGCGGAGAAGGACGCCTACAGCCAGTTCCGCTCCCTTGCTCCGGTCGCGGCCACCCGAAACGTGCTGTTGCCGGTCGGCGGTGACCACGTCGTGCCCTCGCGCTGGGCTACCGCGATCCACAGGGACTGGAACACTCGCTACGTCTGGCCACGGTTCGTGACGGCCGTGCCGCGCGAGTTCTTCGCCGCGGTCCGCGCCGAGCAGACCGCCACGGGCGCCTGGTTCCTGCCGCAGACCAGAGACATGAACCCCGCCGGTGGCGAGCATGGACAAGGCCTGGCGGCTGCTCGCGTTCGGAGCACACCACGACGCCATCACCGGCACCGAGGGTGACCAGGTGTACCTGGACCTGCTGGCCGGATGGCGGGAGGCGTACGAGCGCGGCGCTGCCGCCCGCGCCGACGCGGCCGCTTACCTGGCGGGTCAGGCCGATACCGCGGCGGCCGGGGCCGGGGCCGGGCCAGGCCAGACGCGCGCGGTCCTGGTCTTCAACACGCTCGCCTGGCCGCGTTCCGGGCTGGCCACCATCGAGATGGAGTTCACCGCAGGCGAGTGCGCCGCGGTGCGACTGACCGGCCAGGCTGGCGCCGACATCCCCTACCTCGCGGACGGGGTTACCAGCCACGGGGATGGCTCGCTGGCCGCCGCGACGCTCACGTTCCGTGCCAGCGACATCCCGCCGCTCGGCTACACCACTATCCTGGCGCACCTGACTCCGCCCGGCCAGGGCGCGGTCGGACCTGACGCGTCGGCCTGGCGTGCCTGGCGAGGCGTGACGATCGAGAACGACGCCTTCGCGGTGCGGGCCGGAGGAGCGGACGACGGGTCTCTGGAGTCCATCGTGGACCGGCGGACCGGCATGGAGTTGCTGGCGGGCGCGGGCAACGAGCTGGTGATCCAGGAGGAGTACCCGACTCATCCGCGCTGGGGCGAGGGTCCCTGGCTGCTCTGCCAGAAGGGCCGCTGGCGCGGCCCAGCCGACCGGCACGCGAAGGTGCGAGCCGAACGGTGCCCGATCGGCTCCCGGCTCGTCGCCGAGTACGCCTTCGACGACCTGCAGATCACTCAGGAGACACTGCTCTGGCACGGCTCTGACCGGATCGAGTTCCGCACTCACGTGGACGGCTCGATCGGGCACGACCGGCTGCTCCGGGTCAGGTTCGCCACCAACGTTCCCGGCGGCCTGCCGATCTACCAGACCGGGCTGTCCGTCATCGGCCGGCCGTTCGGGGACGCCGAAATCGACGTCGCCGAACACACCTACACCCTCGACAATCCCGCGCACGAATGGTTCGGGGTCGGATCGACGGCCAGGGTGTCGCTGACCGGCCAGGCGGGCGAGCGGAGGCTGCACGCGATCGGGGTGGCTGAGGTGATCGCGCCTGCCGACGCGGCTACCGACGGGTTCGCGCCCAGAGACACCGGCGCGGGCAGTGACTGCAGGGACGAGGTCAGGGCGCTGCTGGTCGCGCTGGCCAGGCAGGGCGTGACGGCGACCTGCTCGGTCCCCGAGGGCCCCAGATACGGCGGCGCCGAGCTGGACTCGAACCTGCCGGACGTGAGGATCGCGCTCGGCGGGCCCGAGAAGAACGACTTCACCGCGCAGGTTCTCGCCGCCGCTGGCCCCGCGGTGACCGACCGGTTCGACAGCCAGATGGCCGAGACCGGCACCGCCAGGATCTGGGTGCCGGCCGCACGGGCCAGGCGGGACGCCTTCGTGCCGGGCGCCGACCTGCGCGGCTCAGCCGATCTGCCGGTCCTGATCATCGCCGGCACCGACCTGGGGGCGGCGATCGCCGCCGTGACCGAGGACCTGGCCGACGCGCAGATCGAAGCGCCGTGGTCGGACTATAGCTGGAGCGACGAGCCAGGACTGGCCGGCAACGCTATCGCGCTGCTCAACCGCGGCCTCCCTGGCAGCCTCGTCACGCCCGCGGGAGACGCGTGCATCTCGCTGATGCGCGCCTGCAGCGCCTGGCCGAGCGGTACCTGGATGGACGGCGAGAAGCGCACAGTTCCCGACGGTAGCAGTTTCGCGTGGCAGCACTGGAGCCACACGTTCGAGTACGCGCTGGCGGCAGGATCGGGCGACTGGCGCACCGCGGGCTTCCCCGTGTGCGGTCAGGAGTACAGTCACCGGCTGCTGACCTGCGAGACCGATCTGCACGACGGCCCGCTGCCCGCGTCGAAGAGCCTCGTCAGCGTCACCCCGGCTGGGGTGGACGTGATGGCGCTCAAACCGCGCGGCAATCCGCTCGCGCCGCGGGCCGAGCCCGACCAGGCGGACGGGGTGACGGTGCGGCTGCGCGACGTGGCCGGCCGCAACGGCCGGACGACGGCCGTTGTGCGCCTGTTCACCGGCGCGTCAGCCGCGCACGTGACGAGCCTGCTCGAGGACGGCGAGCGGGAGCCGGCCGGCGGCGGAGACGGCGTGGTCACCGCCGTTGTGCCAGAGCGCGGCACCGTGACCCTCGCCGTCCGTCCCGGCCGGCTGCCGTCGACGCGGGCAGCCGCGCCGCCGGCCGCCGCGCCGCCAGAGCCAGCGCAGCCGGTGTTCACCAGGTACTGGCTGCACGGCAAGGGGCCGGCGCCGGCTGGCAACCTGCCCGTCGCCGTGCACGTGTCTCCCGCCAGGCTGCCTGTGCAGCCGGGCGCGCAGGCGGGGATCAGGGTCACGGTCGCCTGCGGGCCGGCTCCGGCCGCCGGCACGGTACTGCTTGACGTCCCGGCCGCGCTGACGCTCCTGTCGGCGACGTGGGCAGGCCCGGTTGAGGGCCAGGATGACCAGACCCGGGACGGCGAGCCTGGCAAGCTGCCGTTCCGGCTGGCCGGAGGGGGCTACGCAGCCTGGGACGTACTGGTGCAGGTGCCGGCCGCTGCCGATCCGGCGCGGTACTTCGTCGCGGCGCGGCTCATCGACGACGCCGGGCAGTTGCTGGAGGATGTCGCCGTGATCGCCGTCGGCGAGCCAGAGCTGCCCGCCATCGCGTTCGACCAGCTGCTGCCCGAGCGGGAGCAGGTCAGCCTCGCCGAAGCCGCGGAGGCTGAGCTGACGATGGTCAGCGAGCACCTCGAGCTGCCGCCAGGCGGGTCGGGCAGCGTCCTGGTCAGGCTGTCCAACACGACCGCCTCGGAGATCCGCGGCGAGGCCCAGCTGATCTCGCCGCATGGCAGCTGGTCAGCGCACCGATGCTGGGCGACCGGCTTCGCGGCCGAGCCCGCCAGGGAAACGGAGCTGAGTTTCGGCGTCTCCGTCCCGCGCGATGCCAGGCGCGGGCAGCGCTGGTGGGCGCTGGTCAAGGTGATGTATTTCGGCAGGCTGCGCTACAGCGAGCCGATCTGGATTACCGTCACTCGATGACCTGGTCGTCCGGATAATGCGGCAATAGATGACATCATGACATCAGGAAATTCTGCTGAGCACGAGAACGTCGAGCACTGACACGGACACCGCGACTGACGAGCACTGACGGCCCATGACCCTCTCCCCGGCGCCTGGGAACCTTCCGGCGGAGCCGAATAGCTTCGTCGGCCGGGAGCGTGACCTTGCTGAACTAGTCGCGATCCTCGACCGGGGCCGCGCGCTGACCCTGTGCGGGCCAGGCGGGATCGGCAAGACGAGGCTCGCGCTGAGGCTTGCCACCGTGCTCGGCGAGCGGTTCCCCGACGGTGCCTGGATCGCAGACCTGGCGGACGCCGATCTGGATGAGACGGCCGATGCTGGCGAGCAGCCCGGTCCTGGCGCTCCTGGCAGCTCAGACTCAGGCGAGCGCAGCCGGCTCGTCGGCCTGATCACCGCGGCGCTCCGGATCCGTGCTGAGGCCAGCCGCCAGCTCGCCGACACGCTGACCGAAGCGCTCAGGCCGCGGGCGATGCTGCTGATCCTGGACACCTGCGAGCACCTCGTGCAGGAGTGCGCCGAACTGGTGCAGCGGCTGGTGGCCGGGTGCCCGGGTCTGCACGTCATCGCGACCAGCCGCGAGCCGCTCGGCGTGCGCGGCGAGATTATCTGGCGGGTTCCCCCGCTCGGGCTGCCACCGGCGAGTTCGGCCGGCGGGGCAGGCCAGGAGGGCTGGCACGCGCGAGAGGTGAATCAGAGCGAGGCCGTGCAGCTGTTCGTCGAGCGCGCGGTAGCCGCGCGACCCGGGTTCGAGCTGAACGACGGCAACGCGGTGGCCGTCGCCGGCATCTGCCGCACGCTCGACGGCGTGCCGCTCGCGATCGAGCTGGCCGCGGCTCGCGTCCGCGCGCTCTCGCCTGAGCAGATCGCCGACCGGCTGGCAGACAAGTTCGAGCTACTCGCTCTCGGCGACCGGGCCGCGCCGCCGCGGCAGCAGACGCTGCGGGCGACCGTCGAGTGGAGCAACGAGCTACTCAACCCGGCGGAGCGGCTGCTGCTCAGCCGGCTGTCTGTCTTTCACGGCTGGAACCTGGACATGGCGGAGCGGGTATGCGCCGACAGCCAGCTCTCTGCTTGTCAGGTGCTCGACCTGCTCCGCGCGCTGATCGACAAGTCGCTGGTCAGCATGGACGGCGAGCTCAATGGCGACGCCAGGTACCGGCTGCTCGACACCGTCAGGGAGCTCGCCGCCGGGCAGGCCGTCACGGCGGGCGAGATGACCGGCCTCCGGGCGGCGCATCGTGACTGCATGCTCAGCATCGCCGAGGAGATCGCCTCGGTTGCCTACGTCCGCGGCGAGCCGAGCTGGCCTGAACGGGTCACGCTGTATCACCGGGCCAGGGCGGACCGCGCGAACTCTAACCTCGCGCTCGCGTTTTGCTTGCTGCGCGGCGACGCGGCGAAAGGGCTGCGGCTCTGTCACGCGCTCAGCGGATACTGGCTGGCCAGTGGCGAGGTCGCCGAGGGAGCCGGCTGGCTTGACCGGCTCCTCGCGATCGAGGGGGCGATGCCGCCGGTACCGCCGGGAGTCCGGGCCAAGGCCCTCGCTGTCCGCTCTGAGCTCGCATTCGAGCAGCTCGACTTCGCCGCTTCCGCCGGGTACGCGCACGAGTGCCTGGAGCTCAGCCAGCCGATCAAGGACGGGAATCGACTGGGAAGAAGGCGTCGCGATCGCGGTCCGGGCGGTCGTGATCGCGGCCGAGGGCGATCTGACCGAGGCGGAGAAGGTCTTCAAGCAGGCGCTCGACGTGCTACGCGACAACAACGGCTGGGGCGTTGCGAACGTGCTCTACGGGCTCGGCCAGATCGCCAGGGCGAGGCGGGATCTCGGCGCCGCCGCCGAGTACTTCGGGTCCGCGCTCAGCCTGTACCGCCAGATCGACGCGCGTCCTGAGATGGCCAGGTGCCTGGCGGGGATCGGCAGGATCGCGCTGAACCAGGCAGATCTCACGGTCGCGGCGCAGAGCCTCACCGAGAGCATGCGGCTGAGCCTGGCCACCGGACACCGGCTCGCGATCGCTCGCGGGCTCCAGGCACTCGCCGCGCTGGCCAGCGCGCTGGGCGATCCCGCGCAGGCCGTGCGCCTGGCTGGCGCCGCGCAGACCGCTGGCGAGGCCACCGGGGCGCAGCCGTCCGCGGCGGCGTCTCGCAGGCTCGGCCGGCTGCTCGGCGAGGCCGCCGAGAGTCTCGGGCCCGATGCAGTCTCCGCGCTGCTTGCCGAGGGCAGGGCCATGAGTGCTTATCAGGCCGCGCGGCTGCTGGGCGCGCCAGCCCCGGCGGCACGTCCGCCGGCGGGCGCGGCTCCCGGCCCGCTGAGCGCCAGGGAGTTCGAGATCGCGACGCTCGCTGTCAGCGGCATGTCGAACCGCGAGATCGCTGAGCGACTCTTCATCGCGCCAGGGACGGTGGCCAGGCACATGGCGAACATCTTCGCCAAGCTGGGGCTCGGCTCCAGGGCGCAGCTGGCGGGGTGGATGGCCGAGCACGGGCCAGGACGCGAGTAGCCTGCCAGGGCCGCTGCATAAGCGGCCGCAGGTGGCCTACATATCCGGCCCGCCGGCCTGCATACCTGGCGCGCGGCGAATACATAGCACAGTGCACATTTCTGCCGATGCGAGAATCGGCAGCCGTCTCCTAGTGTCCTTGCCTGAAGGCTTGCAGCCGTGGAAGGACGCCCGCACATGTCGAAGCTTGACGACCTCATCGCCGAGGTGTCGGTCACGAAGCGGCTTGTGTCAATCGCGACCGATCGTGCCGGGCGGACGGCCCTCGTCGGAGGGCCAGGCCCCGACGGCCAGCCGCGCGGCGGGTGCTACAGCTACGCCAGCCTGGCGACGACAGTTCAGGCGGCCGCGGCAGGCCTGACCTGGAGGGGGCTGCGGCCCAGGGATGTCGTCGGCGTGCTCGCGCCCGACGTGGTCGGATTCACGCTGGCGACGCACGCCGTCCGCGCCGCCGGAGGCGTGCCGTCACCGGTCGACGCGAGCCTGTGCGCGGTCGAGACGGCTGGTCAGCTCGCGGAGAGCGGCGCCCGGATGGTCATCACGGCGCCGCCGCTGGCCGACACCGCGCTCGCCGCTGTCGACAGATCATGGGTCCGCCAGGTGTTCTCGTTCGTCGACGCCCCCGGCGCGACTCGCTTCAGTGATCTGCTGGGGCTCGACATGATCCGGCCGTCCAGGGGCCGGCCGGATGATGTCGCGCTGCTGCCGTTCTCCCGCGGTCAGGACGGCAGATTGCGGCCTGTCCCGGTCAGCCACAGGGAGCTGGTCGAGCTCGTGGACCGAGCCGACCAGGGCGCCGGGATCACGAGTCGCGACGTCGTGCTCGCCATGCCGCCGGCCGGTGACGGGCTCGATTACGCGGCCCTGATAGATAGCGCGTTGCTTCGCGGGGCGACCGTCGTCGCGGTCCGCGGGCACGAGCTCACGATGGCGGCCGCTGCCCATCACGGCACCGTCGTGGTCATACCCAAAGACGCCGGGATCGCCGTACCTGACTCCGTACGAGCGGTAGCCGTCGGGTAGGCGTACCCGTCCCTCGAACCTCACCTGTCACGACATTGCTCCGGGGGGATCAAGACGGTCTGCCGGCCGCCGCAAGGCGGCCGGCAGACCGATGCGGGCGCCGGACTGGCTGTTCGACTTCCCGGCGCGGCGGTGGGCGCTGACGTCCTGACCCGGCTCAGACGTCGGGCGGCCTGCCCTCGTAGGGGGTGCTGAGCACGATCGTGGTTCTCGTCGACACGCCGGCAGCCGCCCTGATCTCCTGGAGCAGATCTTCCAGCGCGGCAGGCGAGGGCACTCGCACCTTGAGGATGTAGCTCTCGTCGCCGGCCACGCTGTGGCATGCCTCGATCGCTCGCAAATGCGCCAGTCGAACCGGGGCGTCGTCGGGCGCGGCCGGGTCGAAGGGCTTGATCGAGACGAACGCGGTCAGCGGGAGCCCGGCCGCGGCCGGGTCGACCACCGCGCTGTAGCCGCGGATGACGCCGCGCTCCTCCAGCCGCCTGACCCGCTGCTGTACCGCGGACACCGACAGCCCGGTGTGCCTGGCCAGCTCGGTGAAGCTCAGCCGGCCGTCGCCAGCCAGCAGCGCCAGGATCTTGCGGTTGGTCTCCTCCACGGCTAGCCCTGACCAGCTGCCAGCGAGCGGCCGATGACCATGCGCTGGATCTGGTTAGTCCCCTCCACGATCTGCAGCACCTTGGCCTCTCGCATCAGCCGCTCGACGGGGAAGTCCTCGACATACCCGTAGCCGCCGAGCACCTGCACGGCGTCGGTCGTGACCTTCATGGCGGTGTCGCTGGCGAACAGCTTGGCCATCGCGGCCTGCTGGCCGAAGGGCAGGCCGGCGTCCTTACGGCGCGCCGCCGCGAGATACAGCGCGCGGGCCGCGGCCACCGATGTGGCCATGTCGGCCAGCATGAACGACAGGCCCTGGAACTCAATGATCGGCCTGCCGAACTGACGCCGCTCGCAGGCGTAGGCGCTCGCGGTGTCCAGGGCCGCCTGGGCGACCCCGACCGAGCAGGCAGCGATGCCGAGCCGGCCGGAGTCGAGCGCCGCCAGCGCGATCGAGAAACCCTTGTCCTGCTCCCCGACCAGCTGGTCGGCGGGCACGGCCGCTGACTCGAAGTTCACCTGAGCGGTGACGGAGGCGCGCATGCCCATCTTGTGCTCGGGTTCGGCCGGGTTGACCCCGGGTGTCCGCGCCGGCACGTGGAAGCAGCTGATCCCCTTCGCCCGGTCCCGCCCCTCAGGCTCGCCCGACGTGCGCGCGAAGACCGCGTAGAACTCGGCCTGCCCAGCGTGGGTGATCCACGCCTTGGTCCCGTTGAGAATGAATTCAGAGCCCGCTGGCTGGGCGGTGGTGCGCATCGCGGCGGCGTCGGATCCGCTGCCCGGCTCGGACAGGCAGTAGGCGCCGAGCAGCTCGCCGCCGAGCATGTCGGGAAGCCAGCGCTGCTGCTGCTCCGGCGTGCCAGCGGTGGCCAGCGCGAAGCAGCTGAGCACGTGCACGGACAGGCCGAGGCCGATAGTCAGCCAGGCTCCGGCGATCTCCTCGACCACCTGCAGGTAGGTCTCGTACGGCTGGCCAGCGCCGCCGAGCTCTTCCGGATAGGGCAGCCCGAGCAGGCCGGACCTGCCGAGCAGCCTGAACTCCTCGCGCGGGAAGCGGCCGTCACGCTCGGCCGCGGCCGCTGCTGGCCGCAGCTCGTTCGCGGCGATCTCCTCGGTCAGCTCGAACAGCGCCTTGGCCGCGTCGTCGCGGCTCTCGCGCAGGGCGGCGCGCATCACGCTGGCACGCTGACCAGCTCGCGGGTCACAACATTGAGCCGCTCGCAGCCGGCATCGGTGCAGACGACGATGTCCTCGATCCTGGCGCCGTCGCGGCCGGGGTAGATGCCCGGCTCCACCGAGAACGCGTGCCCCGGCAGCAGCGGCTCGGGGTTGCCCGCGACGATGTACGGGTCCTCGTGGGTCTCGAGCCCGATCCCGTGGCCGGTCCTGTGCAGGAAGTACTCGCCGTACCCGGCCGCCGTGATCGGCTCCCTGGCCGCGGCGTCCACCGACTCGGCGCTGACGCCCGGCCTGACCGCCGCGCACGCCGCGTCCTGCGCCTGCATGAGCACCTGGTAGTAGGCGGCGAACTCAGCGTCAGGCTCGCCGATCACATAGGTACGCGTGCAGTCCGAGCAGTACCCGCTCGGCATCGTCCCGCCGATGTCGACGACCACCGTGTCGCCCGCGCGCAGCACCCGTTCGCTCGCCGTGTGATGCGGGCTGGCGCCGTTCGGGCCGGAGGCGACGATCGCGAAGTCGGCCCGGCTGTGCCCCTCGGCCAGGATCGCCGCACCGATGTCAGCGGCGACCTGCCGCTCGGTCCTGCCGGTCCGCAGCCATCCAGGCACCTGCGCGTGCACGCGGTCGATGGCCTGGCCCGCCGCGCGCAGCGCCGCGACCTCCGCCGGCGACTTGCGCGAGCGGAGCGGGCTCAGCGCGGCGCTGGCCAGCTCCTGGCGGGCGCCGGGCAGCGCGGCGGCGAACCTGAGCACCATCAGCGCCCACATCCGGTCGGCGAGCCCGACCGCGTCCGGGCTGCCGAGCCGCTTGGCCACCAGCGCGTACGGGTCGTCGGTCTCGTCCCACGCGATCATCTCCATACCTAGCCGGCCCGCCGGCGACGCCTGTGCCGCCGGCAGCTCGAGCCTCGGCACCACCAGGAACGGATCGGCGCCGGCCGGAACGGCCAGGCAGCTCAGCCGCTCCAGGGCGTGCGCGTCGTATCCGCACACATAGCGCAGATCGGGGCCCGGCGTGAGCAGCAGGGCGTCGAGGCCGGCCCGGCCAGCCGCGGCCGCAGCGTCCGACAGTCGCGTCGCCGGGTACAACTCGTCTAGCATGGCCACTGTGACAGCTCCCTGGGATGGCGCCGTTCCGGCACGGTTACGACACCGAGCGCTGGCCCCCACCGAGTATGCATCAACGAAATCATCTCACCCTGCCTGTTGCGTGCCCGCGTCTAGACAGGCGCACCCCGCATGCCTCACGATTGGTGAGCGACCTCTCACGAAATGTGAGCAGAGATGATCTCAGAGGCGTCAGCGCCGCCGTCCGTCTCCGCTGCGGTGGCCGGTGTGAGCGGTGGTGCCGCGCAGGTGCGCTTCCTCGGTGTGCGCGCCACGGAGGCCAGCCTCGCGGCCGAGCTCGCCCAGGAGCGCCACATTACTCTGGAGCTGCAGCGAGCCATTCTGCCGCTGCACGACACCCCGTTTGACCTCCCAGGGCTGCGGACCGTCGTCCGGTACCTCCCCGCGTCCAGGGACAGCAGGGTCGGCGGCGACTGGTATATCACCGCCGAGATGCCCGACGGCAGAGTGCTGCTCGCGATCGGCGACGTCGGCGGGCACGGGCTTGAGGCCGCGGCCGGCATGGCCAGGCTGCGCGGCGCGCTCGCTGGCCTCGCGATCACCGGCGCGCCGCCCGAGCGGCTGCTGGGGTGGCTGAACGACCTGGTCTGGCACGTCTCGCCGGAGCACACCGCCTCGGTGATCGCCGGCTACTTCGACCCGCGCGAGCGGGTGCTGACCTGGGCGCAGGCGGGCCATCCGCCGCCGGTCCTGGTCAGGGGCGCCTGGGCGCTGCCGCTCGATCCGCCTGCTGGCATCCTGCTCGGGGCTGGCCGCAGTCCGTACGAGGCGGAGACGCTGCTGCTGCGGCCCGGCGATCTGCTGCTGTTCTACAGTGACGGGCTGGTCGAGCGGCGTGACAGGTCTATCGACGAGGGTGTCGCGAAGCTCGTCGGGGCCGTCCGCGGCGTGGGCGACCCCGAGCGGCTGGTGTCGGTCGCGCTCGACGCGCTCGGCCCGACGCACACCGACGACGACACCTGCCTGGTGGCCCTGGGCGTTCAATAGGCCGCCGTCGCCGACTACCTGCGCGGCCGTGGCATCGGCGCCGCGGTCCTGATCCTCCCGTCCGTGAGGCCGGCCGCTGCGAGCTCTGCAGTGGTAGCAATACCGGCAAATCCATCGGAACCGGGCAGCTTCGCTAAGTTCATGCCGCCAGCGTGGCACTCCCCGGTGACATCACACGGATGCCAGTCATCCCCGAGGCCGTTTTGCCCGGTTCGCGGCCACCTAATTCGTGCCAAGTCGGCGCGGGCGGCCTGGGGACACCGGTTCGTCGCGGGAAAGGGCGATCTCACGGACTGTCCGCAGGCCTTGCCCAGCGCATTCGGTACGGAAGCGGGTGCTCCGCCGCTAGCGTCTCGGACGCCGCCAGCGCTCGCGGCGGCCGAGACACCAGCAACCGGACAGGCTCGTTCTCCTCAGCTGCCGTCGCGCAGGTCGGCCGGCGCGCTGGCGCGAAACGAGATCTGCCCGAAGGTGACCGTGCAGCCCTGGCCGGCCGGCGACTGCGCGAGGAATCCCACCCGGGCCTGACCAGCGGCTGAGTAGCCGCCTTGACCGGCCGCGCCGAGCGAGAAGTATCGCACCAGCCGCCACCAGTCGCCGTCGGTCGACGCGTGGAACGCCCAGGCGGCGCCCGACCTGGTGACCCTGAGCCACAGGGAGTCGCCGTCCGCCTCGAAGGCATTGCCGTCGTCCGAGGTTCCCCTCGTCACCACCGTCACCGCCATGGGCGTGAGCTGCGGTGACAGCTCGAAGCAGAGCTTGGCCCAGTGCCGCTCGCCGGCCTGCACGACCAGCACTCCCGCATCGTACTTGCACGCGAAGCCCACGCTGACGTTGGCGGCCAAGCTGAAGTCGCCGGGCGGGGGCGTTCCGACCAGCCGCCCGGCATCGGGCACCTGGCCGGCCCCGGCCGGATCCACGAACATGTCCGTTCCCGCGGCGGCGGACAGGACGATGGCATCGGCTTGCACGCGGTACTCCGGCGGCGGGTGGCCGTCGGGCTCGAGCGGAAACGGGAGCCAGGGAATCGTCAGCGGGGCCATGCCGCCAGTCTGGCCTACCGCACCGAAGCACCGCACGGCTAGGTTGATCAGTCATGAAAGCTCGCCGAGCATGAGCGTCGTGCCGGAGGCGCGCGAGGCCAGCACCGTGCCTGTGCCGGAGGCGCGCGAGGGACACATCGTCGCCGTTTCGCCCCACCTCGATGACGCGGCGCTGTCGGCCAGCGTGGCGCTCAGCGCTGGCGGCGTGACCGTCGCGACCGTCTTCACCGCGGTGCCCGCCGCCGACTGGCCGGTGAGCTGGTGGGACCGTCTCACGGGGGCGACGAGCTCGGTGCAGCGGCAGCGGGACCGGCTGGCCGAGGACGCCGCGGCGATGACGCTGCTGTCGGCCAAGGCCGTCCACCTGGACGCCGCCGAGGCACAGTACCGCGGCGGCGACCCCGATCTCGGCCCTGCGACCGAGCGGCTCACCGACCTGCTGGCGGAGGCCGGCGAGGTCTGGCTGCCGTCGGCGATCGGCGGGCACCCCGATCACGCGTTCGCCAGGGATGCCGGGCTGCGCGCCGCCGCCGCCGCCGGGCACCGGCAGGTCAGGCTGTACGCCGACTTCCCTTACGTGATCGCCTACGGCTGGCCGGACTGGGTGACGAGGCTCAGCCCGCCGCAGCGCGATCTGAAGAAGGAAGTCATCGCCGCCTATCAGAGCCAGGCAGCCGCGCTCAAGCTCGCCCCCGACGACCTGGCCGCTGAGCCGGCCAAGCTGGACTTCGAGCTGGCCTGGCGAATGCCGCTGACATGACGGCCGCCAGCGTTCCGCTGTTCTGCGACACCGCGCTCGCCGGGCAGATCGACCGTGCCGAGGCGCGTCTCACGGCCGCGAGCAACGCGGCGACGGCGGGGTGCGACGTCGTGGTCGTCACGACGCAGCCCGGATCGGTCTCGCAGCGCAATGTGCGGCGCCGCGGCTTTGACTTGCTCTACACCCGGGCCATCCTGGTCAGGCCCCCTCGGGCCTGACGGCCAGCGCCGACAGCATCCTGCCCAGCGAGCTGGCCAGATCCCAGCGCTCATCGAGGGCCGCAAGCGCCGCACGGTCGGGCGGGTGCGCAGGCAGCGTGCCGTCGGTACCCTGCACCACCGGAGCATCCGAGGCGACCAGGACGACCGGCATGGCCACCTCGAGGTACTTCCTGGCCGCGACCAGCTTCGCCCTGCTGCCGCCTGGCCAGCCCCCGTGGCCCGCGTCGATGGCGGCCAGCATCCCCTCGACCGAGCCGAACGCCCTGACCAGCGCGGCGGCGGTCTTCTCCCCCACGCCCGGCACGCCTGGCAGGCCGTCGCTCGGGTCACCGCGCAGCGCGGCGAACGCGGCGTAGCCGCGGCCGGGGATGTCGTAGCGCTTGGTCACCGTCGCCTCGTCGACGACGTCCAGCCTGCCGATACCCCGCGCGGTATACAGGATCGTCACCTCCCGCTCGTCGTCGACGAGCTGGAAGAGGTCCCGGTCCCCGGTCACGACCTCGACCGGGCGGTCAGCGCGGGCGGCGAGGGTGCCTATCACGTCGTCAGCCTCGAACCCCTCGGCCCAGGCCATCGCGACGCCGGCGGCCGCCAGTACCTCGACGATGACCGGGATCTGGGCGTTGAGGGCGTCCGGCACCTGCTCAGAGCCGTCGGGATTGGCGCGATGCTCCTTGTACGAGGGGATCGCCGCGACGCGGAAGGCAGGCCGCCAGGAGGCGTCCATGCAGGCGATGAGCTGGCTGGGGTGGCGAGCCCGCACCAGCCGCGCGATCATGTCGAGCAGGCCGCGCACGGCGTTGACCGGCGTGCCGTCAGGCGCGGTCATGCTCTCCGGCGGGATCCCGTAGTAGGCGCGGAAGTACAGGGACGCGGCGTCGAGCAGCATCAGCGGAGCCATCTTCGCCATCCTGCCAGACCGGCAGATCCGCTGGCCCGCGCCTGCGTCAACCGAAGTGGCGGATCATCTGCTGTTCCCAGTGGCCGGGCTCGTCCTCCCTGACCGGCTGGCGTGCCCCGGTCGCCACGAAGCCCTGCTCGCGGGCGAGCGTCGACATGAAC
>WNGJ01004268.1_pt1 | contig 16471 bp, 7 predicted proteins | sample 5400611 | NCBI WGS metagenome assembly WNGJ01 (sample SAMN13153375, study PRJNA577476) | soil metagenome | isolation source: 40 cm soil or saprolite under Garry oak tree replicate 1 | place: USA:California | collected 2016-06-15 | reverse complement strand
CGGCAGTCTGACAACTTTACTGGAAGAAGTCAGCCGCTTGCTCAACGCTTATGCGTCTGCCATTCTGGCTTCTGAATCCTGACTGCTGACTTCCATATCCCGCAGGGATATCAAGGGCGAAGCCCTTGCCTAGTTAGTGAATGCGCCTTACCCCAGACGGCAGGCTTGTCCAGGCCCGAAGCCGGGAAGCGCGGATGCGCTTTTGGCCAAGATGACGCTCGATGAGAAGCTCAGGCCGATCGGCGGCATCAACGATCTCTACAAGCAATCCCGAGGCTGTGATTTGCTGACCAGCGAATGCGTCCAGAAAAAATCGGGAGTTCGAATCTCTCCATTAATCAGCTGGCGTTAGAACGATGCTGCGAAACGCCACGCGTCCCTTTTCGCTGCCCTGAAGATAGAGCGGCCCTGGCAACTCTTCATGGCTGTCGAGGGCGCCTCCGGTGATGCCCGGGATTTCTCTGTTGTCGATGATGGTGTGCCCGTTCTGCACTACGGTGACCATTCGCCCGACCAGCGTGATGTCAAAGGTCTGCCATTCTCCCGGCCTTCGTGGCTGCTCCGGGGTGGGAGCTAGAAAACCGTAGATTCCACCCGTGTGATGGCTAGGCGGCTCCTCGATCGAGTCGGTTTCTATTTGCACTTCGTAGCGGCCTCGCAAATAGACGCCGCTGTTGGAATTCTCTCCGCAATTGAATTCGACGTGCAGCTTGAAGTCTCCGAATTTGGAATCGCTGATCAACTCTGGACCATTGCCTGGTGAAATCAACTCAGCATTCTCCACTTTCCATACTTTTTCCGGGCCTGGCTCGCTCATATGCCATCCCGTGAGGTCCTTTCCGTTGAACAACTGGATGGGCGTTCCCCATTTTGGTGCGTTCGCGCGCGTCAAAGCCGGCGCTCGGTCGCCGGTCCACTGCCACGTATTGCCGTCCGGCCCATTCACCGTGCCCGACAGAATCTTGCCCGTCCAGGTTCCCTCGAAAACCATGTCGGCCTTAGCGCCTTCTTCTTCCTTCGGCGAGATAAACGTAAGGCGCCCGTTCGAAAGCTCAGCCTTCGGAAGCGGCCGCGCGTTTCCCCAGCGCCCCACGAATTCCGCGACCAGCCTTCCATTCTCTTGACGCAGTTCGAGCCACGAAGGATATTCGCGATCAGGAGCTTTCAGCGTCAGATCCCATCGCCCAAGAAACGCCTTGACCGATTCGCCCGCGCTTGGAGAACCGGCCTTGTGGAGGGCTTGCCCGCGAGCGTGTGCCCATACTGACAGCGTCGCAAGTGTTGTAGCGAAAACAAAAAGTCGCAGTTTCATCGCCAAAACTCCTTTTCTTCGCACTCTTTCTGCGTCACCAAGATTCTACCGCCGTCGGCTGCGCGGATTCACCGGCGCCGTCGTTTCTCGTGTAATCAGCTCCGGCGGCACCGCAAATTCTTCCGGGTAATCCTTGAACCCCTGCAATCGCTCGAGCAGGATGCGCGCTGCCGTTTCCCCCATGTGGCGCAACGGCTGTCGAATCGTCGTCAGCCTCGGATTGTGATACGCCGCAACCTGAATGTCGTCGAATCCCATCACCGACACGTCTTCCGGCACGTCCAGATTCGCGTCGCGCAGCGCGACGTTTTTGCAGCAGGTCCTGCACAACTGGATAACCAAGCTCCGGGGAGGTCAGGTCGCGCTCCAACTGAATCGTGAGATCCGGGCGAATTTCCAGCCGCAGTTCACGCGCGACGCTGACGATATTCTTCCAGCGATCGTCCGAATCGGCGCTGAACGGCTGGCCGCGCATGAACGCGATTTGCCGGTGCCCAAGTTGCTGCAAATGCCGCAACAATAACTCTGCGGCTCTCCGGTGATCCAGCACGACGTTGGTCACCCCGGGAATCTTTCGATGCCCGGCGACCGCTACGACCGGTACGGGGAGCGCGTGTTCGAGCGCGGTATCAATGGCAATCAGTCCTTCCGCGCCGCGGCCCAGCAGCAAGCGCGGATATTCCTCAATCATGTCCGGCTTGTGCCGGTGATGCGCCGTGAGATAGAAGTAGCCCTCGCGCATCAAGTGGTCCCCGATGCCACTCATCACCATGGTGTGGTAGCCGTCGCTCAACTCCGGTGCCAGCACTCCCACGGTGAACGTGCGCTGTTTTCGTAGCGAACGCGCGAGCAAACTCGGCTGATAATTGAATTTGCGCGCGGCTGCACGCACACGTTCGCGCGTCTCCGCAGGGATCGACCGCCCCGGAACATTGTTCAGCACCACGGACACCGTCGCCGGGCACAATCCCAGGTAGTCCGCGAGAATCTTCAGGCTGACGGGTTTCTCCCCGCCTTTTTCGTTGGGCTTGCGGCCGGCCGCGGCTGATCCTGCCGGGACTTTGTCCGGTTTTCGGGAAGTGTCCTTCAAGGGTTGCCTAAGCATGGCCTGAACGATGAATGACGGCTTGAACCAACCGCGCGCCTAAGGCTGATTTGCCTCTCCCCTCGCGCGCTTCGTGCTCGAAGCCGTTGTCCTGGTCCGCAGAAAGGCTCAAGACAATCGTTTGTCTAACCTTATTCAAAAAATTTCTGCTTGACAATAAGTTCTTTGCTGATGCCAAATGTTCTCCAAGTTTGGGGGGCTTTGGGAGCACCGCTACACCATTTTGTCTTGAGTCGCCCGGCTGCACACCGTGATCAACGCTCGATTCGGCAACGGATCAGGTCATCGCTGACGCTCCGGTTACTCGTCGCCTCCCACGCAGTCCGTTGGTGCGCTGTTACCGCCGAGGATTTCGGTGCGGCCGTGCAGGAGGCAACGTATGCGGGTTTTCCACTCGTCAGCAACGCGTTCCCTGGCTATTTTTGCGTTTTTCTCGATGGCGTGCCGTCCCATCTGGGCGCAGACCAACAATGGGGGGATTACCGGGACCATTCTGGATAGTTCCGGTGCTGCTGTTTCCGGGGCGGAGGTGGTCGCCACGGGTGCCGACACGCACACGGTATATACGAGCACATCCACCTCCACGGGTGCCTACCGTTTTTTGGATCTGGTCTTGGGAACCTACAACATCACCGTTACCGCGAAGGGATTCAAGACCGCCCAGGTGACCGGCATCGTCGTGCAGATCAACACGACGGCATCCCTAGACATTACGCTGCAACCCGGCGAAGTTAAGGAAGCTTTAACCGTCGTGGCAGACGCTCCCCACGTTCAGACAGAGACTTCCGAAATGGGAACGGTGGTGGGGGCCAAAGAAATTGTGGAGCTGCCGCTCTCCTTGAATGCCTCCGGGCAGAGTTTTCTCAGGTCCCCGGAGACCTTCGTTTTTTTGGCGCCCGGTACGCAAGGACCGGGAACCAATCAGAATGGCAGTACCTCCGCCGGCATTTTTCAATCGAAACTGACGGGAGGCCAGAACTTTAGCACCGAAGTTCTACTCGATGGGGTGAGCACCACGCGCTCCGACAGTGGTTCCGCTTTCGACCAAACCGCGCCTTCCGTGGAAGCGCTGAGTGAGTTCAAGGTCCTGACCTCTACTTTTTCCGCGCAATTTGGAAGGACTTCGGGAGGTATCGAGAGTTTTGCCACCAAGTCAGGCACAAGTGACTTTCACGGCACGGCATTCGATCTGTTCCGCAACACTGCGCTCGATGCCAATTCCTGGAACAATAACTTCAACGGTGCTCCGCGCCCCGCGGATCATCAGAATGATTTCGGCGGCAACTTGGGCGGGCCGGTGTGGATTCCTAAGATCTACAATGGCCGGGGCAAGACCTTTTTCTTCTTCGAATGGGAACAATACCGAAACAATCCTGGGACTAGCTCGCTCGACACTCTTCCCACTCAGAACGAACTGCAGAATGGGGACTTCTCCGCTCTTTTAGGGCCGGTTTTGACGGACGCAAGCGGCAACCCCATTCTTAACCCCTGCGACAACACCCCGGTTCGCAAAGGTCAGATTTTCAACCCGGCAACCACTTCCTGTCCGACGGGTTTCGTGGGGGGGCGCATCGCCTTTCCGGGGAATATCGTTCCCCCGTCAAGCTGGGATCCCGTCGCAAAAAAGATTCTGAGCTACTTGACCGTCCTCCCCAATCAACCTCCTACTCCACAAACCCTGAATGGCTTGCAGAATAACTTTCTCTATCTCTCGAGCCAGCACCGCCGCGACACGACGATGACCTTCCGCATCGATCAGAACTGGGGAACCAAGAACAAATTCTTTTTCTCTTACAGCAGCCGTGACCAGGGCACCCCGAACGGCGCCGACGATTTACCGGGTCCCCTTAATGGTAATTTCTTCAACATCAATTTTACCCACTACGTGAGGTTCGGCTGGGACTCCACCATCGGTACCAATTGGCTCAATACCTTCGCCATCGGATTCAACCGTCTCAACAACTTGAGCAAAGCAGCTAGTGTCAACGGCACGGACTGGCCGGCTGTTCTTGGTATTTCCAATGCCAGCGGTGCGGTTTTCCCCCAGATCACTTTCAACGGCAGCCCGCTAACCATCGGCTATACCGGGTTTAGTACGGAGAGCGACAATGGGCACATTCCCAACAGTCTGGTCACCGCGGACAACGTCAGTTGGGTCCATGGCCGACACTACTTCCATTTCGGTGCGGAGTGGAGGGCTTATCAATACTCGTTCATAGGCACCGGGGACACCTCGCCTAACTACGGATTTAACAATTTTCAGACCGCGTTCGCCCCTAACGATGCAAACACCGGCGACCCATTCGCCAGCTTCCTGCTCGGGCTTCCCAACCAGGAACAGCTGACCATCACGTCAGTCAATCCTCGCTTGGACTCCAACTACTTTGCTGCCTCCATACAGGATGACTTTAAGATTCGGCGGAACCTCACGTTGAATCTTGGCCTGCGCTACGACTTCGATACGCCGCGCAGCGAAGCGCATGCCGCGCAATCCAACCTGGACTTGACCGTGCCAAACTCAGCCGCCGCTGGACTGCCTGGCGCGCTGGTCTATCCGCCTGTTGCGAATCAGGGGGGCCGATGGTTTAAGGATTTTGGCCCGAGAATCGGATTTGCTTATGCTCCCGATCAATTGTTTGGCCGCATCCGCAATCTCGTGATTCGCGGTGGCTACGGGATCTATTACGCCGCGCTTTTCTACGACGATCTTCCCACAGGGACCATTCAGTTCAGCAGCGGCACCACCGTCCAGCCTACCTTTACTTCCGGCAACAGCTTTACGCCTGTTCAGGCGCTCTCGGCGGGCTTTCCAAGCTTCACGGCCCCTACGAACAGCACCGACCCGACTCTTCTCAATGGCCAGAATGTCGGTTACATCGCAAACAGTTACGGCAGGCCGGGGATGACCCAGAACTGGAGCTTCGAAATCCAAAAGCAACTGGCCACCGACCTGATTCTGAGTCTCGGTTACGTGGGCATTAAAGGGGACCACCTTCACACAAACATCGCCCAGATCAACGCACTCCAGCCGAAATACTACGGTTTGGGGAACGCCCTGTTCGATTCTGTGACCAGTCCCGCCGGTCAAGCTGTGCTCGCTTCTCTCGGAGTGACGGTACCCTCGTGGTTCGAGCCTCTCTATGGTTCCACGGGTGTTAGCCCGGGGAATGACACGGTAGCTCAAATCTTGCGGCCCTTCCCGCAATATTTGGATATAGGCGGCAGCAACAACGGCAAGTGCGCGTGTCTCGAGAATCTTGGAACGTCCACATACAACGCCTTTCAAGCCAAACTGGAACGCCGCTTCCGGAACGGATTAAATCTTCTCGCCTCGTACACGTTTTCGAAGACATTGACCAACGCGGATAGTGCCATCCCCGTGTTCTCCGGCTTTTCTTCCAACGACTTTGCCGCGCAGAATCCTTTCAACCCGAAGTCGCAAAAGGCCCTGAGTTATCAAGACACACCCCACACGCTTGTCCTCAGTTACCTTTATGAGCTTCCTGCGGGACCGGGGAAGAAATACCTGAGCCATGGTGTCGCCAGCAAGGTCCTGGGTGGATGGCAGATTGGGGGAGTGCAGCGCTACCAGAGCGGCACACCAACAATCCTTAACACTTTTGTTCCCTCTCCGCCGGGTACTGACGGAGCATTCCGTCTTAGCCTGGTTCCGGGCGTGCCGATCTTGGCGCCCAACCACGGTTCGTTCAACGCCACCACCACGAGCGCTGCGAATAGTGGATGCCTGGATAACCCTGATGGCACCATGACGCCAAATTCCTCCAACAATTTCTTCAATTGCGCGGCCTTCATGGACCCTAACGCGCCGAACCTGGTGGCCCAACGTGGATTCGTCTATGGCAATGCCCCCCTGGTCCTCGGCAATGTCCGCAGCCAGCACTACTTCAATGAAGACTTCGCGATCCAGAAACGAACCCTCTTGCACGAAAACCACGCCATTGTCTTCAAAGCGGACATACCGAATGCCTTCAACCACCATATATTTGGAACCTTGGACGGATGGCCGGGGGACAACACATTTGGAGCTCCCAAGGGTCTCAACGTGGTTAGCCCGGTACGGCAAATCCAATTCACTTTGCGTTACGAGTTCTGATTTTTAGCTGCAGTTACAGCTTCAAATCCTCCTCCGGCATGCCGCGGGAGGATTTTTCTTTGCAGCCAGTGATTGCCGGAGGAAATTCGGGTGGGTGTAAAATCGCTGGATGGAAGCAAATATGAAAAGACTCGAGCAGCGAATGAATAAAGCGGCAGCAATGATGTCCGCTCTCATGGGCCGCGGCCTGGTCTCGGCTCGAAACTTGTCCCTCGGGATGTTCCTTTTGGTTGCGCCAGTCGCCTGTCCCGCACAAAGCCATGCGTCCAACGATCTGACCGAGAAATTCCGGCAGGCATCGGCCGCTATGCGCCAAGGGAACCTCGATCAAGCAGGGGACGATTTTGCCGCCATTACCAAGGAGGCTCCGACTTTTGCGGAAGCATTTTTGAACCTTGGTTTGGTTCGGGAAGAGCAGCGCCGCCATGAAGAGGCGATTGCCGCATTTCAAAAAGCCGTGCAGCTTAAACCGCGATTGCGCGGGGCAAATCTCTTTCTGGGAATCTCGGAATATCGAACGAACCGCTTGGATGCCGCGATGTCAGCTTTGCGCAAAGAAACCACGATTAGCCCAAAGGATGCGAACGCATGGATGTGGCTGGGAATCGTCGCCCTGGAGAAGGAGAACGGAGATGAGGCCGTTCAGGCGCTCGATCAAGCGGCTAAACTCTCTCCCGGTAACGTAGATATTCTCTATCACCGAGGTCGCGCCCATCTGTACGTTTCCCAGGAGAGCTACGCTCGCATGTTCAAGGCTGACCCGAAATCCTGGCGTGTCCGGGAGATTCTCGCTGAGGCCGATGCCGATGCGGAACGCCACATGGACGCTATCGCCGAGTATCAAGCGGCAATCCAGCTTGCGCCGAATGAACCGCGCCTCCACGAAGAGCTCGGCACAGAATTTCGAAACGCGGGGAAAATGCCGGAAGCCGAGGAAGCCCTTCGCAAGGAACTCGAAATCGACCCGGATAATGTCGTCGCCCAGTACAAGCTGGGTGTGTTGCTGACCGAGAGAGGTGACGCAGCGCAAGGAAAGCAAATGATCGAGGCGGCTTTGAAAGTCAGGCCCGGGCTTATTCACGCCGACTACAATCTCGGCCGTGCGGAAATGTTGCTTGGCAACGATGCTGCCGCCGTTGAGGACTTCGAGCGGGCAACCAAGTCTGATTCCGACCCGGAGGTCCTGGAACAGTCTTGGTATCGGCTCGGAACCGTCCTTCGGCGCCTGCATCGTACCCAGGAAGCGCAGCAGGCGTTTGCTATGTTCCAGAAGGTCAAGGATGCGGAGGCGGAAGCTTCGCAGCAATCGCTTATCAAATTCAAGAATCGGCAAAGCCCCAACGCCCCTGAACCTCCGCCCTCGCCCGACAAACCGCGCTAACATCATCCAGGGACAGGTAGCTGCGGCCACCGGGCTCTTGGCCAGGGCGTTTCTGGAGGTCTTGTCTCTTCCGCAGTATCCAGTCCGGAACCCATGCGAATCGTGGTCATTCAGTACTATTCCTTGACAGTTGAGTTACACAGAACGGTGCTAAACTGCTTTATGTTTTTTTCAAGATTCCTGCTCTTGGCTTCTTTCGCGCTTGCCCTGCTGCCCAGTTCGGTCGGGCGACAGAAGGCACTCTCCCCGAACGAGGCTCTCCGCATCGAGGTTGTGGAGTCCTCCGGAGAGTTGCATGAGACCCTGAAGGACATGCCGCCGCTCACCTTCGGCGCAGTGCGTACGCCAAACCTCACCATCACCGTGAACGACGCCGTAAACTACCAGCAAATCGACGGCTTCGGCGCATCGTTCACCGATTCTTCCGCGTGGCTGCTCTGGAACAAGCTCACCGAGGCGCAGCGCAAAGAAGCTCTGCAGATGCTCTTCAGTCCAACCAAGGGCATCGGACTGAGCTTCTTGCGGCAGCCCATGGGCGCGAGCGATTTTGCGCTTTCCGATTACAGTTACGACGACTTGCCCCCGGGACAGCCCGGTAGTCCCGGCGATCCCGATCTTAAGCACTTCTCGATCGATCACGATCGCGCCTACATCATCCCGCTTCTCCGCGAAGCGCTTGCCCTCAATCCCAACCTGAAGATCATCGCTTCGCCTTGGAGCCCGCCCGGCTGGGTGAAAACCTCGGGCTCCATGATTCAAGGCGCGCTTTTGCCGTCGGGGTATGCGCCGCTCGCAAAATACTTCGTCCGCTTCGTACAGGAATATGAGGCCGCCGGCGTTCCCATCTACGCCATCACCATGCAGAACGAACCGATGTACGTGCCCAATAATTATCCCGGCATGAACATGACCGCGCGCGAACAAGCAGAATTTCTCGCGAATTACCTTGGGCCTGCGTTCCGCGACGCGCACCTGAAAACGAAAATCATGGTCTTCGATCACAACTGGGACCTGATCGAATATCCGATTCAAGTGCTGAGCGACGCGAAAGCCGCCGCCTTTGCCGCGGGAACCGCAATTCATTGCTACGGTGGAAGTGTCACCGCGCAAAACGAATTGCACGAGCGATTTCCTGACAAAGATATCTGGCTGACGGAATGCTCGGGCGGCGATTGGCAAAAAGGAGACGTCCTGCAGCAACAAGTGCGCTTGGTGATTGGCGCAACGCGCAACTGGGCGAAGAGCGTCGTGCTCTGGAACCTGGCGCTGGATCAAAACCACGAGCCTTTTTTGGGAGGCTGCACCAACTGCCGCGGCATCATCACCGTGAATCACGCTGGGCAGCCTTCGCAAATCATGCCGACGGTGGATTACACCGCTCTAGCCCATGCGAGCAAGTTTGTTGCGCCGGGCGCGTATCGCGTCGAATCCAACACTTTCGATCAGGGCAGCCTCGAAGACGTGGCCTTCCGCAATCCCGATGGATCGCTGGTCTTGTTGGTGCTCAACAGCGGCGGTTCCACCACATTCAACGTTGCCTGGGCAGGGAAGTACGCCGGCTACAAACTACCCGGCGGCGCCGTCGCCACATTTCGCTGGAACTCTCCGACGAACTCCACTAAGTCTGAGTCGATGTTCACGCGTCGGTGAAAAAAGTTTATTTAACTCTCATTGCGGGTCGGGTTCCGGCTGCGGAGATCCCAAAATCAGCGCCTGGTCGCGTTCCAGTGAGCTGCGACGGAGTTCTTGCGAGCGTGAAAAGGCTTTCTTTGCGAGTTCGTCTCGGCCGAGTTTGTGATAGGCCAAATACAACTGATAATGGACGTTCCCGTAATGATCCCGTGGAGCCGCCTTTTCGAGTCTCGGGACGGCATTCGCAAACTGTCCCAGGCGCACGTACGCCGTTCCTAGCAACTCGCTGGCTTCCGCTAGATCGGGCTGCAGCAGCAAAGCGCGCTGCAGATACGGCAGCGCCTTTTCGTTGTCCCGGTTCTGCACGTACAGCCTCCCCAGAAGATAAAGCGCGTGCGTGCGCGATGCATCCAGCACTACGGCCTTCTCAAGCTCGCTCTGAGCCTCGCCATCAGAATGATTGTCGAGGTAGAGTTGCCCGAGGGCTTCGTGCAGCTCCGGCTCGTTGGGACGCAATTGCAGGGCCGCCTGAAATTCTTTGATAGCGTCGTCGAGCTCCTGGCGAAGCGCGTAGCCTTCGGCGCGCAGTTGGTGAGTACGCCAGGAATTGGGAAAGGATTCCTCCAGTTGGGCATACGCCTCAGCCCCCAACGCCTGGTACGCCCGCTCCAGCCAATAGCTCGCCTCGGCGTTTCCATTGCGGACTCCCTGGACTTGACCCAGCGCGCCGGCCGCAAGTTCATATTGTTGGAACGTAAAGTGCATTTTTCCCAACAGCAGCCGCTCCGAATCGGTCGGCTGCTTTCGCGCCTCCAGCAGATCCACGCAGCGCGAGTAACGATGGGATTTGCAGGGGTCGTTACTCGCATCACCATTCGAATGCGCCCCTGCGGCGTTCTGCTCCTGTCGCCACGCCGAAAAGTCGTTTTGGAAGGACTTCCATTCGCGGTCAGAAAGAGCGTTCTCCGTCGCCACGGCATAAAGGGACGCCAGCAAAAAATGCTTGGCTGTTCCCTCCGGCTGGCCAAGTACGCTCGCTGCCCATGCCTTCGCCGACTCCGGAGGGATTTCGATCGACGGAAGCTCCCGTCGCGACGCCAAAAACTCTGGAGAGATTTCCCAAACCTTCGTCAGCGATTCAAGTGCCACTACCGCCTGGCTTTTGTTCATCTGCAGATTTGCCAACCCGAGCCAGGCCGCTTCGTTTTGTGAATCAAGTTGAAGCTCGAGGCGAAATTCTTTTTCGCTTTCCTCCAGTTTCCCGGCATGAAGATAGGATTGCCCGAGTGAGGTGTGCAAACCGGGCTGGCGAGGATCGCCGCTCAAGGCCTTCTGGTATTCCTTCACGGCGTCTTCCCAGCGGTTGCGTTGAGACAACAGATCGCCAAGAAAACGATGGCCCCAGGCCGACTCGGGATAGAGGCGCGCTCCGCGAAATGCCAGGCGCGCAGACAGATCCAGGTACTCGTGACCGAGTTTGAACCACGCCTCGGACTTGTCGGACTCCATGGCGGCCATTTGGCGGAACTCCTCGGCCGCGCTTCGGAAGTCTTCCAGCCCAAGGTAAGACGATGCCAAAGCCTGAGCGGCATCACGATTCGAAGGATCAAGCTTCAGCGCGCCCTGAAGGTACGGAATGGCCTTCTCTGGAGAGCCCAGCTTGAGGTAGTCCATTCCAACAATGACGGTAGGGCCGAGCAAGTTCGGTCTTTCTCGCAAAGCCTTGGTCAGATGCCGCACCGCCAGGTCATATTCGAACAGGCTTTGGTAAGCGAGGCCCAGGTTGACCTCAGCCTCGACTAAGTTTGGATCAATAACCAAAACCTTTTTGAAATCTTCTGCGGCGCGCGCGAACTGCCCCTGCTTCATGGCCTCCTGGCCGGCGCGAAAGGAGCGTTCAAGTTGGTCTTCGGACGTCTGGCCTGTCGCTGGCCCCGGAGTTACCAGCCAGAGGATAAGAAGAAAAAACGCAGCTGCCTTCATTCGGATATTTTCACGCGAACCGGGCATCAGGTCAGCAATATTCGTAAAACAGCACGAGGTGGAAAACCAGAAGAACCCAGCGGCGGCAGATGGAAAGATCTTGTGAAAAAAGTCAGCGCCGGGCGGGGAAACCGCCCGGCGCTAATGTCAAAAGGCCAGGATTTCAGAAACGTTAGAACGTGAACCTCAGCGCGAACTGGACAATGCGCGGAAGGTTGTACTGGCTGTTCACTTGACCAAAGGACGTGCCGCCGCAGCAGCCGCTATTCGGCGGACTGAACTGTGGGTGGTTGAACCCGTTAAAGAACTCTCCACGGAATTGGACGCCAAGCCTTTGGTCCGGACCAAACTTGGTGTTCTTGAAGAAGGCAAAGTCAAAGTTCTTCATCCCATCGCTGCGGATGTTCGGCTCGGTACGTGAATCGTTACCGAAGCCGTAATCGTTGCCATTCGTGAATACGGTTTGGTCGAACCAGTGTGCGAGCCGTTGCTGCAGAGAACCGGATGTCAGGTGCGAAAGTGCCGTTCTCGTCGGCCGGGCGCAGCCTGAATCGGGAATCCCAACGTTGCTCAGCGCGCCGGGGCAGCCTCCAATGATGATCGGGAAGCCGCGCTGGAAGGTGATGATGGTATCGATCCCCCATCCACCGACCAGCTTGTCGGCAACTCCGTTCAGGTTATTTGCAAACTTCTTGCCCTTTCCAAAGGGCAAGTCCAGAACTGAGGCAAGCACTAAGCGCTGGGAAACGTCGAAGGCATCCAGGCTGCGCGCGCTGCGCAGGTTGTAGACATTGGCGTCGTTCCAACTCACCGGAGAAGCTTCCAACCAATTGATTTCCGAGTTGGTGTCATCGATGAGTTTGGAGACGGTGTAGGTTGCAAGCACCTGCGCGCCCGCCGCGAAGCGCTTTTCGACTTTCATCTGCATGGAATGATAAATGGAATCGCGGTTATCGGGCTCCGCCATGGCCACATTGTCAAACTGCGGAAAGGGGAGCAGCAACTGACCTTGCTTTACCTGGAAATTGGTGCCCATGCCACCCGATTGCACGGGCCCAGTGCAAGCCGCGGTGTTAGGAGGCGGGCAATTCCCGGCGAATGGGTTGTTGACCTGTGTCGTCAGGTTTTGAATTATGGCGTACGCGGCCGGATTATTAGGGCACGGTGAACTTCCTACCGCCACACACACTGGACCGGTGGGCAGATCCTTCAGCGGCATTTGGTTGAGAGTCTGATCATGCATGGGTAAATGCGTGCCCTTGGACCCCGCATAAGCTACGTCAACCAGCAGATTGCCGGGAAACTGCCGTTGGATGTCGAGATTCCACTGCTGGGCGTAAGGTGCCGGGTTGTTAGGCAGGGGCGCTTCGTTGCCATTCCCTTGCACGTTGATCAAGGCCTGGTTTCTCCCGAAGGGCGGAGTGATTCCGCCGCTCGGAGCAAAAGGATTGGACAACACATTCTTAGGGGTAACGCCATCCGATGCCACCGCCTGCCATGGTGTGCTGAAACTGTTGATGAAGAGGTTGTGGGGAGCATCGTTCCAGCGGATATCAACCGGCAGGTAAAAAATTCCGTAGCCGGTTCGGATAACCGTATTCTTATCGAATTGGTACGAAACCCCAAGGCGCGGGCTGGCATGGTTCCAAGAGCTAAATGCGCTGCGGCTCGGGTGTTGCGTGCTGCTCACTAGATCATACGCACCCTTCAGATTCGGCATGGCCGGCGCGAGTGCGGGGTTGAGCGCAAGGAGTGGGCTGGTTTCGTTGGGGTTGAAAGCCACGATGCGATTAAACCGCTCGGTCCAGCCTCCTTGGAGGTCGACGCGAACTCCAAGATTCAGAGTGATTTTCCTGGTGAGTTGGAAGGTATCGCCTCCGTATATGGCCTTGTAAAGATTCTGGTCCGCGGTCCTAGCAGGCTCGGTCGCATTGCCGTGATCCCCATACCCGAGGAGGAAGGAAGCAAAGCCATTTCCCCCCGCTGCAGCGTCAACCCCAGGCGTGCGAGGGTTTTGGGTGGTGCCACTGTTTTGAGGGTTTGACCCCGTCATGCGGGCGTCGAAGTAGAACAATCCGGCAGGATTGTTGCTCTGATAGTAGTTGTTGCGGAGTATGCGGAATTCTGCACCGACTTTGAAGGAGTGTTTCCCCATAATCTTGGAAAGCACTGGGCTGAAGCTGTACGTGTCGTCCCAAGCCCCGATGCCACTTCCGGCTCCTTGAGTGCACCAACTCTTGTCGCCCCAATGATTATCCCCGTTCGAATTCGACACGCACACGTCTGGAATGTGGGTGTAAGTCATCTGGGAGGTCAACGCCTTCCAGTTTGGACCAAACTTCCCTAAGTCGATTCCTTGGCTAAGAGGCGTGCGGAGGTAAACATACCGCGTATAGCCGACATGCAAGTCCAAGATGGTCGTCGGTGAAAATGAGATGGTGTCACCCAAGGAGACCTGGTGAGCATAAGTGGTTTCGGTACAGCGGTCCCTGCATATACCGTTATAAGGGTTGTCGGGGAGCGATAGAATATAGGAATGCGTGTACCGTCCGAAAATTCTCTGCTTGGCGCTTAGGTTATAGTCAATGCGCTCGTTGTACTGGTTGACGTCGCCACCAATGCTATAGCTCTCCGCAAAGTTACCGTTTGGGTTGTTCGTCTGATTCGGCGTTGGGAAGTAGGACAAGAGCGCCTGGGCAGTTTGGTCGATACGGTTGGCCGGAATCGTGTTGCCGGTGAAGGCCGTTCTACAAGACGTCGCCGATGAGGTGCAGTTTGTGCTGGTGAGCGGGTCGTAAATGGTAAGCACTGAGGCCGTGTTGGTTGACCCCGGTGTGCTAAAGTCCCCGGCGCGCTCCGCAGCAGTGGGAACCCATCCCTGAAAGGTATTTCCCCTGCGCTGCCGAAAGCCCTCATAACTCGAGAAGAAGAACAACTTATCCTTGAAGACTGGCCCTCCCACGTTGGCGCCAAACTGGTTTTGCGTAAACGGAGGACGAGGAACTTGCGGGTTGGATGCATTGTTGAAGAAGTCGTTCGCATTCAGCACCTTATTCCGCAGGAACTCGTATGCCGAACCATGGAAGGTGTTCGTGCCTGATTTCGTTGACAGGTTGATGACGCCGCCGGCAAATCGCCCGTACTCGGGGCCCAGATTGTTCGTCTGGACCTTGAATTCCTCGATGGCATCTTGTGTCGGTATCACGGTGACGACGTTCAGGTACGCTCCATTGGTGGGCACGCCGTCGATGAGGATCTGGCTCTGTCCGGACATACCTCCGCCGACTTGGAAATCCCCGAGAGCGAAGGGATTGGCCCCGACGGGATTACCCCCCGAGGAATTGCCGGCCGACGGGTTACCCTGCGGAACAATGCCCGGCACTAGACCGACCAGCGCCAGCGGGTTGCGGCCGTTCAGTGGTAATTCCGTTACCGATCTCTGTTCCACCACTTGCCCCAGCGAGTTCGTTTCCGGCTGGAGCAGAGGCACTTCGGACTTCACCTCGATGATCTCGTTTACAGCCCCAACTTCCATGGTGAGGTCTACCTTCAATCCGCTTTCGATCTGCACCAGGATGGGTTGGCGAACCACCTTTTTAAAACCGCTCTTCTCTACTTCCACCTTGTAGCGGCCCGGCAAAATATTCACGAAGGTGTAATTGCCGGAAGCATCTGTAGCGATGTTGTGCTTTTCATTGGTATCCATATTGGTCAGCGTGGCGGTAGCATCGGCAATGGCAGCGCCGCTGCTATCCGAGACAGTTCCCGCGATGGTTCCGTAGACGTTTTGGCACCATCCCGCGGTGGCCGCGAACGCGAGAAGAACCGTGGCCGCCAACGATGCGAATACAAGCTTTCTCAGACTTGGCATTTCTTTCCTCCCCGAAGAACTGAACTAAATTAATAGTACGTGCCACGCGGACGCACCAGCCGGTGGCATTTTTCCTTAACGGAGCCTGTATGTATCGAAAAAAGGAATACCGATAAGAAACCGCACAAGCACCCCACTGTGGCCTACCTTTTAGACCTGTGCGCCGGAAGAGTCAAGTGGAAAATCGTTATTCCAAAAAAACAGTTGAGCGGGAGGAATAGGGGTATTTACCTTAACCAGGCATGGCGCTAACTTCCGATTATCTAGACCACCCTAAGTTCGGTACTAGGCCTACCCCTTCTTTGATCGTGAAAAGCCGGTTCGCGAGGACTTGCTTGAATGTTTCGTGGAGTCCGCTTGGCCAATAAACGTCGATATCGGCCAAAGCCGAGTTCCCCAAGCCGAAATGCAAACGAGGATCATTGCAGGAGTAGAAGCTCGCCTGGCTCGTCAACGCTTGCGCCTGGGTTTTGCCTCCATAGTGAGCGAGCACCCTGGCTCCAATGGCGCTTCGGTTGGACTTTACGCCCTCCAATTTCACTTTGATCCAGTTGGACTTTCCGCTCAGGTCATTTCGCAAGAGCGAAGGAGGCTCGTTGAGGTTGATAATCAGGATGTCGAGGTCGCCATCGTTGTCGAAATCCCCGAACGCGCATCCGCGGCTGCAGCGTGCCGCCGCTACCCCCGGCCCCGCTTCCTTGACGAGTTCTTCAAACACGCCTTTGCCCAGATTTCTAAAAACGGCGCGGGGCGTCTTATGCGGGTATTGTGACAGCGTTCTTTCCACTTGAGGGTAAACATGGCCGGTAACCATGAACAAATCGGGAAGGCCGTCGTTGTCGAGATCGACGATGCCGGCTCCCCAGCACACGTAACGTGTTTCAACTCCAAGGCGCGAGGACCCCGTGGCGTCCTCAAAATTCCCCTTTCCATCGTTGTGATAAAGGATGTTAGCGTCGTCCGCAAAATGTGTTTTGAAGATGTCAAGATGCCCGTCCAGATCGTAATCGCCTACCCCCACCCCCATACCCGCCTGCTCCATGCCATCGTCGCTCAGCGCCACGCCGCGTATG
>WNGJ01003849.1_pt1 | contig 16471 bp, 13 predicted proteins | sample 5400611 | NCBI WGS metagenome assembly WNGJ01 (sample SAMN13153375, study PRJNA577476) | soil metagenome | isolation source: 40 cm soil or saprolite under Garry oak tree replicate 1 | place: USA:California | collected 2016-06-15 | reverse complement strand
AACGGCCTGTTCTTCGGGAACCCCGGCCAGCTCGGCATCCAGGCCCTGGCCTGCGTCATCGTGGCGGCCTTCGCGTTCGCCGGGTCGTACGTCCTGTTGCGCATCATCAACATCTTCACGCCGGTGCGAGTCAGCCCGGCCGAAGAACACGCGGGCCTCGACACCTCCGAGTTCGGCGAGGAAGCCTACGCGACCGAGCGCGACGAACCGAGCCCGACCGAATCAGGATTGGCCCCGAGGTACCGCGTTGACGGCCGCCGTCGCACGTCACGAATACAATTTCGGTTTCGCTTGCGGTTCATTCCAATACGGCCGCGTCGTGACGTACTTGAGCTTCGCCTCGAATAGGTCGTTCAGGAACTCCTTTTCCGTGTCCTGCATCCTCGCGAGGATCTTGCTGGCGGTCGTCGGGCCAACGCCGTACACGGAGTTCGCGTACACGGCCCGCTTCCCGTAAACGGCTACGAGGTCCGCGACCTGCTTGGAGCGGGTGAGAAGTTTCCGTTCCTCGTCCGTGAGGTCCAACTTCCTCGTCCGCTTCGCGTAGGCGTCTCGCACCGTCCACGCGGCCCATCCGAGAACCGTCAGAAGGCGGGATTTGCATTTCGCGCACTCGGGATGGTCCGGCATCTGGCCGATTCGGACCTCCTCATGGAAGTGCCCGCATTCGAAACAGAGGAGGTGAACGGGCTCGGAGGACAGGTGGAGGCGCATCCGGTCCAGGATCTCCTCCCGCTCCGCCTCCGGGGAGAAGAGCTCCGGCGCCTCGACGTACCGCCGCAGGATCGGATACGCAAGGGTCGTTGGCGTCTCCTCGGAGCGATGGACGACAACCTCGATCTGCCCCGTGCGAATCTTCTGCACAATCTCCCGCACGCGGGCGAAGTCCGCGTGGAGCAGGAGCGCCTCTCGCACCGCTTCGTCGTAGATCGGCGTGTTCGCGAAGCGGATCTCGAACGACCGCAGGTCGCCCTCGCCGACCGTGAGCCCACGGCGGATCGCGCCGAACCGCTCGGCGATCGCCTTCATGTAGTAACCGAGGGGGAGGTGGTCCGTCAGGAGCGCTTTGAGGCCTCCCTCCAACGTGTCATCGTCGATCCTCAACAGATTATCCACAAGGGCTTCGATGCCGAGTTCGCGGGTGTCCGCCACGAGCTCGTACAGGATCCGGTACGGGTCGGTCCACCAGAACCGGACGAGGTGCTTGCGGGCGAGGAGCTCCTCGATCAGGTCGCCCAGGGTGACGTTGACGACCTCGCCGAACGACGCATGCACGATCAGGAAACGGTCGAACGCCTCGACGAGGATCCGGTCGTCGGTCGGCACCGGTGCGCCCGACTTGCGGTGGTTCGCGTGTTCCTCGACGAGCCGCTTCGCGCCGGTCTTGTTGATCGGCCACGCCTTCTCGAAGTGCTCGACCGTCTTCGGGACGCCGTCCCGTTCCAGTCGCGCGTCGATTTCCTTCCGGATCCGGCCGACGCGCTGCGCGAGGCCGAACGGCACCGGCAGCATCTCGCCGTCCCATCCGGGGATCATCGCGTTCGGATCCGAGACCGGGGTCACGTAGACCATGCCGTCCTTCCCGATCTTCTCGATCTTCCACGGCCGCCCGCGGACGATGAAGTGCAGGCCCTCGCGGGCCTTGATCATCATGAACTCCTCGCCGAGGATGCCGACCTGCCGCTGCGAGGTCAGGTCCAGGACCGGATAGCGGCGCTCGTCGCGGATCGTCGAGAGGTTCTCGAAGTAGTATCGGCGGCCTTTCGGGGTGACGCGGATCCTCTCGCCTTCCTGGCGGATGACGCCGAGGTGGGCGAGGAATTCGGCGACTCGTTCCGCTTGGACGTCCTCGAGCTCCCGGTACGGATCCGCCGTTCGGATCGTCGAGAGGATCTCCGACCACGGAGCGGTGCCTCCTTGGTCCAGGGCGCACCCGACGATCTGGTGCGCGAGTACGTCGAGGGCGAGCCGATGGATGTGCAGCGGCTCGAGGTCCTGCTCTTGCGCGGCCTGGACCGCGGCGAGGGATTCGATGGCGTCATCCGAGGAGACCGCGAGGACGAGTCCCTTGGACGTGCGGTCGAGCGTGTGGCCCGAGCGGCCGACCCGCTGGATGAGGGACGTGACCTGACGGGGCGAGTTGTACTGGACGACCCGGTCGACGGTTCCGATGTCGATGCCCAGTTCGAGCGTGCTGGTGGACACCAGGCCTTTGATCTCCCCGCCTTTGAAGCCCGCCTCGACTCGCTCCCGCTCCTCTCGCGGCAGGGAGCCATGGTGGACGGCGACGTCTTGACGGACCATCGAGAGGCGGGAGCCGAGCAGCTCGGCGAGGGGACGGGCGTTCACGAAGACGAGCGTCGAACGGCTCTCGTCGAGGGAGTCGTCGATCGCGGAGAGGCCGGCCGCGGCCTCGGGGGTGATGTAGAAGTCGCGAGCGGTCTCGAAGTCCTTGTCGATTGGCCGGGGCCATTCGACTCGATACTCGTACTGCTTCTCCAAGTCCGAAATGAGGATTTCCAGCGGCTTGTCTCCCCCAAAGAGAGCTGCTATGGACTCCGGACGGCCAACGGTGGCCGAAAGCCCGATTCGCTGAAAGCCGCGACCGGTTACTTGGCTCAGACGCTGGAGGGCCACGGCAAGCTGGGTCCCGCGTCGATCTTCCGCGAGTTGATGAACTTCATCGACGATAACAAATCGCACATTCTTCAGATGGCGTTGCATCACCTTCCCGGGAAGAATCGCCTGGAGCGTTTCCGGCGTAGTGACGAGGATATCTGGCGGGGTCGCTGCTTGCTTCCGCCGATCGGACTGAGGCGTGTCGCCATGGCGAACGGCAGCGGTCAGTTTCGTTGACTTCACGAGACGCTGAAGGCGGTCGATCATGTCCCTGTTCAGGGCGCGCAGCGGAGTCACATAGACGGCACGGATACCAGGGTCCGTTCCGGCCTGAAGCGATATCAGAACGGGGAGGAGCGCTGCCTCCGTCTTCCCAGAACCGGTCGGTGCGACGATAAGAACATCTGATCCCTGACGAATCCTCTCAATCGCTGTGTCCTGCATCGGGTTCAGCTGTGCTATTCCCGCGCTGCCAAGCAGCATTCTTGAGATCGATTGAGCTCGATCCTGAGGCCTGTTGAAGGGCAAGGCTCTTCCAAAGGAAGTCCATCGTAATAAACTGATTAGCTGGGACCGATGAAAAAAGATCGATTGCACATTCCAAATAGACATCCGGTGTACACGTAGCATGCGCGTACAGAACGCCTTCAAGTAGTCCCAACGGGAATGTCGAGCTGTGCGAAGGCACACAGCGCTCTCCTTGACCTCCCAAGGCAGTATGGTCCGCCTCTGCCCTTGTTCATAACGCCAGGAAGACTTGAATGCGTCAGGACACATCGAGACTCCTCATGAAGCGGGGGATGCCGCGACAGACCTCTATTGCCATTATCGTCTTCCTCGGAATCGGGCTCGTAACCGCGGTCTTGGCGTACTCATACTTCCCGCGGACTAGCCCCTCCAGCGGCCCGACGGGAAACGCCACCGGAAACAATCCGCAATGCAAGGGGACCGCCGTCTGCTTCACGGACACGGTAGCGTATGTCGTGGACGGTGACACGCTCGACGTCGGCTCCACGAGGATCCGTCTAGCTCTCGTGAACACGCCCGAGGTAGGGCAGGCGGATTACACGGAGGCCAAGCGGCTCACCGCCCAGACGTGTCGAGTCGGTTCCCAGGCATTGGTGGACGAAGACGACGGGCAAACAGGTGGGAGCTACGGACGGATGGTGGCGGTTTTGTATTGCTCCGGAGTGAACCTCAACGCGGCCCTGCTGAGCTCGGGTTACGCTGTATTGGTGCCGTACTACTGCAACGTGAGCGAATTCGCGAACGAGCCGTGGACCGGCTGCCCGTAGTTGTCAAAGAAAACGGCACTCACGAAACACTTAGCGAATTAGAACCTCCGTCAGGCGTCCGTATCTCGCGTAGCCGGGTCCAATCCAGAGCCGACGTTCGGCCGTGAGGAACGAGCCAGAGGACTGCCACGTTTGTTTCCGGCGTGTCCCGCCCGAGCGTATGAGATGGTGAATCGATGTGTGCGTTCAAGGACGAGCCCAGGGCCTATCAGCGGCCGGGGATCGCGACAAACCGCGACAATTGCGCCTGTGCCGCTCACCGGGCCCTTTCGGACCTTTGAGGTAGAGACGTGCGGTGAAGCCGACTGAACATTCGACTCCCTCCCGGACGGCCTTCCGGAGCGACTTGGTGCCCCTGGAGTATCTCAAGACAGTTTTGCCGCCTCATCTCGGCTTGCCGAGCACTCGAAAGACTAGCAGCCCGGATGGCGATCGGGGTCAACAGCCTCCGTGTGGAGTCTGCGGTACAGGTATGCCTTGCGGATTTCCCCGGCCGAGGCACGCAACTGCGTAAGTCGGGCAGCGATTAGCGCCATCCGCAAGTTGCACAAATCGTTCTTGGACATTGACATTTTCGCCGCTCGCGCTGACCAATAATCCGTCCGGGTCGTGGCCCATCGGAAAATCGCATGAGGTTCCAAGGACCCTATCACTTGGCGGCTTCTACTTGTTAAAGGCCTGCAGGTGATGATCGCGTCCCACTTTAGTGACCCCTCATAACTGTGGAACCCACTCTTGCCTTCCGATCGAAGTGGAACTACGTTCGTCGCCCGGAACCCACCTGCGACGAGGGCGGTCGCGAGCGACTCCCAGGCCTCGTTGGACGCGTGATGGTAGGAAAAGACAAGCATCCCACGAGGTTTGATGACTCTCTTACATTCCTTGAAAACATTCGCGAGGCCGTTCGTGTATCTTTCTCTTGCAAGATCCTTCCTCCGGGCTGTCGGATTCACGTACAGCGGGCGGAGGAACGGCACATGTCGTGCTTTCCAGGCCACGCTTTGCGGGTCTATATATCGTCGGAGCCATACGTAGTAGAAGTCTGAGTACTCGGCGTAGGGAATGTTGTCGTAGTACGGGGGATCCGTGAGGATGAGATCCACTGTCTGGTCCTTGATTTCGGCCATGCTCTCGGACGATTGGTTCATTAGCAGGCACCTGCTAGCTCCACTCTCCCATTCCGTGTAGTCGGTCGCCACCGTTGTGATGATTCGTTCGCCGGTGTAGACTCGCTTAGAACTGTCCGGCGACTTTGAGACTGACTCGAAGGGGTCATAGCAGAACTGCTTTCCGCGAACTACCTTGTCCAAGCACTTCGGAAAACTTCCGCGGCCCCGGTGTTCTTGGAGCAGGTTGACTTCAACTGAGCGCGGAACCGGTCGGAAGGCATGCAATCCGAACATCGGAGTCAGTTTGCGGTAGCCGAAGGCATAGTAACAGAACATGTTATTGCTGGCGAGGGCGTCGGAGAGTGCCAGAAGGAGGTACTCCTTGGTGTTGGTGTCACTGACCCGGGATATTCTCTTGTACAGAATCGACAAGCCGAGGAGTTGCCGGGCGTTGAACAAGTCAGCGTACCTCCTGTAGCCGTAATTGATTGGTCTGGGATCACTTCGGGGTCTCTTCGGAATCCTAGTTCGAGGAAACATGAGCCCTGACGTAGCTTTCCTTAATCTCTGGTCCGCTTCCCTAAAGAGCTGCACGTCGTGCTCGCCGGCCCGCTTGTAGGCTGTCTCCTCGCAGGACTTACAATGGTACTCAAGAGCAAAGAGTCGCTTAGGCATGGGTTTCTTCTCGTCTGGAAGGTCCGGCACTGTGAACGACGATTCGCAATTGGGACACGTGTACCTCCCGAGCTTGACGTTCCCGCGGTTCACTTCGGTGGAGGCTCCGCAAGACTCGCAAGCGAACGCGTTTTGGGTTGAGATAATCGACTGAACGGTGCCGCAGGAGGAGCACAATGCGACCTTGTGCTCCTTCTTCCGGACGTCTGCGAGCAAGTAGTGCGGGTGTCCATCGAACTGCGTTCCGCAGTTCTCGCACTTGGCAGTGTCTACCCAGAAGAAGTACACGACGTCGGCCTCGTGCCCCTTCGTGCAAATCGTCCGGTAGAACTCGCCGATCTGAGCGCGGACGTCATCGATAACCTTTCTTGCTTCTTGCTTCAGTAACCGCAAGTCCACCGGATCGATTTCTTTCTTGGTGACGAACCAGGCAACCGGATCGACGTCAATCCCGATTACCCTGGCGCCGATCTTGACTGACTCCACCACCGAGGTCCCGCCACCCATGAACGGGTCCAGGACCACCAGCTTCGGCCAGTTCTGATGAGAATAGAACGCTCTCCACAGACTGACCTCTCTCGTCTTGGAGGAGCTCATTGCTGAGAGCAATGCCATTCTGAAGTTGACACCAAGACGCCTAGCCCACCACTTGTGGATTTCGTAAACGGGGCGTTTCCTGTTTCCTTCGTTAAGAGCAAGGCGATACAGGCCCTCGATCGGGAAGTCCCGTTCTATACGGGAGGGTCGCGGAACAGCGAGAGGGCCGTTCTTGCTGACCTCCTCAAGGAACTCGTCCAAAGTGGAAGTGTAGACCATGGCTCCGCCCGTATCACGCAGGAGGACCTAAGTCTTTCCTAAGGCAAGTGACGTGCAGAGGATCTGCGTTTATCTCGAATAGTTCAGGGTCGAGAATTCTGGTCGCGGGGTCCTTAATTTGCTGTAGGTCACACGATCCGATAGCCGAATCAAGCTTGACGTTCCTGAGATGATAGAGTTGATACTTCTCTCTGTACTCTCGCGCCTTTCGGAGCTCCGGTCCGCTGAGGAAGAAGTGGAACCTGTCTGTTGGAGTCGACTTCACTTCCACGAACCGGTCGGGAACCCCAACCTTGCTTTTCCCACCTTCGTACGATAGGATGTCGTATCCGACGGTGGAATCATACTCGGCGACCCACTCCACCTTGTCGGCAAGGTCGGGTCTTCCGGCCGCCCGCAAACGATCCCTCTCATAGCCAAAACACAGTTCCTCCGCGTGTCGTGATAGATCTAGAAGGTCGGGCGAAAGTTCCTCTTCCTCATCTGTTAGCTGCCTCGACCTCCTAATCTTCTCTGCCACATCCCGCGTGAAAATCGGGTCGATGAATACGATCCCATCGTCCTGATTGCCGAGAACTTTGAGAGTTTCCAGGAAGAAGTATAGCTCCTTCCGGCCTGGTGGGTGGCCATGATCGGGAATCGAGTACTCGTAGCGACCCGACTTCGGATTGTATCTGAAGTGCAGCAAGATTGTCTCTGCAACACTGGCGAGTGGGGTCGGTGATTTGAAGACGAAGCGGCAGAGCTCCTTCCGTTGGTCATCCGTCAGCTCATACTGGGCGCCAGGGTTGAGGCCTCGAAACTTCATACCGAAAGTCGTTAGCCTGACCTTCCCCCCAGAGATGGAAACAAGCCCCAAGACCTCTGCAAAAGCTAGTATGTCCTCCGCTTGATACATGTATCCTTTCAGCGAGTTCCATCGGTAGTCATTGGAAATGACCTCCAAATACTTCCCGCCGTCCGGGACCAGGAGGATGAGTCTGTTGAGCTCGCCTAGGTCACGCACGGCCTCGATGGCGACGTAGTACCGTTCGTCACGGAGCTGGTTTTCTCCTAGGTTGGCTCTTGGCAAGGCTATCACGTACCGCGAGCACATCCTCAACGCTCGCCTCGTTCAACGGGTCGTCCCCAGGGACATCGTAGGTGAGGATGCCGATGTCATCGTTCAGCAATCGATACATCACTGCCATCTTCGCCTCCAAGCGCCGATCAATGACTTCGTCTATCGTATCTCGCGCCGTCAAGAGATAGTAGTGAACAGGCGACAACTTTGGCAAGCCGATCCGGTGAATCCTGTCCATCGACTGCATATAGATGCCGCAGTTGAACGTCCTCTCCAGGTAAATTGCATTCGTGCACGCCGTGTGCAGGGAGACCGACTCGCCGACGGACTGAACGGTCGCCACCAAGGCGCATGGCTCTCGCGCTTGCTTGAACTCTCGAAGGGTTTCTGCGCGCGTCATCTCTTGTTCGTCAGCGTCTGCCTCGTCCCGCGGGAGCAAGCCCGTCACCACGAAGGTCGGGACTTCCGCGGTCTCGAGAAGCTTGGCGACTGAATAGGCGCTCGACACGAAGGTGGTCCAGACGAGGACCTTCTTGCCCTTGGAGGTCAATTCGCGAGAGACTTGGACAGCCTTCAAGAACTTGGTTGGAACCTCGTACTGCGAATAGTCGAGGATGAGGGAATCCAGAGATACGTCAACGTGGGAGAGCGGTGGGAGTTTGAACTCTGGCGCAGGTTCTGCGAGTAGGGACGGGTTGGTCGCTGCCTGAATAAGCCGTATCAACAGCGCGCGTCGCAAGTCGCGAAGCATCGCGGTTTCTGTAACGCTGAGATTGAGCCGCCGCAACACCTCAGCAGCCAAGGTTCGATATATCCTGGCCTGGGCCGGTCCCATCTCAACGCGGATTCGCCGCGCGATTTTCTGAGGCAGGTCCAGCTCGGCCTCCTTTATGCGCGTGTAGAGCCCTTTGATGCCATTCCTCACTTGAGGCATGTTTGCGCTAAGGTCACCGATAGAGTCGAAAATAGAGGCAAGTTGCGGTAGCGAAGGCCAAAGGAACTCCAACTGAGCCCGCAGATCGGATATGTTATTAGGCGCCGGCGTTCCAGATAGAATGATACGTCTGGCTGCGAGGGGCGCGGCATTCAGCAAGGCATCGTACCACATGCCGCCTGGTCCTTTCTTGATATGATGCGACTCATCGACCACCATCAAGAAGCGATACCGACCGAGCAGGTGCCTGAAGTTCTCCAGTTCGTTCGCGAACATCTGATAAGTAGAGAGAAACACCTCGTACCGCGACGCGCCGCCAAAGATCTCATGTCGATATTCTGGGATGCCGGTAATCCTTCCAATAGCTGGCCTCCTGCCGAAACAAGCTTCGTACTCGTCCTCCCATGGTTCGAACGCCGCGCGAGGGCCGACGACCATGAGCTTTTGCACTTGCCCTTGGGCGCGGAGTAGAGCATACGCAGCAAGCACCATCGTCGTCTTCCCGCTGCCCGGCACGGAGAAGTTCGCTGCAAATGGGATGCCAGCAAGATGGGCAGTTCCCAGCTTTTGATAGCCTTTTAGAGGTCGTTTGAAATCCGGTGGCAGGCTCAACGATTTCCTCAATGCGGTGGGATCCTTTCCAATCTCCCTTGCCCTGTCGAACGCTTTCAGGAACTTCATGTGATCTTGAATGAGCAATCTTGCGCTGTCGCTCAATTCCACGGATACTTGCTTTCTGTGCAGCGCACGCAAGAGAGGGACGAGTACCAGCGCCACAGCCCCGGGCGTGCGGGCAATCAGGAGGTCCGGACCGGCCTTCTCGAAGCCTAAGACCACTTGAAGATACACCGACTCCGAGGGATCAAGTGCGGATTCCAGTTCGGGTCCAGAGACTTGGATTTGGCCCCTCACCGGATCGACATCGACCCACAGCAAAGGATCAATCCTTTGTACGCGCGATCAGCCGTTCGATGTCCTTCCTGAGAGCCTCGAGAGCTCTCCGCAGCGGCCTCAACCGTTCAGCCTTGGCCTCCTTGAGTACGTCAATCGCCCGACGTGCCCTGTTGAGAGCCTTTATCGGCTGCGTTTCCTGTTGCCGCACAGCCACAACGTCGAGGGCATCTGCGATCAGTTCGTTGTACACTTTCTTCCGCTCGCTGGCGCTCTCCCCTCCCGCTTCCAGGTCCTCACCTTCCAATTCTATGTCTTCGTCCTCGGACTCCGTCTCTGGCGAAACAGACTTAGTCCCGGCAGAGACTACTTTACGATCAGTCCGCAGCAACTCCTCAATGAGGGCGGAGTCCTTACTTGGCTGACGCTCGGTTGCAATCGCTGATTTGGCGGTCTGCGACTGGCGTCTCTTGATGTATGGCATTGTACTAGCAATGAGGCGCTCGATTTCACTGGAATCCCTTGCAACCGCGAGGAGCCGACGAATCGTCAGATGAGATATGCCGCTGGCGATGTATTCGAACGCCGCAGTAATCAGGTCTTCCTTCGGCTTCGGGCCCAGCCTGACATATGTCGGGCTTGCCATGATATGCTGAAGGTCGATGAAGTGCTCAACGCGTCTTTCAGCTTTCGAGTATACCGATGGTTGGCCAATGTATTCGAGATACGCGTCAATCAGTTTGAGCCGCTGGAGCTTCTCTTTTATGGTATCCTCAGTGTCCCCGCCTCCAAGGATTAGCGCGATTTCCGCGTAACTGAAGCCCGCGTCGGTTCCCTCCTTGATCTTCAACAACTCGTTGACGGGTCCGTACGAGGCTTTCAAGTCAGTCGACAGCTGGATGCCTGCCTCAATCTTCCAAATGTCTCTGGGCGAGACCTCCGACGGCAGCCTCACCGCTTCGAAATACTGGAACTTCGCATCTGGTCTCTTCTCATACAGACGCCGTAGGACGGCGATGCGACGGTTTCCATCGATGATTGCTCCGTCACGGGTAATTACTCCAGGTCTGAGCTGGCCTACCCTGAGAATGTCGGCTTCGAGGTACTTTGCTTGTTTCTCGTCGCGAAGCAGTAGTTGTGAAATCTGAGCTGCATCATCCGCCACTTCCGGATTGAGGCGGCGTTGGAGGCGCGACTCCAGTTCCCGAAGCTCTGCGGCAAACCGACCGTTTCGAATATTATACCGAAGCAATTCTAGCGGCAGGCGGTAGACATCGAGCGCCTTTCGCCTCCCGTTGAGTTCGAAGAGTTCTTTGCGTCCCGTGGCAGTGTCTTCATTGCGCTCTATCCACTTGTCAATCGCTTCCTCGAACTTGCTGACTACCATGAAGCCACATCTCTCGGGAGGCCGCCGGAGAGCTCCCCGTCGGATGGGCAGAACAGCAGAGTGCTGGAGGAAAAGCCTTTCTATGAAACGTCACGGAAATGCCCTCCCGTTCAGAGCCTGCGAGAGTGCGCGTCTACGGAGTCTCGGAGAATCGTTGCCTTCCACTCGCCGGACCCAGCGAACACTCGCCACCAGAAGTCGTCATCATTCGGCGGGTCATGCCTCGCCCTGAGGACGTGTCCCGCGATCATATCGATGCGACTGTCATGAGCTTCCTGAAGGGCGAGAAAGACGCCGATTGGACGGAAGTTTCACACATCGCGGCCGCTTTCGGGAAATGATGACGCGACTCAGGTTTCAGGGAGTCCCGAGGCCCTGCGCTCAAGACTGCTCAGCCCGCCGCTCTCAGCGCCGCAAGCGCGGCGACAATCGTGAGAACCATTGCGGCGACGAAGAAGACCCATCCCAAGATCGAGGTCCGCCAGCGAGTCACAGCCATTGAAGTCCTTGCCTTGCGGATCGAGGACAAGTCATCCAAACCTATTTCTTGACGGATGGGAAGCATCGACCAGGCAAAGCAAATAACCGAGACGACGAGGAACAGTGGTGGAAGGGCAAAAAGGATGAGATTGGAGGCTGGAGCATTGGCACTGACGACAGTCTCGGCGCCGAGGAATTTCATGATTGCGAAGTAGATTGCAAAGAACCCCGTGGCAACTGTCACCATGGTACTCGCGGCTCCGCGCAGAGTATCCACGGACGTGAGGTACATCTGCCTGGCCCAATCCCGGGTGACGTCGTCCGCGAAGCTGGACCCGCTGGCCGAGCTCTTCTGAATCTGCGTCATGGCTCTTATCGTCTTTCATTTCCTCCGGATCTTGATGCTTCGGACCTTCGCTATCCTCAAGGCCTTCACATGGCCATCCACCTGCACCGGGACAGTGAACGGCTTTTCCTTGATCGGGCAGTTAACCGTAACATCGTGGGTCTCTCCGGAGGTCGACGCCACAACGGACATAAGGCCCCAAATAGGCTCCCACGAAATCTCTACGTCGATTTCATGACGATACCCGCATGCAAGCGGGCATGGCGCGACACTCATGGTTCTTTTCTCCTCCACGAAAGTGCATCTGCGCGCCCCTGTGATAGCTCTTTCGGCGGACGGTCCCGTTAGGCTTCGATTGGTGTCCACCTTACTGATTCGAAGTCATCGCCGTCTCGTTCCGGCTAGGATCGCCGATTGCAAAGACCATTCGAGCGGAGCGCAATCAATCCGACGAGGGGGTGAGGGGCAATGGGTGGATTCCTGGGAGAGACCTGCAGACGGAAGGAGAATCTTGATTGATTGGGCTGGTTCCGCTACCGTAGCGTTGCGATCGTTTTGTGGTCTCAGCCGATATCCGCAAGGGCACCGAGACACAATAGAAGCCGACACTACAAGTAGCCTGCATGCAAACGATCCGGATTTACGTGTTGACCAGGAGAATCGGGAATGCATCAAATACCACCGAACACATCTGTGCTATGGCAACAGACGCGCATAGCAGGCTGGCTCATTATGAGCACACGCGAACCTGAATTGTTCCTCAGGGAGTGCCCGTTCTGTGGCGAATCTCTGAAAGGGTTACAGACGCTTTGTCCGAACTCCGAGTGTGGGGTCTCGCTCACCCCGCGCATGCTTGTGGACTGGGAGATCGAGCGATTGCTAGGTCGGGGTGAGCTCGTTGTCGACCCAGTCCTTAATTTACGCGACAGCAGGGGGACGAAGGACAGACAGCTAGGGCCGGCCAGCCTTGACCTACGGTTAGATACGCTTTTCAAAGAATTCAAATCGATGAACCAAGCCTCAATCGACCTGCGTCAGGAACAGAGGGAAGATGAACTATACAGATTGATCGAACTCGGACCAGGGCCCGATAACTTTTATGTCCTCCACACCGGCGAGTTCGTTCTCGCGCAATCGCTAGAGTACGTAGCATTCCCTGACTACCTCTCCGGTCGCCTCGACGGGCGGAGTTCGTACGGCAGATACGGCGTGACTATTCACAGCACCGCCGGCGGTGTGGATCCAGGATTCCGAGGACACCTCGCATTTGAGCTGTCCAACAACGGAAAGGTTCCGGTTGAACTCCACCCGATGGAGAGGATAGCCCGACTCAGTTTCTTCCTGAACGGTACAAGCAGGGAACCTTACCGGGGCAAGTTTCAGCTCCAGGTGAAAGTCAAGCCGCCGGTTCCGGACCAGATTTAGCTAGCGTCTCCTCGGCTTCCTTGGCGGCTGCTGCCAGTCGCACCCGGCGGTCATAATGCATCCTGAGGTAAGGCAACCGAATGCAATCGAGAACCAAGTATCGAAACTCCCGATCGACCCGGTCCGGAGGTCCGAGTTTCTGAAGAATGTAGTACGAAAGGGCCTCCTGTTCGTCCAGAATCGCCGCGTTGAGCGCAGCGCGATAGTCCTCGGTGTAGGGCAAGAACCGTCGGAGGCGGTTTCGGGCATCCTGGAGTTGCGCACTCGCGCAATCGAACGGACTGATCTTGCCTTTGATGCTTTCGAGGGTCGTATCGATCACAGCCGCAAGGTCGACGGTCTTGTAGTCTACAACCCCTCCTTCGAGCGGAATACCAGTCAGCGGTGTCCGAACAAGCTCGGAGTAATTCGGACTTGATGGCATCCGTCCAAGGCCCACTTCCATCAGGGCTTTCACGCGCTGCTCCCAGGACGGGTGGGTAGGGGAAATGCGGATTTCCCTCGTGAAATAGCTCGTCAGAATTCTCAGGACAAACGAGGGGCCAAGGAGATAGCCAGCGACAAAGTCTGCTTGATACTCCTCCGCGTGCCTATAGCGCAATACATCCTTGTCGTAAGGGTCGGATGAACGAGGACGCGGCCCGTACACGGAACTTACTGCGTGGAGTCGTGCCTGCTCGAGAATGTGAGCGACTTCGTGGGACATGAGGGGCCAGTTCAGAGGTTCCTCGATGATTGACGGGGGGACGAGGAAGACCCAGGAACGATCCTCATGCTCGAGGAAGTCACAGGCAGCGGGGTAAGGTTGTAGAATTTGTGCAAGATAGTTGTTCACAGTCATCGTTCCGAATTCGGTCCGGTTCCAAACGAGGAAGCCGAACCGCCATTCGCTCGGCAGGCCATCTTCGATCATTTCAATAAGCTGGAAAAAAGGGTTCGGAAGGTTCTGTGATGCGAGCAAGACCGTACGGACGAAGTGCGTGAATTGGTCCAAGGAATCATGCAAACTCCTGGCACGCCTGGCCTTGTCCGCAGGCCTACTGACGTGGGCTAGCTCGTCTGTTGTGATCTTGACTTCATCGATCAGGACACCGATTAGCTGGCTGACCAGCTTTCGCGCCGGTACGCTATGCTCAGGAAACTTCGTGGCTTCCACGTCGTCCCGCAGTCCCTTTAGTAGTTCCCGGAAGGATAGCAACCTTCCCGTGAGCAACTTGTCGGAGACCGCGTCACCAGAGGCCGAATCGCCAGGGTTCAAGCGGAGGGCCTTCCTGCTCCTGAGCCAAAGTGGTTAGAGTCTCATCCAGCTCTGCGAGAAAGGCCTTCGTCTCAGAGACTTTTTTCTTGTTTAGCGGTTCACCTATCTTAACAGTCTCCAAGGCGGCACCGACCTCGGGCAGGCGCTTGTCAATCTCTGCGGGTAGGCGAACCTTTTCGGACCCCTCGAACAGCCCTTTCAGCATAGCCGTCGACTCTTCCCGAGCCAACATCGACAAAAAACGCTCGGCGTACATTCTTGCCCGCTGACGGTCCTTCTCGGTTTGATACAGATCCAGCGCAACCAGTGCGTTCGAGACTTGACCGCGCCAGAACAGCATCCCAGCTTGGCGGAACAGCGTACCGACATCAGTTTCTTCTATCGCGCCCTCGCTAATGTATGGCATCACGTTGGCACCATCCCAGAAAATCCCCTTATTGGCTAGGGGATCATCCATCCCGCGGGACGGGGGACGTACCGGCCACTGGCCCTAATAAACGTTCCCTCGATGGACCGCGAGGCTTGGAACGTCCGACACGAATCTCGATTGCGCTTAATAATCCCTTTCCTTGGAACCGCCGCGTGTCAACGCGGTCGACGCATTGCCCTGCTGCTGAAAAGCCTGTGTGTGCGACTCCTTCAGATGTCTCTCTACTCAACGACTCACCCGTGCTTCCTCAGAGAGTCCATGAAATAAACTGGTGAGTGGGGGTCGTGAACGAAACTATTCGCCGTTCTCTGGGCCAGCAGTGAGCCTCCCACTCCCGGTATCCGTACGACATCGCGGCCATCCAGTCTGTCGTCGATAGATGTCCCAGAACGTATTTGACGCGTCAGCCTCCTGATCACACACGGCTGTCCGATTGTCTACACCTCAACTCACGGACGCAAGAAGGGAAAGGGCCCGCCTGATTGGCGGGCATGAGGAGACAGGCGACGGCGAAGAGGATGTTTCGCCGATTTATGGGCCAGATTCCCACCCTGCAAAAGAGTTTACGGACCAGTCTTCGAGGCGCTCACCCGTCACTCTGGACGGAGAGACGGATACGTCTCCAAAAAAAGCAACAAGCACGCCGAAGTCTTGGTCGACACGAGCTGGGTCAAGGGAAACCTGGGGAACGAAGACCTCCGGATCGTCGAGGTCGATTACGATCCGACCGCGAACTACAACCTCGGGCATATCCCGGGTTCCGTCCTCATCGACTGGAGGAAGGACATCAACGATCCCGTTCGGCGGGACATCGTCTCGAAGGAGGACCTCGAGGCCCTCTTCGGCCGTCTCGGGATCTCGAACGACCACCAGATCGTCTTGTACGGCGACTTCAACAACTGGTTCGCGGCGTTCGCGTTCTGGGTCTTCAAGTATTACGGTGTCCGCAACGTCGTCCTCCTGAACGGCGGCCGGAAGAAGTGGATCGAGCAGGACCTCCCGGTGACGAAGGACGTGCCGTCCTTCCCGGCCACGACATTCACGGCGAAGGATCCGGATGAGACGCTCCGGGTCTACCTCGCGTACGTCCGGGAGGCGTACAAGCAGGCGGGGAAGGTCCTCGTCGACGTGCGCGGGCCGAAGGAGTTCAGCGGCGAGATCCTCGCACCGCCGGAATATCCCACAGAGCACGCGCAGCGTGGTGGGCACATCCCCGGCGCGAAGAACATCCCGTGGGGCCAGGCCGTCAACGAGGACGGGACGTTCAAGACGACGGAGGAGCTGAAGGCCCTCTACGGGCCGAAGGGCGTGACGCCGGACAGGGAAGTCATCGCCTATTGCCGGATCGGCGAGCGGTCGTCGCACACGTGGTTCGTCCTGAAGTACCTCCTCGGCTACCGGAACGTCCGGAACTACGACGGCTCGTGGACGGAGTGGGGCAATCTCGTGCGGACGCCGATCGAGAGGCCCTAACAGGGGACACCTCGAGCGGGAGCTCTCTCACCGATCCGACCTAGGCGAGCAGTATCCTGACCGGAGGAGGAGGATAGCTTCGCATACCCCTCCTCGATACGCTTAAGATTCGCCCGGCCCTACTCATGGAGGTGAAGTACCGGGTCGTCATCGAGCACGATCCCGAAACGCGGCACTTTACCGCGACGGTCCCTGGCCTGTCTGGGTTGTTCCTGGACGCGAAGAGCGAACGCGAGGTCATCAAGCTCGCAAAGGAAGGGGTTCGGTTCT
>WNGJ01003350.1_pt1 | contig 16472 bp, 11 predicted proteins | sample 5400611 | NCBI WGS metagenome assembly WNGJ01 (sample SAMN13153375, study PRJNA577476) | soil metagenome | isolation source: 40 cm soil or saprolite under Garry oak tree replicate 1 | place: USA:California | collected 2016-06-15 | reverse complement strand
CTGGCGCTGATCTTCGGCTTGATGGATGTGGTGAACTTCGCCCACGGCGAATTCCTCATGATCGCGATGTACGCGACGTTCTTCCTGTTCGCGTTCTTTGCCGTCGATCCGCTGCTGGCGGCACCCTTGGTCGCGGCGGCGCTGTTCGTGTTCGGCGCGGTGGTCTATCTCCTGATCGTGCGCTTCGCGGTCCGGGCCAAGGCCAATGCCGGCATGGTGCAGATCTTCTCGACGTTTGGGCTGGCGATCGTGATGCGCGGCCTGGCGCAGTTCTTCTTCACCCCGGATTATCGCAGCGTCACGCATTCCTGGCTCGGCGGCAAAACCGTCTCGATTGCCGGCGTGTTCCTGCCGGTGCCGCAGCTCGCCGGCGCGCTGGTGTCGATCGCAGCCTTCGGCGCGCTGTATTTCTTCATCAATCGCACCGACTTCGGCCGCGCGCTTGAAGCGACCCGCGAGGACGCCGGCGCGGTGGCCTTGGTCGGCATCGACAAGAACCGGGTGTTTGCGCTCGGCTGGGGCCTGGGGGCGGCGCTGGTGGGCTTGGCCGGCGCCATCATGGCGATGTTCTTCTACATCTATCCCGACGTCGGCGCGTCGTTCGCGCTGATCGCCTATGTCACGGTGGCGCTGGGCGGTTTTGGCAGCGTGTTCGGCGCCTTCGCCGGCGGCATCATCGTTGGCCTCGTCGAAGCCACCACGGCGCTGATCCTGCCGCCCTCGTTGAAGTCGGTCGGGATCTACGCGGTCTATCTCTTGGTGGTGTTCGTCCGGCCGCGCGGCCTGTTCGGGTCGATCTGATGGATATCATCTTTGCCCAGCGCCGCCGCCGCGACCTGATCGTGGCCGTGTGCCTGGCTGCCGTCGCCGCACTGGTGCCGCTGTTCGTCAAAGACGTCTACGTCCAGAACATCATGGTGCTGACGCTGATGTATGCGGCGTTGTCGCAGAGCTGGAACATCCTTAGCGGCTATTGCGGGCAGATCTCGCTCGGCCACGCGCTGTATTTCGGGCTCGGCGCCTACACGACAGCACTTCTGTTCACCAAATTCGGCGTGCTGCCCTGGTTCGGCATGATCAGTGGCGGCCTGATCTCGGCTGTTATCGCGATGGCGCTGGGCTATCCCTGTTTCCGCCTGCGCGGGCATTATTTCGTCATCGCCACCATCGTCATTGCCGAGATCGCCTTGCTGCTGTTCCAGAACTGGAATTGGGCCGGCGCCGCGCTGGGCATCGATATTCCCGTGCGCGGCGACAGCTGGCTCAAATTCCAGTTCACGCGCAGCAAGCTGCCATATTTCTATTTCGCGCTGGCTCTGGCCTGCGTCGCCTGGCTCGTAACCTGGTGGCTGGAGGATTCCAAATGGGGCTATTGGTGGCGCGCCGTGAAGGACAATCCGGACGCCGCCGAAAGTCTTGGGGTGGTCGTGTTCAATTCCAAGATGGGGGCGGCTGCGGTCTCGGCCTTCCTCACTGCGGTTGGCGGCAGTTTTTACGCGCAGTTCGTCTCCTACATCGATCCGGAAAGCGTGATGGGCTTCCAGTTCTCGCTCTTGATGGCGCTGCCCGCGGTGCTCGGCGGCATCGGCACGCTGTGGGGGCCGGTGCTCGGTGCCGTCATCCTGATCCCGCTCACGGAACTGACGCGCTCCTTCATCGGCGGCTCTGGCCGCGGCGTCGATCTGATCGTCTATGGTACGCTGATCGTGCTGATCTCGCTGGCGCGGCCCGAGGGCCTGGTCGGACTGTTCTCGCGCCGGCGCAAGGGGGTGGCCCGATGACCCTCTTGCTGGAAACCAAAGGCGTCTGGCAACGCTTCGGCGGCCTGATCGCCAACAGTGACATCTCGATTTCGGTCGGACGCGGCGAGATCGTCGGATTGATTGGCCCCAATGGCGCCGGCAAATCGACGCTGTTCAACCTGATCGCGGGCGTGCTGCCGCCGACGCAAGGATCGATCCGGTTCGACGGCGAAGACGTCACCGCACAGCCGGCGGCGGAGCGCTGCCAGCGCGGCATCGCGCGCACCTTCCAGGTCGTGAAAAGTTTTGAGACCATGACGGTGATCGACAACGTCATTGTCGGCGCGCTGGTCCGCACCACCGTGATGCGCGACGCCCGCCGCAAGGCCCATGAGGTGCTGGAATTCGCCGGCCTCGGTGCCCGCGCCGACGCGCTCGCCAGCGAGCTGATTCCTTCCGAAAAGCGCCGGCTCGAAGTGGCGCGGGCGCTCGCGACCGAACCGAAACTGTTGCTGCTCGATGAAGTGCTTACCGGCCTGACACCGATCGAGGCGCAGACCGGCGTCGAATTGGTGCGAAAAGTGCGCGACACCGGCGTTACCGTGCTGATGGTCGAGCACGTCATGGAGATCGTGATGCCCTTGGTCGACCGTGCCATCGTGCTCGATCTCGGCAAGGTGCTGGTCGAGGGCAAGCCCGCCGACATCGTCCGCGATCCGAAAGTCATCTCGGCCTATCTTGGGGATCGTCATGCTGTCGGTGCATGAAGTCACCACCGCCTATCAGGGGCTGGTCGCGATCTCGGCGGTCTCGATCGAAGTGGCAAAAGGCGAGATCGTCTGCGTCGCCGGCGCCAACGGTGCCGGCAAATCGACGCTGCTAAAATCCATCGCCGGCGCCGAGCGTCCGCGCTCCGGCACGGTGACGTTCGACGGCGCGCGGATCGACGGCAAGGCGCAACATCTCATCACCGCTGATGGCATCGCCTATGTGCCGGAGAACCGCCGGCTGTTTCCGCGGCTGTCGGTGCGCGACAATTTGCGGCTCGGCAGCTATCTCTATCGCAGCGAGGCCGATCGCGACCAGCCGCTCGATCTCGTGTTCAAGCTGTTTCCGCGCTTGTCGGAACGACTGGAGCAGCGCGCGGAAACCTTAAGCGGCGGCGAACAGCAGATGCTGGCGATCGGCCGCGCCCTGATGACGCGGCCGCGGCTGTTGATGCTGGACGAGCCGTCACAGGGCATCATGCCAAAACTGGTCGACGAGATCTTCCAGGCCGTAAAGCGCATCCGCGACGCCGGCATGACCGTGCTGATCGTCGAGCAGCGCATGACCGAATGCCTGGAGATCGCCGACCGCGCCTACATTCTGCAGACCGGCCGCGTACTGATGCAGGGCGCCGCCAGCGAGATCATGGGCAACCCGGATGTAAGGAAGGCGTATCTGGGGCTTTAGCCCGAGTGCGTCATTGCGAGGAGCGTCGCGACGAAGCAATCCATTCTTTTCCGCTGCGGCTATGGATTGCTTCGCTTCGCTCGCAATGACGTGGAGGGGTTCGTGGGGACGACCGACTATGTGTGGTCGTGAGTATCCGGTGACACGAGCCCGAACGTCTTTGACAAATCCGCGACCTGCTCCGGCGACAGATATCGCGGGTTCAACCCGCGCAGCAGCAGATAAAGTTTCGCCGTCTCTTCCAGCTCTTCGATGGCAAACACCGCGGCTTCCAGCGTATCACCCGATACCACCGGGCCGTGATTGGCGAGCAGCACCGATGAATACTTTCCAGCCAGCCCCTTGATCGCATCGGCGACCGCCGGATCGCCCGGCCGATAATATGGCACCAGCGCAGTGGCGCCGCATTTCATCAGGTAATACGCCGTCATCGGCGGCAGCGCGGCGCGGGGATCGATCTCGGGCAGCATCGAGAGCGCCACCGAATGCGTCGAATGCAGATGCACCACCGCGCGCGCGGCACTGCGGGTCTGATACAATGCGGTGTGCAGCGGTACTTCCTTAGTCGGGGCGTCGCCGGAGACGAGGCGGCCGTCAGGCCCGAGCCGCGACAGGCGCGCCGGGTCGAGCGAACCCAGCGATGCATTGGTCGGCGTTACCATATAGCCGCCGTCGTCAAGCCCGACGCTGATATTGCCCGAGGAGCCCGGCGTCAGGCCGCGCTCGAACAGCGAGCGGCCGAGGCGGCAGATTTCCTCGCGGATTTTTGCTTCAGTCATGGCAGGTTCCTGGCGGCATACCTGTTTCCCGCCTTGTCTCATGCTTTGGCAGCGCGGCCAAGCCGTGATACCCAGAGGCAAAGCCGCCAGGGCATGATCCGGAAAAGCATGCCCTCGGGCGTGACCCGAGGGTGGGTACCCGGTTTTCCCTCCGGACAAACGCGAAGCGTTTGCCCGGAGATCATGCCCAGGGAGATGGCTCTGAGGAAACCCGAGGTAACGCCTGATGCCTGAATCAAACTCCGCTAAACCGCGCGTCGCCGTTATCGGGCTGGGCTCGATGGGGTTTGGCATGGCGACTTCGCTGCGGCGGGCCGGTTTTGCCGTCACCGGCTGCGACGTCTCGGCCGATGCGGTCAAGCGGTTCGAAGCGGACGGCGGCGGTGGCGCCAGCACGCCGGCAGAGGCCGCCAAAGGGGCCGCTATCGTCGTCAGCGTGGTCGTCAACGCCGCCCAGACCGAAACCATCCTGTTCGGCAAGGACGGCGTCGCCGAGACGCTGGCCAAGGACGCGGTGTTTGTTTCCTCCGCGACCATGGACCCCGATGTGGCGCGGCGGCTGGCGAAGCAATTGGAGGCCACCGGCCGGCATTATCTCGATGCGCCGATCTCAGGCGGCGCGCAGCGCGCGGCGCAGGGCGAACTGACCATTTTGGCATCGGGCAGCGCTGCCGCTTTCGCCAAAGCCAGGCCCGCGCTCGACGCCATGGCGGCCAAGCTCTATGAGCTCGGCGACGCCGCGGGGCAGGGCGCCGCGTTCAAGATGATCAACCAGTTGCTCGCCGGCGTGCATATCGCGGCCGCCTCCGAAGCGATCACCTTTGCCGCCAGGCAAGGCCTCGATATTCGCAAGGTCTATGAAGTCATCACCGCATCCGCTGGTAATTCCTGGATGTTCGAGAACCGCATACCGCATGTGCTGGACGGCGATTACGCCCCGCGCAGCGCCGTGGAAATCTTTGTCAAGGACCTCGGCATCATCCAGGACATGGCACGCACGGCGAAATTCCCGGTACCGGTGGCAGCGGCGGCGCTGCAGATGTTTTTGATGACGGCGGCCTCCGGCATGGGCGGCGACGACGACGCCTCGGTGGCGCGGATGTATGCCCGCGTCACCGGCACGGCTTTGCCAGGTGAACCGAAATAACCTGAACCGAAATTACGCGAACCGAAATAGCTTTGAGTACAAGAGGACAGTCGATGCCCCGCTTCGCCGCCAATCTCTCGATGATGTTCACTGAAGTCCCGTTCCTCGACCGTTTTGAGGCGGCGGCGAAGGCGGGCTTCACCGCCGTGGAATTCCTGTTTCCCTATGATCACCCGGCCGACGCCGTCGGCGAACGGCTGCGCCGCAATGGCCTGACGCAGGCGCTGTTCAACCTGCCGCCGGGCAATTGGGAGGCCGGCGAAAAAGGTTTTGCCGCGCTGCCCGAGCGTTTCGACGATTTGCAGCAGAGCCTGCGCACGGCGCTGCCTTATGCGCAGGCGACCGGCGTCAAGCGGCTGCATCTGATGGCGGGGATTGCCAACCGGGGCGATCGGAAGGCGGTGGAGGCCTTCTACAAGTCGGTGGCATGGGCGGCGGAGTTTTTCGCAGCCCATGGTCTCGATGTGGTGATCGAGCCGATCAACCCGCGCAACGTGCCCGGCTACTTCCTCAACGATTTCGCGTTCGCGCGGGATCTGATCGTCGAATTGAAAGTTCCGAACCTGAAACTGCAGTTCGACATCTACCACTGCCAGATCATCCATGGCGACGTCACCATGCGGCTGCGCGAGATGATGCCGATCATCGGTCACGTCCAAATCGCCAGCATCCCCTCCCGCAACGAACCGGACGGGGAGGAACTGAATTATCCGTTCCTGTTCGATGAGCTCGACCGCCTCGGCTATGGCGGCTTCGTCGGCTGCGAATATAACCCGCGCGGCAAAACCACCGACGGCCTCGGCTGGTTCAAATCCTATGCCGGAGCAAAACCGTGACGCTGGCGCTGGGCTGCATCGCCGACGACTACACCGGCGCCTCCGATCTCGCCAACACGCTGACCCGAAGCGGCCTGCGCACGGTGCAGACCATCGGCGTGCCGTCGGATGATCTCGCTTTGCCGGAAGTCGATGCCGTGGTGGTGTCGCTGAAGAGCCGCTCGATCGAGGCTGGACTTGCCGTGACACGCTCGCGATCAGCGGAAAAATGGCTGCGCGGACGGGGTGCTTCGCACGTCCTGTTCAAGATCTGCTCGACCTTCGATTCCACCGATGCCGGCAATATCGGCCCGGTGATGGACGCGCTGCGCGCCGATTCCGGCGATGCCATCGTGCTGGTGACGCCGGCTTTTCCCGAGACCGGCCGCACCGTCTATCAGGGCAATCTGTTCGTCGGCTCGGTGCCGCTCAACGAAAGCCCGCTAAAAGATCATCCGCTCAATCCGATGCACGATTCCAATCTGGTGCGGGTGCTGGCGCGCCAGAGCCAGACCAGGGTCGGGCTCGTGGAGCTCGCGACGCTTGCGCGCGGGCCTGAGGCGGTGTGTGCGCGCCTTGCCGATCTTGCCAATAATGGCATTGGCGCTGCCATCGTCGATGCGGTGTTTGATCGCGACCTAGAAACCATCGGCGCGGTGGCGCTCGATCATCGCCTCTCCGTCGGCGCATCCGGTATCGGGCTTGGTCTCGCCCGTGCGCTGGTCGCCTCAGGCCAGGTCAAGTCGCATGCGCCGAACGCGAATGCCGACACAGCGATCGGCGGCCCCGCGGCCTGCCTGGCCGGCAGTTGCTCGCAAGCAACCCTGCAGCAGATCGCGAGTGCCGAGCGTGTCATGCCGGTGCTACATCTTAATTCCGAGAAAACCGTCACGGGCAAAACCGAGGCGCAGCGCGCACTTACATGGGCCAATGAACATCTCGCTCAAGGTCCGGTGCTGATCGCCAGCAGTGCGACGCCGGACCAGGTCGCAGCTCTGCAATCACGTCATGGCCGCGATGCAGCCGGACATGCCATCGAGCAGGCGATGGCCGACATCGCCGAAGGCCTGGTCGCATCCGGCGTGCGGCGACTGGTGGTCGCCGGCGGCGAAACCTCGGGCGCGGTGGTGGATCGCATGAAAATTCCCGGCTTCCTGGTCGGCGCGGAAATCGCCGCGGGCGTGCCGGTGCTGCGCGCGGTCGGCGCGAAGGCTGGCGACATGCTGCTTGCACTTAAATCAGGCAATTTCGGCGGTCCGGAATTTTTCTCCGACGCACTCAAGCTGATGCGCTGAGCGCGTCGTCGCGCTGATCCGTCGCCGCCGTTCTCCGTGAATTTACGGAGACTTAATTACTGCAGCGCATTGTCGACGGGTATCGAAGTAGGGACGGGTATGGATGCCGCTGGGAATCGCCCGCATTTTGCTTGCGATCACATTCGAAGTATCCGCGCGCTCAAATCCAAGAGATTATCATCATGCTTGCCAGGCTCTCGATCCGTACCAAGATTACGGTCGTCGTCGCTTTCTTGCTCGTCGCCATGTCGGTGATGGGAGCCCTGAATATCAGGCAGATGTATGCGATCAACGCTTCCACCGTCGACATCACGGCCAATTGGCTGCCGAGCGTTCGGGTGCTCGGCGAATTGCGGGCCGCGACCATCACCTACCGGGCGATCGTCCGCTCTCACATCCTTGCAGGCGATGAGGCCGGAAAGAAGCTTCAGGAAGATCTGCTCGCAAAATGGCTCAACAACACCGACAATGCCCGCAAAGCCTATGAACCGCTGATCACCTCGGCTGAAGAGCGCGCGCTTTACAACGAGTTCAGTGCCTCCTGGGCCGAATATCTCGCTGGCGTCAAGGAGGTCCTGGCGCTGTCCCGCAAGAACGAGGACGAGGAGGCCAAGGTACTCCATGCCAAGGCGTCGCTTGCCGGCGTCCATGGCGACGAGACGCTGCAGAAGGACGTCCTGCTCAACAACAAGGGCGCGGATGCGGCCGGCGTCGAGGCCGCGGAAAGCTTCAGCAATGCTATCAAGCTGGTCCTGGTGTCGCTGCTGCTGGCGGTTATCGTCGGAATTGGCGCCGCGATTCTGCTGGTGCGCGACGTGTCCGCCGGAATCAAATCCATTGTCGCGCCGATGCAGGCGCTCGGTAACGGCGATCTGACCGCGCCGATCCCGCATCGGGGCGAAACCACCGAGATCGGCTCGATGGCGGACCAGCTGCAGGTGTTCAAGCAGGCCTTGATTGCGAAGAAAGCCGCCGATGAGGCCGCCGCGGTCGATGCGGAGGTCAAGATCGAGCGCGGAAGGCGGGTGGATGGCATCACCCGCGAGTTCGAATCGATGATCGGCGAGATCGTCTCGACCGTCTCCTCTGCCTCGACGCAGCTTGAGGCTTCGGCGGGAACGCTGACATCGACCGCCGAACGGGCGCGGGAACTCACCACCATCGTCGCGGCTGCATCCGAGGAAGCCGCCACCAATGTGCAGTCGGTGGCGTCGTCGACCGAGGAAATGGCGTCGTCGATCACCGAGATCAGCCGTCAGGTACAGGAATCGGCGCGGATGGCCAACGGCGCCGTCGACCAGGCGCGCAAAACCAACGATCGCGTCGGCGAACTGTCGAAGGCGGCGGCCCGGATCGGCGATGTCGTCGAACTGATCAACACCATTGCCGGCCAGACCAACCTGCTGGCGCTGAACGCCACCATCGAGGCGGCACGCGCCGGCGACGCCGGCCGCGGCTTCGCGGTGGTGGCGTCCGAAGTCAAGGCGCTGGCCGAGCAGACCGCGAAGGCCACCGGCGAAATCGGTCAGCAGATCACCGGCATCCAGGCGGCGACCCAGGAGTCGGTGAATTCCATCAAGGAGATCAGCGGCACCATCGAAAAATTGTCCGAGATCGCCTCGACCATTGCCTCGGCGGTAGAAGAGCAAGGCGCGGCGACGCAGGAAATCTCCCGCAACGTGCAGCAGGCGGCTCGCGGCACGCAACAGGTGTCGTCCAACATCACCGACGTGCAGCGCGGCGCCGGCGAGACCGGATCGGCTTCCTCGCAGGTGCTGTCGGCGGCGCAGTCGCTGTCCGGCGAGAGCAGCCGCCTCAAGGTCGAGGTCGGCAAGTTCCTCAATTCGGTCAGGGCGGCCTGAGCATATCGTCAGCGCTCGCGAGGAGCCCGGCCCTGTCAGGAGCCGGGTTCTTTTTGTCGACCTTGCGTAAGCAGATCGGCGATCGCCAGGCACTTCAGCGGCAGGTGGAATTAACCAAATCTAGTTCCCGCTGCGGTATTTTTCGGAATGTGGCCTCCGGTCGTAGACAAGCGTTCGGCGTCGCAGGATTTTCCGCGGAATTGAAGGTCTATAGCAATGATCAAGCTCAATCGCATCGGCAACAAGCTCGGTCTCGCCGGTGCATTCGGCATCCTGCTGGCGGGCGGCATGATCGCCAACCAGATGATGACAGGCGCCAGCGTTGGCCGCGCGACTGACGTAGCAGACCGGTCCCAGCGGGTCGCCGAATCCGCGCTCTCCGCCCATTCGAATCTTCGCCAGATCGAGATCCAGGCGCGCAACATTCGAATGGCCAGGACGCAGGGTGAAGTCGAAAACAACGCGGCCGGCATGCGCCGGTTCGCGGCTGCGGCAGGAAACGATATCGACACCGCGTTTGCCACTGCCATGAAGCCGGAAAGCAAGGAACGACTGCAGAAGATCAAGTCGCTGACTGCCAGCTTCATCTCCGATGCGGAAGATTTCGCAAAGACGCAAGGCAATTTTCTTGCGCAGATCGACAAGCGCTCGGCTATCTCCATGGAATGGACCAAGGCCGTCGAGGCGGAACTGGGGGCGCCGGCGCTGGCCAAGCTGGACAACCGGCTCCAGATCGAAAAGGCGCTGCATCAGGCCGATGCCAAGGTCAACACGTTACGGGCCGCGGTCTGGCGATTGAGCGCCACCGGCGATGCCAGCCTGATAGCCGCGATGACGCAGACCCAGTCCGCGCTCAAGAAGATTTTCAACCAGTTGCGGGGTGAGGCCGACGACAGGAGTTTGCTGGACGTGGTCAACTCGCTGGATTCGATCGTCAAACGCTTCCTGGCCGCCAACGACGAGGTCGTCAAGATCGAGCAATTGAAGACCGACATCGGGGCGCGTGCGTTGAAATCGGCCAGCGAGGCTACGGAACTCATGGAGATGGCGGTCTCGACCGCGCAAGAGAGCAACGGGGCCGCCAAGGAGCAAGTCTCAGCTCAGGTCGCCCGCGCCAACCGACTGAATGTGGGAATGGCGATTGTCGTGATGGTGTCGCTGATCGGAGCGATGGCATTCTCCTTCCTCGGCGTCGCCCGTCCGATGGCGTGCCTCAACGGCGCGCTGAGCGAGATGGCGGGCGGTAATCTCAACATCGTCATTCCCGGCGCCGGTCGCGGTGATGAAATCGGTGACCTTGCCAAGACCGTGACTGTGATCCGGGAAAACGCTGAACAGAAAGCCCGCGACCAAGCGGAAGCCGATATCAAGCAGGATCAGATCGCCGCGCAGCAGCGCAAGGCCGATATGATCAGGCTTGCCAATGATTTTGAGAGCGCGGTTGGTGACATCGTTGAAACCGTGTCCTCTGCCTCGACGCAGCTCGAGGCCTCGGCGGGAACGCTGACATCGACCGCCGAGCGGGCGCGGGAACTCACCACTATCGTCGCCGCCGCGTCCGAGGAAGCCGCCACCAATGTGCAGTCGGTGGCGTCGGCGACCGAGGAAATGACGTCGTCGATTACCGAGATCAGCCGCCAGGTGCAGGAATCGGCGCGGATGGCCAACGGCGCTGTCGACCAGGCGCGCAAAACCAACGATCGCGTCGGCGAACTGTCGAAGGCGGCGGCGCGGATCGGGGATGTCGTCGAACTGATCAACACCATTGCCGGACAGACCAACCTGCTGGCCCTGAACGCCACCATCGAGGCGGCACGCGCGGGCGAAGCCGGCCGCGGCTTTGCGGTCGTGGCATCCGAAGTCAAGGCGCTGGCCGAGCAGACCGCGAAGGCGACCGGCGAGATCGGCCAGCAGATCACCGGTATCCAGGCCGCCACGCAGGCCTCGGTGACCGCGATCCATGAGATCAGCGGCACCATCGAAAAACTGTCGGAGATTTCGTCGGCCATCGCGGCGGCGGTGGAGGAGCAAGGCGCGGCGACAAAGGAGATTTCCCGTAACGTGCAGCAGGCGGCGCACGGCACGCAGCAGGTTTCATCCAGCATCACCGACGTGCAGCGCGGCGCCAGCGAGACCGGATCGGCCTCCTCGCAGGTTCTCTCGGCGGCGCAGTCGCTGTGTGAGGACAGTAACCGCCTCAAGCTCGAGGTCGGCAAGTTCCTCGGCTCGGTCAGGGCGGCCTGACACGGATGCCGCCCTCCCGAAGGAACCTGGGCCGGCTCCCATGGGTGTGTTGTTTCAACGCCGCGTCTTGCGAAGAGGCAGCATGGTACAGCTACGCTGCGTCGCGAGCTTGAACAAGATCTGAGATTGATCACAAGTAAGGTTGAGGCTTGCGCAAGTTCAATCTCCAACTGCACATTTTTTAGACGGTTCTTAATCAACAACGAATACGATGCAAATCGCTGTCAACCGTTCGTTGGTGTGACTTCTGAATCCAGACTGTTTAGGCCACGCAATGACCCAGCGCTTTCAGCTTCGTCTGATCCACAAGATCACAGCCATCGGCATCGTCGGTCTGGTTGGGCTTCTGGCATTCGGCGCGATCTACCAGATTGGTAGCTGGTCGCAGGATGCATCGCGCACCGTTGCGGGCAATGCCCGTGCGATCTCCGATCTCAACAAACAGCTTTCGACGGAAATGCTGGAGGCGCGTCGGGCCGAGAAGGATTTTCAGCTCCGGCGGGACCAGTCGTATTCGAAACGCCATGCCGAGTTGTCTGCCGCGATCGAGCATGACCTTGAGCAACTGAAGACCTTGGTGCGATCCAGTGGATTCAACGACGTCTCTGAAAAGATCGATGTCGCGCAGAGCGGCTTCAAGAGCTATCTGAATAATTTTGGTCTTCTGTCACAGGCCGAGATCAAGCTCGGCCTGAACGAAACACTGGGTTTATCGGGATCGCTTCGCACAGCGGTTCACGGTATCGAAGCCAAACTCAAGGAAATCGACAATCCGAGATTGACCAGCTGGATGCTGATGATGCGCCGGCATGAGAAGGATTTCATGCTGAGGCGCGATCAGAAATACGTCGGCGAATTGAAAAAGGCTGCTGCGGAATTCTCAAAATTGCTGGAGAACCCTGACATTCAGCCGGCATTGAAGACCGATATCGCCCAGAAGCTGGAAAAGTATCAAACGGATTTTTCCGCCTGGGCCGCCGGCGCTCTGGAAGTGGCGGGCTACGGCGCTGCGATGTCGAAGACGTTTCATGACGTCGAGCCCGTGATGGTCGAGATCCAGCAAAGCGTCGAGCGGCTCTACAAGGAGGCCAACGCGGCCGAGGCGGCCGCCCGCGGCTCGGTGAGAACATGGATGCTGATCGCATTTGGATTGGCAGTCGTCGTCGTATGTGGCGTGTCGTTGCTGATCGGTCGGTCGATCTCGAACGCGCTTTCGGCGATGGTCCGAGCCATGACCAGATTGGCGGGCGGCGAATTCACCATCTCCGTACCGGGCCTCGGACGCGGCGACGAAATCGGTGAAATGGCCGGCGCGGTCGAAGTATTCAAGAACAACATGATTGAGGCGGAACGGTTGCGGGCCGAGCAAACGGAGGTCGAGCAGCGGCAAGTACAGCAACGCCAGGCGGTCATGAACAGGATGGCGAACGACTTCGAAGCCGCCGTCGGTGAAATCATCGAAACCGTGTCGTCGGCCTCGACCGAACTTGAAGCCTCTGCCACCACGCTGACATCGACCGCGGAACGGGCGCAGGAGCGCACCACGATGGTTGCTGCGGCGTCGGAGGAGGCTTCCACCAATGTGCAGTCGGTGGCCTCCGCAGCCGAGGAGATGGCCTCGTCGGTCAACGAGATCAGCCGCCAGGTGCAGGAATCGGCCCGGATCGCCGGCGATGCCGTCGAGCAGGCCCGTACCACCAACGATCGGGTCAGCGAATTGTCGAAGGCGGCAAGCCGCATCGGCGACGTCGTCGAACTGATCAATACCATCGCGGGACAAACCAACCTGCTGGCGCTCAATGCCACCATCGAGGCGGCGCGCGCCGGCGAAGCCGGCCGCGGCTTCGCGGTGGTGGCTTCCGAGGTGAAGGCGCTGGCGGAGCAGACCGCGAAAGCCACCGGCGAGATCGGACAACAAATCACCGGCATCCAGGCGGCGACGCAGGATTCGGTCAACGCCATCAAGGAGATCAGCACCACCATCGAGAAATTGTCGGAGATCTCGTCGACCATCGCAGCCGCGGTGGAGGAACAGGGGGCGGCAACGCAGGAGATTTCCCGCAACGTGCAGCAGGCGGCACGGGGTACACAGCAGGTCTCATCCCACATCACCGACGTGCAGCGCGGCGCCAGCGAGACCGGTTCGGCCTCCTCGCAGGTGCTCTCCGCGGCGAAGTCGCTGTCCTGCGACAGCAATCGCCTCAAGCTCGAAGTCGGCAACTTCCTCAACACGGTGCGCGCCGCCTGATTGCTACGCGCCCGGCTGCGCGGCGGACAGGTCCGGCGGAGCCGGCTGCCTGCGAAACAAAATCCGCTGGTACAGCCAGCCGATCGCCACCAGCACCAGCCCCAGGCACATGAACGACAGCGCGCGGTAGACGCCTGTCAGCGTCGACATGTCGATCACGAACGCTTTCAGGATCGTCAGCGCGATCACGACCGCCGAGGCGAGCCGTGCGCGCTGCGAATTGAACAGGATACCGACGCCGAGCAGGATCACGCCGAACGCAAGCCAGGCGATCGAATAGCTGTATTGTTCGGCGCCGGTGGTGTCGCCGCCGCTCGGGACCGGGCCGTGATAGAGCCGGCGAATTTCGAACGTGACATAGGCCAGCGCCAGAATGAGCGCGCCGGCTGCGATGGTGTTGCCATAAGCGGCACGACGCCGGCCCGCCACCGCATAGGACAGCAGCAGCGCAAGCACCGCCGGCATGGCATAGCCGAGCAAGATTCGATTGATGAAAACGCCGCCGACATTGATCGGCCAGATCATCGGATTTTCCAGCAACAACAGAACGAATACGCTCATTAGTCCCGCGAAAACCGTGAGCAGCACCGCGCTGACATTGTGAACGATGCTGCCGGTGCGGACGCGCAGCCGCTCCAGCCCGATCGCCATCGCCAGCGCGACGCATGCTTGCAGCGCAGACTCCACCAGCGAAGCGTAGGCGCGATACACATTGCCGGCATTGGCGGCATGGCGGATTTCCATAAAGGCCAGCAGCACCGTGAACAGGATCGCCGCTGATTCCACCGTTCGCAGCGGCGCGTCGTCGCCACGGCGGCGCAGGAAGATGCTGCCGGCCCAGAACGACGCCGCGGGAATGCCGTAACCCCACAACAGCCAGTTGAAGATCAGGGTGGTGCCGACGGCGTCGCCGACGATGCGCGGCTCGTAGCCGATGCGCAGCACTACGATGCCGGCGAGGATAGCCGCCAGTGTGCGCAGGAAAGGAATCGGCCGCTGCATCGAAATCCACGCGGTGCCCATCGACATCAGCGCCAGGGCGATCGTGAGCCAGCCTTTTTCGAGTGCAAAGGTGAGCGCCAGCGCCAGCGCGCCGAGTGTGCCGGTGGCGAACAGCGCGATCGATATCGGCAAGCCCGGCCGGTTCTCGCGCCTGGAGAGGATTTCGGTCGCGGCGCCGAACACAGCGGCTAGGATCACCGCCAGGATCGCAAACGGGATCGAGCGATCGAGATGGGCGATGCGCGCGTAGAGTGCGATCAACAGCGTCAGCGGCGTGAACACGGCAGCGGCCGCCCACACCACCGGCATGATGGCGCTGATCGAGCGGCCCTGCGCCAGGAATCCGGCGGCGCCGAATCCGATCGCAAAAATTGCCGCCGACACCAGATGCGACGAGACGGAGCTGTCGGTGGCGACGGGTCCGATGCCGGGCAGCGGCCCGCCCGGCAGCACCAGCATGTCCGGATTGCCGCGAACGGCCCATTCGGCAAACACGATGAAGACGAACATGGCCGCGGCGCCGACCGCGCCGGTCGCGGCCTCCGCGCGCCATGCGACGAGCAGCGTAGCGGCCACCAGCAGGGCGAACACGATCATGGCGGCATCGGCATGGAAACTCGCGACCACGATCAGCGTGGCGCCGAACAGGCAGGCCGCGAGCGAACCGGACGAGATCGGCTCGATCCGGCCTTGCTCGGCGGGCGGGCCGAACATGAAGCCGCACACCACCAGCAAGGCTGCGAGCACAAATCCCGATATGACATGGAACGCGTGCGGTCCGACCATCGATGGACCGCATTGCAGGCACGGGAAGGTCCAGAGCAGCGCGAACACGATGGTGGTGACCGCGAGCCAGCGCCACAGCCTGATCCGCGCCAGCCCGAACGCCGCCGCGGTGACGATGGCGAGATAGATGTAAAGCGCCCAAAAGTCCGGCTTGTCCGACGATACCAGGACCGGGGTGACGAAGGCAGCGGCGATGCCGAGGCCGGCCAGCGCCGGTCCGTGCAGCAGCGCCGCGGCGAGCGTGCCCAGCGCCACCAGTCCGAGCAGGATGAATGCGGTGGCAGGCACCAGAAAACCGTAAAGCGCATACGCCGCGTAGACGGTCGCGAAGGCAACGGAAGTTCCTGCCGCGGTGAGGATCGCCGGGATGTTGGCGATCGGCAGCGCTTCGATCGCGGAGATGCTCTCCTTGCGGCGGGTCCATTCGCCGGCGGCCAATAGCGCCAGCGCAAAGGCCCCGCCGAGCAAGGTGCGCACGCCGGGCCCAAGCAGCCCCGCTTCGATCGAATAGCGAACCATGAAGAATCCGCCCAGCGCCAGCGTCAGACCGCCGACCCAGACCACCCAGCGGGTGCCGATACGCTCCTCGAAGCCGGGACCGGATGGGGATGCGGCCGCTGGAACTTCTGGAATCCGAGGCGGCGCCTCCGGTGGTGTCGGCGGCGCGGCGTCCGTGGTTGTTTCAGTTCTGCTGTCGCTTGCGGCTGGCGCAGCGCCCGGAGCTTCCTGCGCGGGGAGCGGTGGCGGTGTTGGCTGTGCCGCGGCCGGCGTTGACGCGGCGGTCTGTGACGCCCGAGTCTGTGACGCCCGGGTCTGTGTCGCCAAGGTCTCCATCAGATTCAGCCGGGTACGTAGCGCGTCCATTTGATTGAACGCCTTGCGTGCGAAAATAAACGCGGCGATTGCTATCACCAGCGCAAAAAAGTCGAGCGACGAATCGAACATCTAACCTCCAGGCGATCGGCCCGAGCTCTGGGCCTACCGCGTCCAACCTTGTCAAATCCTCGGGCACTGTCGGCAGTAGCACTGTCGGCCGTCAACGCCGCCCGCGCACCCGCAGGCCCGGCGCGGGCCGCTCCTGCAAGACCTCGCGGCGA